>Ga0153933_1000188_pt1 | contig 31007 bp, 24 predicted proteins | sample TSNJ017MetaG_FD_102275 | JGI IMG/M metagenome (GOLD analysis project Ga0153933, IMG submission 102275) | Attine ant fungus gardens microbial communities from New Jersey, USA - TSNJ017 MetaG | ecosystem: Host-associated > Fungi > Mycelium > Unclassified | place: USA: New Jersey, Wharton State...
GGTCAATGAGCTGGTCAAGACCGTGCACGAGAACGAATCGATCTACATCCCGATCGGCGCCGTGCACCGGCTGGAGAACCCCGGCAAGATCCAGCTCGAGCTGATCGAGGTGCAGACCGGCAGTTACTTCGGCGAGGACGACATCATCCGCATCGAGGATGATTATCAGCGCGCGTGAGCCCCGCAGGATCGTGATGCGGCCGATCGGGCTCGCATCACGGTCACGATCGGCGTCTCAGGCGTATCCGTTCGGATTGCTGCTCTGCCAGCGCCAATGGTCGGCGCACATCGTCTCGAGCGACCGGGTCGCCTTCCATCCCAGCAGCTTCGATGCGTGGTCGGTTGCGGCATAATAGGCGTCGATGTCGCCGGGGCGCCGCGGCTTGATGTCGTAGGGGATCGGCCGGCCGCTGGCGGCCTCGAACGCCTTGATGATGTCGAGCACGCTGCTGCCCGCGCCGGTACCGAGATTGACGGCCGAGCATTGCGGCGTGTCGAGCAGCCTGAGCGCGGACAGATGGCCCGCGGCCAGATCCATCACATGGATGTAATCCCGCACGCCGGTGCCGTCGGGGGTATCGTAGTCGTTGCCCCAGACGTTGAGGCGGTCGCGGCGCCCGATCGCGACCTGCGCGACGAACGGAACGAGATTGTTCGGAACGCCCTTCGGATCCTCGCCGATCAGGCCGCTCTCATGCGCGCCGACCGGATTGAAGTAGCGCAGGATCGCGATCGACCAGCTGTTATCGCTGACATACTGGTCGCGCAGCATCTCCTCGATCATCAGCTTGGTGCGGCCATAGGGATTGACCGCATGAAGCGGGTGCTCCTCGGTGTAGGGCAGGAACTGCGGGGTGCCGTACACGGTCGCCGACGAACTGAACACGATTCTGCGCACGCCGGTCGCCCGCATCGCGCGCAACAGCCGGTGCGATCCGACGACGTTCTGGTCGTAATATTCCAGCGGGTCGGTGACCGAATCCTGTACGGATTTCAGGCCGGCGAAATGCATCACGGCAGTGCAGCCATGCTGCGAGAGTGCCTGCTCGAGTGCCGCCTGATCGCGCACGTCGCCTTCGACGACGGCGAGCGGCTTGCCGCAGATCGCTTGTACCCGTTCGAGTGCTTTCGGGCTGCTGTTGGAGAAATTGTCGAAGACGACGACGTCCTCACCGGCCGACAGCAGCGCGACGCATGTGTGTGAGCCGATATAGCCGGCGCCTCCGGTGACCAGGATCATGCGATGTCTCTGCGTTGTGCGACGGTAACGCGACGGCGTTGTCCGCGCAGTCGCAGCATTCATAGCATCGCTTTTCTTGAGGCCAAGCGCTGTTTGTTGTTATGGCGAATATATGCGTCCGCACGCTGCAAAAACTTCGCGCACAGCGACCGTTTGGTTCGCACTCTTGGTTAACTAGCCGGCAGATTGCCGTGGCAGCTTCCTGAAGCGGTCGATCTGATCCTGCAGCAGCGGCAGCAGGATTCGGCCCGCGCCGATGCCGCAGAGTCCGCCGATAGCCTTCACCGTCGCATCGAGCAGCCGGGCATGGCGATCGGGCGTCAGGAATTGCAGCGCCTCAAGCGCATATGCGCTGCCGATGATCATCGCGATGATCGCAAGCGTGCGCCGCGGATAGCCCATCACGAGCAGGAGGCCGAGCAGCGCGAAGGCCGCGAAGTGTTCGATCTGGGGAGCTGCGATCGACGGTCGGTCGTAGATCGGCGAGATCGTCACGAACGCGATGAAGGCGAACGCCAACCACCCTGCAGTACGGGAAATCGTCTGGGTCATGGCCGACAGGCGTAGGCGACGGCCGGCCCGATTGCAACCCATGCGCCTGTGCCACAGGCGTTTGCGCCGCTGAACCACAAACATCGTTAATCCCACAGGCATTAACCAGCGTGCCCGCCGGTTCCAAATCTGCTATCAACCCCGGAAATGACAAAAAAGTAACATTCCAGCATTGCCCCGTTCATAACCCATTCAGCGCCGGAAGCCTCATTTGATGCCGCATATCGCAATACTTACTTTCGGAGGCCAACGTGCGTCTGCTTGTCGTTGAGGATGATCCCGATCTGAACCGCCAGTTGACGACGGCGCTGACGGACGCAGGCTATGTGGTCGACCGCGCATTCGATGGCGAGGAGGGGCACTTCCTCGGCGACAGCGAGCCCTACGACGCGGTCGTGCTGGATATCGGTCTGCCGAAGATGGACGGCATCTCGGTGCTGGAGGCGTGGCGGCGTAACAAGCGGGCCATGCCGGTGTTGATTCTCACCGCGCGCGATCGCTGGAGCGACAAGGTCCAGGGCTTTGACGCCGGCGCCGACGACTATGTCGCAAAGCCGTTCCACCTCGAGGAGGTGCTGGCGCGGATCCGCGCGCTGCTGCGCCGCGCGACCGGGCATGCGCAGGTCGAGCTGGTCTGCGGGCCGGTGGCGTTGAACACGCGCACCAAGCGCGTCACGGTCAATGGCAACCCGATCAAGCTGACGTCGCACGAATACAATCTGCTCGACTATCTGATGCACCACACCGGACGCGTGGTGTCGCGCACCGAGCTCGTCGAACATCTCTATGATCAGGACTTTGACCGCGACTCCAACACGATCGAGGTGTTCGTCGGCCGTATCCGCAAGAAGCTCGAAGTCGACATCATCCAGACCGTGCGGGGCCTGGGCTACATGCTGGCGCAGCCGCCCTCGGGCGCTTGATCCGCGCGCGGGCATCGGCATGATCCGCGGGAGGACGATTGGATTCGCCATGCCGAGACCCGCCGACATGAGGCCCGCTGACATGATGTTCGAGACCGTGCCTTGACGCGCGGCAGCTCGCTCGCCACGCGCCTGTTCGTCTCGGCGACCGCCTGGGTGGTGGTGATCCTGGCGATCACCGGCGTCGTCCTGTCGTCGGTTTATCGCGACGCCACCGAGCGCGCCTTCGATCGCCGGCTCAATCTCTATCTGCGCACACTGATTGCCGAAGTCGCGACGCCCGACGAGCCTCCGGACCGTCAGTTCCAGTCGCTCGGCGAGCCCCTGTTCGATCTGCCGCTGTCCGGCTGGTATTGGCAGATCACCCGCACCGACACCGAGAAGGGCGAGACCCGCGCCTCGCGCTCGCTGTGGGACAAGAAGCTGCCGAAGCTCGAGGAGCACGGCGCGGAGCTGACGGCGGCCGGCGTCCGCCTCGGCTATGTCGATGGTCCCGAAGGCCAAAGCCTGCGGATGGTGGAGCGGCCGGTCGATCTCGGCGCCGACGGCAAGTTCCTGGTCAGCGTCGCCGGCGATGCCACCGAGATCTTCGACGAGACGCGCAGCTTCGACTACTATCTCGGCGGCACTTTCGCCGCGCTCGGCATCGTGCTGCTGCTGACCACGATCTTCCAGGTCCGTTACGGCCTCGCGCCGCTGAAGCGCATCTCGGATGCGATCGCCGACATCCGCTCCGGCCGTGCCGAGCGGCTGGAGGGCCAGTTTCCGGTCGAGATCGCGCCGCTTGCCCGCGAGACCAACGCGCTGATCGATGCCAACCGGGAGATCGTCGAGCGCTCGCGCACCCATGTCGGCAATCTCGCCCATGCGATCAAGACGCCGCTGTCGGTGATCGTCAACGAGGCGGCCGCGCATGCCGCCGACCCCTTCGCCAGCAAGGTGCTGGAGCAGGCCGACGTGATGCGGGACCAGGTCGCCCATCACCTCGAGCGCGCCCGAATCGCCGCCCGCGTCACCATCGTCAGCACCATCACCGAGGTCGCGCCCGTCATCGAGGGGCTGCGGCGGACCATGGAGAAGATCCATCGCGATCGCGCGATCTCGATCCAGGCGAAGGCCGACCCGGCGGCGCGGTTTCGCGGCGAGCGGCAGGATCTGGAGGAGATGGTCGGCAACCTCGTCGACAATGCCTGCAAATGGGCGGCCTCGCAGGTCTTCATCGAGGTGATGGTCCAGCCGCCGAACGAGCCGGGTGCCGGACCGAGGCTGCGCATCGTGGTCGACGACGACGGCCGCGGCCTGTCCGAGGCCGAGCGCGCCCAGGTGTCGCGGCGCGGCCAGCGGCTCGACGAATCAAAGCCCGGCTCGGGGCTCGGCCTGTCGATCGTGACTGATCTTGCCGGGCTCTATGGCGGCAATCTTGCGCTCGGCAAGGCGCCGATCGGCGGCCTGCGGGCCGAATTGGTGCTGGCGGCGGTATAGGCGTGCGTTTCGGGTGTCGACCGGGGTCTCGGAACCGTCATTATTCCTAAACGCCTTCTTAACGCGCGCCCTTCTATGATCCGGAGCGGGTGCGAAGCGGCCATCCGCGGGGCATCAATCATTCATTACCACGCGTATGGGCCAGAGATCGACCGAGCGGCTGAGGGACTATCTCGCGCAGCTTCCGCCACAATCGCAGGCGCTGCTGATGCGGGAGCTGGAGCGCGCCGTCGAACGTGGTGAAGACGTCGCCGTCGCCAATTTGGTGCTGGAGCAGCTCCGCAAGATCGTCCGCGCGGACGAGGACGGCGACTTTGAGCCGCGCACTGACGATCCGGCGCGGCTGTTGTTCCGGCCGCTCGAACCTTTCCTCGCCGAGACCAATTTCCCGACCCGCCCAGGCCAGATCCGGCGCAGCTCGCTGCTGCCGATCTGGCAGTGGCTGGCGCGCGAAGGGGCGACCGAGGCGGCTCGGGACTTCGAGACCGCCCTTGGCGCGGTGCCGGACGGCAGTTCGATGGAGGCGGCCGTCCGCAAATTCCAGCTCGCGGCCGCGGAAGCCATCGTCAAGGTGACGACCCCCGTGCCCGGCGAAGACCGCCAGAGGGCGTTGTCGCGTGTCGGAACTCCCGGTGTGATCGAGGATCTGCTGCCGATCGGCCTGGTGCTGCGCGGGCGCGAGGCGCTGGAGACGTTGGCAAGCCGGCTGCCCAGCCAGGTTCGGGTGTTTGCCGATGCCCAGATCGCCACCGTGACCGAGGCGCTCAAGGTGCCGTCGCTGCAGACGCCGCAATTGCTGCCGTTCGCGCTGTCATTGATCGCGCAGCGGTTGACAGCGCCCTGGCAGATCATCCGGCTCGCCATCAAGATGGCGGCCTCCGACGACGAGTTGCGGGTCTCGGCCACGCCGTTCGGCATCGCCGTCACCATTGCGCTGCATGACCTGTCGTTTGTCGCGGCGTGCCTGCGCACCGACATCAAGCGCGGCCAATTCGACGAAGTCGGCGAGCAACTCAAGATCCTGCACGACGGCGTCCGCGGCCTGCGCACCGAGCTCGATCTGCGCAACGATTCCACCTGGGGCCGTCAACTGACCTCGATCCGTGCTGAAATCTCGAATTCGCTGCAATCGGAGATCGACAGCGTGCCGGGCCGGGTCCGCCGCATCCTGCGCCAGCGCGCCGACAAGGACATCTCGGCCGGCGCCAAGATCGACATGTCCGAGGTCGAGGACGCCGCCGCGCTGATCGATTTCGTCGCGGTGTGCCGCACCTATGCCAGCGAGCTCGCCATCAACGAGGTGACGCTGCGAACCTATTCCGACCTGCAGCACTATGTCGAGCAGGCGACCGAGGGGCTGGTGCAGTCACTGCGCGGCGGCGACGCGCGGGTGCGCGCCTTCCGGCAGCAGCAGGTCAAGGCCGCGATCCGCTTCTGCGAGGTGCTGTTCGGGCACGATTACGCCTCGCTGATGAGCCGGGCCGCCGAGAACGCGGTGACCGGCGAGCGCAAGTCCCGCGCGGGATAGTCGTACTGAGCCAGGTGCTCCCTCGATCGTCATCGCGAGGAGCTCGCAAGGGTGCGCTCCCTCAACTATCGAAAACAACCCCATGCAAAGTAGCAAACAGCCGCCGGTACCCGGAAAAGCGACTTGACACGTCGGGCAAATCAGCAATAAAGTTCTATTATTCCGAAATTAATTCCGCTCGCGATGACGCGAGAATCCAGAGCGTTCAAAGCTCCAAGCTGCAGGACTCCGCAAGCGTCACGGTGCCGCCGAGCAGGCAGCCCACGGGTCTCGAGTCGGCAAAGCCGAGCCGCACCCGGATCTCGGAAAGGGCATCCATCGCGCGCCCCTGCATCACGGTGATCGGTTCACTGTTGCGCTCGACGAGCCTGTTCTTGAGCAGCCCGAATGCGAGCGCCGCAGCGGCGATGCCGGTGGCGGCATCCTCCGGGTAGCCCGACGATTTCGGAAACTGCCGCGCCTCGAAGCGGCGTTCGCCCTGATGCTCGATGGCGTAAGGGTAAAGTCCGGTGGACCCAATTCGCTCGCAGCACACCTCGATCCGGGGCGCGTCCGGCACCAGGTCATTGAGCTGACGAACGCTCCTGATAGGGATGATGGTCTTGACGCGCGAGGTGACGGCGTTCTGCACGGGAAGATCGAGCAGGTCAGCGCGCGATATCCTAAGCGCCGCGAGCACTTCGTCTTCCTCGGCGCGCGAGAGGTCGACGACCTTGCCGACCGGCTGGCTGATCTCGACGGAGGGATCGCCTGAGCTCGCATGATCGACATAGCCCGTGACGGGCCCGCTGCGCGTTGCGATGCGAACCTGGTCGGCGTGCAAATGTCCCTTGGTCGCGAGAGCCCAGAGTGCACCGATCGTGGCGTGTCCGCACATCTCCATCTCGTGCCGCGGAACCCAGAACCGGAACGTGTAGTCGGCGTCGAGCCCTGGGGCCGGCAAGACGAAGCCGGATTCATGTCCGAAGTGCCGAGCGACAGACTGCATGCCCGCATCCGGAAGGTCAGATGCGTCGATCACGATGGGGCAGGGGTTGCCACCGCGTCCCCTATGCGTGAACACGTTGACAAGTTCGATCTCGGTCATCGGATAGCTCTCGTGATGGCAGGCGTAACGGTGTCGATCGCGAAGGGGTGCGCTTCAACATAGCTGCCTCGTCGATCTCCCGCTATTGCCTCGCGCCGATCACGAACAAATCATCGGCGACCTGCTGGATGGCCGCGGCGAGGTCGGCTAGGTCCGGCTGGTCTGGCTCGCCTCTTTTCGGATGTCACGAGATGCACCTGAGACCGCTGTTCTGCCTTGCCGCCCTTGCCATTGTCGTGCTCGGCCCGCCCAGTGCGTACGCGCAAACGGCCGACCAACCGGCCTACGGACCGGAATTGCAGGGGTTCGAGTATCCCTATCCGGTGGCGCATTATCATTTCAGCTCCCAGGGCCAGGAGCTGGACATGGCCTATCTCGACGTCAAGCCGCAGGCCCCGAACGGACAGACCGCCGTGCTGCTTCACGGCAAGAATTTCTGTGCCGCCACCTGGCAAGGCACCATCAAGGCGCTCAGCGACGCGGGCTACCGGGTCATCGCGCCCGACCAGATCGGTTTCTGCAAATCCTCCAAGCCCGAAGGATACCAGTTCACCTTCCAGCAACTCGCGGGCAACAGCCGCGCGCTGCTCGCCTCGCTGGGGATCGAGCACTCGGTCGTGATCGGCCATTCGACCGGCGGCATGCTGGCGATGCGCTATGCGCTGATGTACCCGAATGCGGTTGATCGCCTGGTGCTGGTGGATCCGATCGGCCTCGAAGACTGGAAGGCCAAGGGCGTGCCATGGCTCAGCCTCGACGGCTGGATGCAGCGCGAAACAAAGGTCACCGCGGATACCATCCGCGCCTATGAGCGCGCCACCTATTATGCCGACACTTGGGATCCGTCCTACGAGACGTGGGTGCAGATGCTGGCAGGGATGTATCGCGGGCCCGGCCGCGCGGCGGTCGCGTCGAGCTCGGCGCGGCTCTACGACATGATTGCGACCCAACCGGTGTTCTACGAATTCGAGCATATCGCGCCACCGACGCTGCTCCTGATCGGCGACAAGGACACGACGGCGATCGGCAAGGACACTGCGCCGCCCGAGATCCGCAAGACGCTCGGCAACTATCCGGTGCTCGGCAAGGAAGCGGTGAAGCGGATTCCGCACGCGCAATTGATCGAATTCCCGGACCTCGGCCATTCGCCGCAGATCCAGGCGCCGGCCCGCTTCCACGAGGCGCTGCTCGGCTGGCTCAAGAACCCGGAGGTCGGCGCGGCCCTCGTGAAGTAGGCGCTTGAGATAGGTGCTTGGCCTGTCACGAATTCGAGACCTTCCAGCGCCGGCGACGTTGGTCGGATACCTTGCAAAAACCGTGATCCCGGCGCCTTGCCATTTGTCAATTGCCGGGCTCGCTGCCTGTGGTGTAAAGCGACTCCAAGGCAGGCTTGCCCGAAGCCGCCGCCCACCCGGGAACCGCTTGATGACGCTGTGGTTTGTGTTCGCGCTGATGACGGTCGCGGCGATCTTTGCCGTGCTGTGGCCGCTCAGCCGTGGGCGCGCGGCTGGGACCGGAGGCAGCGAGGCCGTGGTCTACCGGGACCAGCTCTCCGAGATCGACCGCGACATGGCTGCCGGCACCATCAGCGCGGCGGAGGCGGAGGCCGCCAAGGTCGAGATCAGCCGCCGGCTGCTCGCGGCCTCGGACCAGGAGCAGCATGATGGTCCCGTGCGGAGCAACCTCAAGCTGCGGCGGATGGCCGCGACACTTGCCCTGGTTGGCCTACCGATCGTTGCGGCCGGCTTCTATCTGGCGCTCGGCTCGCCGCAGCTCGGTGACTTTCCGCTCGCGGCGCGCAACCGGGTCGCCGATGCCAACCAGCCGCTCGCCAATCTGGTGGCGCAGGTCGAGGCTCACCTGGAGAAGAATCCGACCGACGGCCGCGGCTGGGCCGTGCTCGCGCCGGTGTTGTCGCGCCTCGGGCGTTATGATGATGCTGTGCGCGCCTACCGCAATGCCATCACCTATGCCGGCGACAGCGCCGATCGCCGCGCCGATCTCGGTGAGGCATTGATGGGAACAGCTGGCGGCGTCGTCACCGCGGACGCCAAAGCGGAGTTCGAACGCGCCGTCGCGCAGAATGCCGACGACGCCAAGGCCAATTACTTCCTCGGCCTCGCCGCCGAGCAGGACGGCCGCAAGGCCGATGCGACCACGATCTGGCAAAAGATGCTGTCGAAGGCGCCGGCCGATGCGCCGTGGCGGCCGTTGGTGCAGGCAGCCCTGGTGAGGGTCGGCGGCGTCAGCGCTCCGGCATTGCCCGACGGCGCCGTCGCCGCCGCCAAGGACATGAGCGCGACGGATCGCAATGCGATGATCCACGGCATGGTCGACCGGCTGGCGACCCGGCTCAAGCAGAACGGCGACGATGTCTACGGTTGGCTGCGCCTGGTGCGTGCCTATCTCGTGATGGGCGAGCGCGACAAGGCGATGAGCGCGCTCGCCGACGCACGCCAGGCGGTAGCCAACAATGCGGAGCGGTTGCGTCAGCTCAATGAAGGGCTGAAGAACCTCGGGCTGGATGGATAACGCATGACGCCGAATAGCGAGCAGCGGTTTTCGGAGAACGTCACGCGCAGGGATGCACCATGACCAGGAAGCAACGGCGTTTGACCTTGATCGGCGGCGCGCTCGTGGTGCTCGCCATTGCGGCCGGGCTGGTGCTGAACGCGCTGCGCGATTCCATCGTGTTCTTCTCGACGCCGTCGATGGTCGCCGAGAAGCACATCGGCCCGGGCCGGCGCTTCCGCCTCGGCGGCCTGGTCGAAACCGGTTCGCTCAAGCGCGGCGACAATCTCGCCGTGACCTTCACGGTCGGCGACGGCGGCGCCGAACTGCCGGTCGCCTACAAGGGCATCCTGCCGGATCTGTTCCGCGAAGGGCAGGGCGTGGTCGCCGAAGGTTCGCTCGACGCATCCGGCGTCTTTCGCGCCGACACCGTGCTGGCCAAGCATGACGAGACCTACATGCCGAAGGACGTTGCCGACGCCCTGAAGAAGCAGGGCCACTGGAAGGACGATTACGGCACCAAGCCGACCGCGGATGCGGCGCCGGCGCCGACGCAGGGGGCCGTGCGATGATTGCGGAAAGCGGACACTATGCTTTGGTGCTGGCGCTCGGCCTGGCGCTGATCCAGTCGACCGTGCCGCTGCTCGGGGCGCGCTGGCGTGACGCCGCGCTGATGAACGTCGCGCGCTCGACGGCGCTTGCGCAGTTGTTGTTCGTGGCGGCCTCGTTCGCCGCGCTGGTGACGTTGCACGTCACCTCCGACTTCTCGGTGGTCAATGTCTACGAGAACTCGCATTCGCTGAAGCCCCTGATCTACAAGATCACCGGCGTCTGGGGCAATCACGAGGGATCGATGCTGCTGTGGGTGTCGATCCTGGCGCTGTTCGGCGGCCTGGTCGCGGCCTTCGGCAACAATCTGCCGCTGTCGCTGCGCGCGCATGTGCTGGCGGTGCAGGCCTGGATCGCCAGCGCCTTCTATCTCTTCATCCTGATCACCTCGAATCCGTTCCTGCGCATCGCCAATCCGCCGATCGAGGGACGTGACCTCAATCCGGTGTTGCAGGACATCGGCCTCGCCGTGCATCCGCCGATGCTCTATCTCGGCTATGTCGGCTTCTCGATCTCGTTCTCCTTCGCGGTCGCGGCGTTGCTCGAAGGCCGCATCGACGCGGCATGGGCGCGCTGGGTACGGCCGTGGACGCTGATGGCGTGGATCTTCCTGACGCTGGGCATCGCGATGGGCTCCTACTGGGCCTATTACGAGCTCGGCTGGGGCGGCTGGTGGTTCTGGGATCCGGTCGAGAACGCCTCGCTGATGCCGTGGCTTGCGGGAACAGCGCTGCTGCATTCGGCGCTGGTGATGGAGAAGCGCAACGCGCTGAAGGTCTGGACCATCCTGCTGTCGATCCTGACCTTCTCGCTGTCGCTGCTCGGCACCTTCCTGGTGCGCTCCGGTGTCCTGACCTCGGTGCACGCCTTCGCCACCGACCCGACGCGCGGCGTCTTCATCCTCTTGATTCTCTGCGTCTTCATCGGCGGCAGCCTCACGCTCTTTGTCTGGCGGGCCTCGGCGCTGAAGCAGGGCGGATTGTTCGCACCGATTTCGCGCGAGGGCGCGCTGGTGCTCAACAACCTCTTCCTCACCACGGCCTGCGCGACCGTGTTCATCGGCACGCTCTATCCGCTGGCGCTCGAGGTGCTCACCGGCGAGAAGATCTCGGTCGGCGCGCCGTTCTTCAATCTGACCTTTGCGCCGCTGTTCGTGCCGCTCCTGATCGCGGTGCCGTTCGGGCCGCTGCTCGCCTGGAAGCGCGGCGATCTGCTCGGCGCGGCGCAGCGGCTGATGGCGGCCGGGATCGCTGCGTTCGTCGTGATCGCGGTGGTCTGGGCGTGGACCTATGGCGGCGCGACGCTGGCGCCGATCGCGATCGGGCTTGCGGTGTTCGTGATATCAGGCGCGCTGTGCGATCTTGCCGAACGGGTCGGGCTGTTCCGGGTTCCGCTGTCGATCTCGCTGCGCCGGGCCCGCGGATTACCGCGCGCGACCTGGGGCACGGTGTTCGCGCATGCCGGGCTCGGCATAGCCTTGATCGGGATCGTCTGCGAGACCACGTGGAACAGTGAATATATCGGCACGATGAGGCCGGATGACGTCGCCCGCGTTGCCGGCTATCAGTTGCGGCTCGACGGCATGACGCCGCGCCAGGGACCGAATTATCGCGAGATGGTCGCGCAGTTCACCGTGAGCCTGGACGGTCAGAGGATCAGCGTGATGACGCCGTCGAAACGCAACTTCACGACCCGCGGTTCATCGACGACAGAAGCTGCCTTGCTGAGCCGCGGCGCGAGCCAGCTCTACATTTCGCTCGGTGACACTGCGGCCGACGGCTCAATCGCCGTGCGCATCTATCACAAGCCGCTGGTGCTCCTGATCTGGTGGGGGCCGGTGCTGATGGCCTTTGGCGGCATGCTGTCGCTGTCCGACCGCCGCTTGCGGGTCGGCGCGCCGAAGCCCGCGCGGGCGGCGCGCGCGTTGCAGGCGGCCGAGTGATGCGGTCGTCGCGATGTCTTGTCGTCGGGGTGCTTGCGGCGGTCCTTCTGACCGGCGCGGCACCGGCCTACGCGGTGCAGCCCGACGAAATCATGGCCGATCCCGTCAAGGAGGCGAGGGCGCGCGAGCTCTCCAAGGAGCTGCGCTGCATGGTCTGCCAGAACCAGTCGATCGACGATTCCGAGGCGCCGCTGGCGCGCGACATCCGGCTCCTGGTGCGAGAGCGCATCGCCGCCGGTGACAGCGACGGGCAGGTGATCGATTTCCTGGTGGCGCGCTACGGCGAGTTCGTGCTGCTGAAACCCCGCTTCAACCCGCACACATTGCTGCTCTGGCTGGTGCCGCCGCTGGCACTGTTCGGCGGCGGATTTGCGCTCTGGCGCAGCAGCCGCCGCCAGCCGAATGCGACCAAAGGCGGAGATGATTCCGACCTTTCGCTGACGGCCGATGAGCAGGCGCGGTTGGAACGGCTTTTGAATGCGGAATCGACACCGGACAGGCCGATTTAAGCCGCGCATAAGCCCTTCATTCGCCTGCGCTATTCTGCCGCAGTATTATTTCCGTTGATTACAAAAGTTTAATTCCGCAGCCAGCGCGCGGTAAGGCTGATGACACCATGTTCAGGCGCATAAGTTGGCCCCCGCACCGACGAATCTGGCCTTGGAGATCTCACGATATGACCGACCGTCCCGACCTCTCGTCCCTCCCGTCCTACAAGGCGTCGAAGCGCTCGCTGTTCTCGGCGCGCAGATTTGCGCTGATGGCCTCCGTCGTCGCCGGCCTCGGCGTTGCCGGCTATGGCCTCAGCCCCTCGCACGATCCCGCCGACCTCTTCGCCACCCCGGCGCATGCGCAGGTCAATACCCAGGTCAGCAAGACGCAGCAGCCGGTCGGCTTTGCCGACATTGTCGAGCGCGTGAAGCCGTCGGTGATCTCGGTCAAGGTCAACATCCGCGAGAAGGTCACCAAGGACGACGGCAATGACGATTCGCCGTTCCAGCCCGGTTCGCCGATGGAGCGCTTCTTCCGTCGCTTCGGCGGTCCGGATGGCCTGCCTCCGGGTCTGCGCGGCGGACCGCGTGGCGGTGGCGTGGTGACCGGCCAGGGTTCCGGCTTCTTCATCTCGGCTGACGGCTATGCCGTGACCAACAACCACGTCGTCGACGGCGCCGACAAGGTCGAGGTCACGACCGATGACGGCAAGACTTATTCCGCCAAGGTGATCGGTACCGATCCGCGCACCGACGTTGCGCTGATCAAGGTCGAGGGTGGCTCCAACTTCCAGTACGCCAAGCTGTCCGACGGCAAGCCGCGGATCGGCGACTGGGTGCTGGCGGTCGGCAACCCCTTCGGTCTCGGCGGCACCGTGACCGCCGGCATCGTGTCGGCTTCCGGCCGCGATATCGGCAATGGCCCGTATGACGATTTCATCCAGATCGATGCGCCCGTGAACAAGGGCAATTCGGGCGGCCCGGCGTTCGACATGTCCGGTGAGGTGATGGGCGTCAACACCGCGATCTACTCGCCGTCCGGCGGCAGCGTCGGCATCGCGTTCTCGATTCCGGCCGCGACCGTGAAGAACGTGGTCGCGCAGCTGAAGGACAAGGGCTCGGTCAGCCGCGGCTGGATCGGCGTCCAGATCCAGCCGGTCACCTCTGACATCGCCGACAGCCTCGGCATGAAGAAGGCCGAAGGCGCGCTGGTTGCCGAACCGCAGGCCAACGGCCCCGCGGCGAAGGCCGGCATCGAGTCGGGCGACGTCATCACTGCCGTCAATGGCGAGCCGGTGAAGGATGCGCGCGAGCTCGCCCGCACCATCGGCGGCCTGCCCCCCGGCAATGCCGTGAAGCTGAACGTGCTGCACAAGGGCCAGGACAAGGTCGTCAACCTCACGCTCGGCCAGCTGCCGAACAATCTGGAAGCCAAGGCTGACAACGACAACGGCGACAAGGGCAACTCGAGCCGCGGCACCGACGTGCCGAAGCTCGGCCTGACCGTTGCTCCCGCCAACAGCGTGGCCGGCGCCGGCAAGGAAGGCGTGGTCGTGACCGAAGTCGATCCGAAGAGCGCTGCCGCTGAGCGGGGCTTCAAGGAAGGCGACGTGATCCTGGAGGTCGCCGGCAAGACCGTCGGCACCGCCGGTGAGGTGCGCGATGCGATTACCGCAGCGCGCAACGACAACAAGAACAGCGTTCTCATGCGCGTGAAGAGCGGCGGTTCGTCGCGCTTCGTGGCAGTGCCGTTGGCCAAGGGCTAACTATATGAGTTGGGAAGCGTCGCCGGCATCAGTCGCCCCCGCCGACGGCGCTTTCCTGGGGGCGGGCCCTTTGCTCGCTCCCGTTGGTACCTTTCGATGGAATACGCCCCCCTCCGTCGGAAGGGCTCAGGGCGGTGGAGTCCCCCAGCTTCACCGCCCACCTTTTTCACCGCCGCGTGATCCCGGCAAAGCTTCCACCCCACGCGATGTGCGGTGGAAGCCGGTCCGGAACGACCCAGCCGCAGCGCCCATCCGAGATAATGAGCGGTCGTCTTGCATGTGCAGGCCGGCCGCGCCATGGTGAGAGAAGGCCTGTTTCCGTGACCGCAACCGCCCCGCAAATGCGCATCCTGATCATCGAAGATGACCGCGAATCCGCCGACTATCTGGTCAAGGCGTTCCGGGAGGTCGGATATGTCGCCGATCTCGCATCCGACGGCGAGGAAGGCCTCGTGATGGCTGATAGCGGTGACTACGACGTGCTGGTCGTCGACCGCATGCTGCCGAAGCGTGACGGCCTGTCGCTGATCGGCAGCCTGCGCGACAGGGGCAACCGGACGCCGGTCCTGATCCTCTCCGCGCTCGGCCAGGTCGACGATCGCATCAAGGGCCTGCGCGCCGGCGGCGACGACTATCTGCCGAAACCCTATTCCTTCGCCGAGCTGCTCGCGCGCGTCGAGGTGCTGTCACGCCGCAATGTCGGCCCGACCGAGGAGACCACCTATCGGGTCGGCGATCTCGAGCTCGATCGCCTGTCGCATCGCGTCGCCCGCGGCAAGGACGAATTGACCCTGCAGCCGCGTGAGTTTCGCCTGCTCGAATACCTCATGAAGCATGCAGGCCAGGTGGTGACGCGCACCATGCTGCTGGAGAATGTCTGGGACTATCACTTTGATCCGCAGACCAACGTCATCGACGTGCATATTTCGCGGCTGCGCTCCAAGATCGACAAGGGCTTCGAGCGGCCCCTGCTGCACACGATCCGCGGCGCGGGGTACATGATCAGGGATGGCATCAGGTAGATCGTGACGGCATTCGGCAAACTGATCCGAACCACGGCGTTCCGGTTGACGCTGGTGTATCTGTTTTTGTTTGCGCTGTTCGCGGCCTCGCTGTTGGCCTATTTCGCCTGGAATACGCGGCGGCTGATCACCGAGCAGATCACCACCACCGTGAATGCCGAGATCGGCGAGATCACCGGCATCTATAATCGCCGTGGCCTGAGCGGCCTTCTGTTCACCATGGGCAATCGCGCACTGCGCCCGGGTGCCAACCTCTATCTGGTCACGGCGCCGAACGGGCAAGCGCTTGCCGGCAATGTCGGCTCGCTGGCGCCGGGCGTGATCGGCACCGAGGGCTGGTCCGAGACCGCCTATCGGCGGCTCGACGATCAGGACAATACCGACCATCGTGCGCTGGTGCGCGTCACCGAGATGAGCAACGGCTTCCGCCTGCTGGTCGGGCGCGACCTCGAGGAGCGGCGGCGGCTGTTTGGGATCGTCGCCAAGGCCGCGCAATGGTCGATCCTCGTCGTCGTCGTGCTCGGCATCGGCGGCGGCATCTTCGTGGCGCGCCGCGTGCTGTACCGGATCGACGCCATGACCGGCACCACGAAGCGCATCATGGCCGGCGATCTCTCCGGCCGATTGCCGGTCGGCCGCAGCGGCGACGAGCTCGATCGCCTGGCGGAAAACCTCAACGCCATGCTCGAGCGCATCGAGGCGCTGATGATGGGGCTGAAGGAGGTCTCCGACAACATCGCCCATGATCTCAAGACGCCGCTGACGCGCCTGCGCAACCGCGCCGAGGAGGCGCTGGCGAAGTCCGGTTGCGAGGCCGACTATCGCGCGGCGCTGGAGCGGACCATCGATGAATCCGACGGCCTGATCCGCACCTTCAACGCGCTCCTGATGATCGCGCGCGCCGAGTCGGGCCAGGCGCGCGGCAACATGGACGATTTCGACGCCGCCGCGGTCGCCAACGGCATCCACGAGCTCTATGAACCGCTCGCCGAGGACGACGGAATGACGCTGCGGGTCACGGCGGCGCCGGCGCCGGTCCACGGCAACCGTGAATTGATCAGCCAGGCGCTCGCCAACCTGGTGGAGAACGCGATCAAATACGGCAAACCCGACGCCGCCGTGCAGCCGCTGAATGCCGCCGCCCGCGAGATCCTGATCGAGGCGCAGCGCGAGGGCAATCAGGTCCTGCTCAGCGTCACCGACCACGGGCCCGGCATCCCCGAAGCCGATCGCAAGCATGCGGTGGAACGCTTTGTGCGGCTCGAGGCGAGCCGGACCTTGCCCGGCTCCGGTCTTGGCCTCAGCCTGGCCTCGGCGGTCGCCACGCTCCATGGCGGCGAGCTTCGGTTCGGCGATTCGCATCCCGGCCTGATCGCGACGCTGGTGCTGCCGGCGCGCGCAGGCGGCAGTGACAGGCTTGCGGCCCAAACGCAGGATGTGCCACAGAAGGCGGCATGAATGCCGCCGCGCCGGAAAACGCGGATCGACATCGTCTGGCCGCGCGGTTCGCGGACGGACCGTGTGTCGCCGCAGCCGCATCCGCAGAACAGCGTCTGACCGACTGGTTCGCCGAGCTCGAGCCGGCGCAATCGGCCGCGCTCGAGGCGCTGCTGGCCCATCCGTTTGCCCGGGACATCCTGCGCGGGATTGCCGAGTACTCGCCCTATCTGTTCGAGCTGGCGCGCGCCGACGCGACGCGGTTGATCCGGATCCTGTCATGCGACCCGGAGTCGTACCTCGCCGCTTTGATCGAAGACACCTCGCGCGCGGTGTTTGCCGCCGGCAGCGAGGCCGATGTCATGCATCTGCTCCGTCGCATGAAGGCGGAGGCGGCGCTGATGATCGCGCTGTGCGATATCGGCGGCGTCTGGCCGGTGATGCGGGTGACCGCGGCGCTGACCGACGTCGCGGTCGTCTCCGTGCAGTCGGCGCTGCGCTATCTGCTGCGGCAGGAGGTGGCTCGCGGCCGGATGACCGCCGCCAACCCCGAACATCCCGAGGATGGCTCGGGCCTGATCGTGCTCGCGATGGGCAAGATGGGCGCGGGCGAATTGAACTACTCCAGCGATATCGACCTGATCGTGTTCTTCGATCCGGCGGCGACCTCGCTGGTCGAGGACATCGAGCCGCAGCCGTTCTTCGTGCGCGTCACGCAGGCGATGGCGCGGATGCTGCAGCAGCGCTCGGGCGAGGGCTATGTGTTCCGGGTCGATCTGCGGCTGCGGCCGGATCCGGCCTCGACCCAGGTCGCGATCTCGATTGGTGCGGCGCTCCACTACTACGAGCGCGAGGGGCGCACCTGGGAGCGCGCCGCGATGATCAAGGCGCGCCCCTGTGCCGGCGATCCCCGGGCGGGCGATGGGCTGATCGCCGAGCTCGCGCCCTTCGTCTGGCGCAAGCATCTGGATTTCGCGGCGCTGGCCGATGTCCACGACATGAAGCGGCAGATGCAGACCTTCCGCGGCCAGAGCGAGATCTCGGTCGAGGGCCATAACGTCAAGGTCGGCCGCGGCGGCATTCGCGAGATCGAGTTCTTCGCCCAGACCCAGCAGCTGATCGCCGGCGGCCGGCATCCGGAACTGCGCGTGCGGCCGACGCTGGAGGCGCTGAATGTGCTCGCCGCCAGCAACTGGATCACCTTCGAGGCGCGCGACGAACTGACGACGGCCTACGAGTTTCTGCGCCGGGTCGAGCACCGGTTGCAGATGATCGCCGACGAGCAGACCCATTCGCTGCCCGAGGAGGCCGAGGCGGTCGAGCGCTTCGCGCATTTCTTCGGCTACGCCGATCGCGAGGCCTTCGCCCAGGTCCTGTTGGGTCATCTCAAGATCGTGCAGAGCCACTACGGCAAGCTGTTCGAGGGTGACGATCCGATCGGCACGGCAAGCTTACCGCAGGTCGATTACGGCGCGGGGCCGGAAGATCAGCGCCTGCTCGACCATCTCGCCAATCTCGGCTTCAAGAAGCCGGTCGCGGTCGCCTCGACCGTGCGGCAGTGGATCGATGGCGACTACCGCGCGCTGCGCGTCGAGGCGACGCGCGCGGCGTTCCTGGAATTCATTCCCGGCCTGATCGATGGCCTGGCGCATGCCGAAGAGCCCGACGATGCGGTGGTCGCGTTCGACCGTTTCCTCGGGGCGTTGCAGCGCGGCGGGCGGCTGATCTCGTTGCTCAGCCAGAACCGCGATCTGGTGGCGCTGGTGGCGTTGATCCTGGGTGCTGCGCCGCGGCTCGGCGACATGCTGGCGCGTCAGCCGCAGATCATGGACGGCCTGATCGATCCGCGCTTCTTCGGCGCGATGCCGGACAAGAAGGAGTTGTCCGAGCGGCTCGCCACCACGCTGCATGACGCCTCGTCCTACGAGGATTTCCTCGATCGCCTGCGGCTGTTCGGGCAGGAGAGCCTGTTCCTGATCGGCACCCGGATCCTCTCCGGCACCGTCTCGGCGCAGCATGCGAGCACAGCCTTTGCCGATGTCGCCGAGGGCATCGTGCATACCGTGCACGGCCTCGTCACCGACCAGTTCGCCGCGCAATATGGCCGCATCAGCGGGCAGGAGACCGCGATCGTCGCCATGGGTCGGCTCGGCAGCCGCGAGATGACGGCATCCTCCGACCTCGATTTGATCCTGCTCTACGACTACGACCAGGATGCGCCGGATTCCAATGGCGAGCGCTCGCTGCAAGGCGCGCACTATTTTTCCCGCTTCACCCAGCGCCTGATCAGCGCCTTCACGACGCGCACCAATTACGGCGTGCTCTATGCGGTCGACATGCGGCTGCGGCCGTCCGGTCGCGCCGGCCCGCTCGCCTCGCGGATCGACTCGTTTGCCGACTACCAGGAGCGCGAGGCCTGGACCTGGGAGCACATGGCGCTGACGCGCGCGCGCGTGATCTCGGCGTCGCCGGAGTTCCGCGCGAAGATCGAAGCGATCATCCGCGGCGTGCTGACGCGGCCGCGCGATGCGACGGGGACCGCCGCCGACGTCGCCGACATGCGGCGCGCGATTGCGCTGGAGAAGGGCGAGGGCGACGTCTGGGACCTCAAGCTTGCCGCCGGCGGGCTGGTCGATATCGACTTCATCGCGCAATATCTCCAGCTCACGCATGCGGCGGCGAAGCCCGAAATCCTCAGCGTCTCGACGCTGCAGGTGCTCGACAACGCGGCCAAGCTCGGCCTGCTCGGCCAGCCCGAGGCCGAGATCCTGCGCTCGGCCGCTCGGCTCTATCACGACCTGACGCAGGTGCTGCGGCTTTGCGTGATCGGCAAGTTCAATCCGGATAGCGCCGGCGAAGACCTGCTGCGCGTGATGGCGCGCGCCGCCGACACGCCCGATTTCTCCACGCTGGAAGCCCGCCTGCGCGAGACTCAAAGCGAGGTGCGCCGCGCCTTCAACGCGATCATGGGCGGCAGTTGAGATCGAGGAGGTGGTCCGTCATCCCCGCGCAACGGCTTTGCCGTTGTCGCTGGAGGAGCCGCGTTGCGGCCTCCTCAGGGTGACGGGGATGCAGCGAACCTCTCTCCTCGTCGTCCCGGCGAAAGCCGGGACACATAACCACAGGGTTGAGTTGTCGAGGAAGGCTGTGGCCCCAGCGTTGCGCAACAGTGACCTTCGGTGGTTATGGGTCCTGGCCTGCGCCGGGACGACATCGAGGATATTGCGTCATCGAGAGTCATACATTCACAGCCTCTCAGGGTGACGGTGAAAGGTTGTCACGCGTTGTTGCCGGCAGCTACGCCTGCTGCTGCTGCAGCTTCTGCAGCGCCTCGAGCGCGTAGGGATCGAGCCCGGAGCCGCCGGCGTCGAGATGGGCGAAGATGACCTTTCGCATCCGCGGGTCCCAGAATTTCCAGATGTGCTCGGAGATGCCCTGCACGGCGCGGTCGCGGCCCTGGCTCTGGAAGAACTTTCCGATCTGGTTCGCCATATACACCAGCTTGTCAGGCGACGACGACATAGACAGACTCCCTGGCGACCATCGTGGCCGCGATGCGTTCCGGATGCGTGAAGACTTCAAATCCATCCGCGCGCGCGATCGCGGCGAGCGTGATGCCGGCGGCCTCCGCGGTCTTGATCGCGAGCGCGGTGGGTGCCGAGACCGCGACCATCAGCGGCGCGCCGATCGCGGCCGTCTTCTGCACCATCTCGACCGAGACGCGGCTGGTCAATAGCACCATGCCGTCGCCGGCTGCGATCTGGTCGCGCGCCAGCGCGCCTGCGAGCTTGTCGAGTGCGTTGTGGCGGCCGACGTCCTCGCGCAGGGCGACGATGCCGCCGGTCCGGGTCCAGAACGCGGCGGCATGCACGGCGCGGGTCTGATGATTGATCTCCTGGAGCGGCGGGACAGCGGCGACTGCCGTCATGATCTCGCGCGGCGAAAACGATCGGCCCTTCGGCACGACCGCGGCCGGCCGTATCGCTTCGGCGATCGAGTCGATGCCGCAAATGCCGCAGCCGGTTGGGCCGGCAATGTGGCGCCGCCGCTCGGCGATCAGCTCGGCCTTTTCCGGCTTGAGCCACATCCGCAGCTCGATGCCGTCATCGAGTTCGACGATGTCGAGTGTCTCGATCTGGTCAGCCGATTGCACGATGCCCTCGTTCAGGCTGAAGCCGATGGCGAAATCGCTGAGGTCCTCCGGCGTGCCCATCATGACGGCGTAGGCGCCGCCATTATAGGTCAAGGCCAGTGCGGTCTCTTCCGGGATCAGGCGCGTGCCCTCGCTGAACGCGCCGTCACGCCAGACTTTCCGTGTCGCCTTGTGGACGGGATCGCGCATCGTCACTCCGCGGCTTCCGCTGGCGCGATGCGGCGGGATTGGCGGGCCTGCTCGTCATAAGCCTTCTGCCAGTCGGTCGGACCGTTCGATCGCGAGATCTGCACCGCGGTGACCTTGTACTCCGGACAATTGGTGGCCCAGTCCGAGAAGTCGGTGGTGATGACGTTGGCCTGGGTGTCCGGGTGGTGGAAGGTGGTGTAGACGACGCCCGGCGCAACGCGGTCGGTGATCTCGGCGCGCAGGGTGGTCTCGCCGGCACGGCTCGCCAGCCGCACCCAGTCGCCGTCGCGCACGCCGCGCTGCTCGGCGTCGTGCGGATGGATCTCCAGCCGATCCTCCGAATGCCAGATCACGTTCTCGGTGCGGCGGGTCTGCGCACCGACATTGTACTGGCTCAGGATGCGCCCGGTCGTCAGCAGCAGCGGGTAACGCGGGCCTGTGCGTTCGTCGGTCGCGACATATTCGGTGATGATGAACTTGCCCTTGCCGCGCACGAAGCCGCCGATATGCATCACCGGCGTGCCTTCCGGCGCCTTCTCGTTGCACGGCCACTGCACCGAGCCGAGCTGTTCGAGCTTGGCAAAGGAGACGCCGGCGAAGGTCGGCGTCAGCGCCGCGATCTCGTCCATGATCTCGGACGGATGGTTGTAATGCATCTCGAAGCCCATCGCCTTGGCGAGCAGGATCGTCACTTCCCAATCCGCATAGCCATTGCGAGGCGTCATCACCTTGCGAACGAGCTGGATGCGGCGCTCAGCGTTGGTGAAGGTACCATCCTTCTCCAGGAAGGTCGAGCCGGGCAGGAAGACGTGGGCGTAGTTGGCGGTCTCGTTCAGGAAGAGGTCGTGGACAATGACGCATTCCATCGCCGACAGCGCCGCCACCACATGCTTGGTGTTCGGATCGGATTGCAGGATGTCCTCGCCCTGCACGTAGAGCCCCATGAAGGTGCCTTCGATCGCGGCATCGAACATGTTGGGGATGCGCAGGCCCGGCTCCTTGTTGAGCTTGACGTTCCACATCGCCTCGAACTGCTCGCGCACGGCGTCGCCAGCGATGTGGCGATAGCCGGGCAGCTCGTGCGGGAACGAGCCCATGTCGCAGGAGCCCTGCACGTTGTTCTGGCCGCGCAGCGGGTTCACGCCGACGCCGGGACGGCCGATATTGCCGGTTGCCATCGCAAGGTTGGCGATCGCGATCACGGTGGTCGAGCCCTGGCTGTGCTCGGTGACGCCGAGCCCGTAATAGATCGCGCCGTTGCCGCCGGTCGCGTAGGTGCGCGCCGCCTCGCGCAGCAGCTTCGGATCGACGCCGGTCATGAGCGCGGTCGCTTCCGGGCTGTTCTTGGGATCGGCGACGAACGCCGCCCAATCCTGGAACTCGCTCCAGTCGCAGCGCTCGCGCACGAAGCTCTCGTTGACCAGGCCTTCGGTGACGATGACATGCGCCAGCGCCGTCAGCACGGCGACATTGGTGCCGGGCATCAGCGGCAGATGCAGCGCCTTGACATGCGCCGATTCCACCATCTCGGTGCGACGTGGATCGATCACGATCAGCTTGGCGCCCTGACGCAGCCGCTTCTTCAGGCGCGAGGCGAACACCGGATGGGCCGAGGCCGGGTTGGCGCCGATGATCATCGCGACGTCGGTGTCTTCCACCGAATCGAAGTCCTGCGTGCCGGCCGAGGTGCCGTAGGTCTGTGACAGGCCGTAGCCGGTCGGCGAATGGCAGACACGGGCGCAGGTGTCGACATTGTTGTTGCCGAATCCGGCGCGGATCAGCTTCTGCACCAGATAGGTTTCCTCGTTGGTGCAGCGGGACGAGGTGATGCCGCCGACCGCGTCGCGGCCGTATTTCTGCTGGATGCCCTTGAACTTCGCAGCGGCGAAGTTGAACGCCTCGTCCCATGAAACTTCTTGCCAGGGGTCTTCGATCCGCTCGCGAATCATCGGTTTCAGGATGCGCTCCTTGTGGGTGGTATAGCCCCAGGCGAAGCGGCCCTTGACGCAGGAATGGCCGCGATTGGCCTTGCCATCCTTCCACGGCACCATGCGCACCACTTCCTCGCCGCGCATCTCGGCCTTGAAGGCGCAGCCGACGCCGCAATAGGCGCAGGTGGTGACCACCGAATGTTCGGGCTGGCCGATCTCGATCACGGATTTTTCGGTCAGCGTGGCGGTCGGGCAGGCCTGCACGCAGGCGCCGCAGGACACGCATTCGGAGCCGAGGAAGCTCTCGTTCATGCCGGGCGAGACGCGGCTGTCGAAACCGCGGCCGGAAATCGTCAGCGCGAAGGTGCCTTGCACCTCTTCGCAGGCGCGGACGCAGCGCGAGCACACGATGCACTTGGACGGGTCGTAGGTGAAATAGGGATTGGATTCGTCCTTCGGCATCCAGGCGTCGTTCTCGCAGCCATGCGATTTGGCGAACACATGGTTCTCGCCCTCATAGCCGTAACGGACGTCGCGCAGCCCGACTGCGCCCGCCATGTCCTGCAATTCGCAGTCGCCGTTCGCGGCGCAAGTCAGGCAGTCCAGCGGATGGTCGGAGATGTAGAGCTCCATCACGCCCTTGCGCAGCTTCTTCAGCCGCTCGCTCTGGGTGTGCACGACGAGGCCTGGCATCACAGGCGTGGTGCAGGAGGCGGGCGTGCCGGCGCGGCCTTCGATCTCGACCAGGCAGAGCCGGCAGGAGCCGAACGCGTCGACCATGTCGGTCGCGCACAGTTTCGGGATCTGGGTGCCGGATTCCATCGCCGCGCGCATGATTGAGGTGCCCTCGGGCACCGTGATCGTCTTGCCGTCGATGGTCAGCGTGACCATGGTCTCGGACTTGGATTTGAGCGTGCCGAAATCGATTTCCTGGATCAGCGACATCGTGATTTCCTTTATTCCGCGGCCTGGAGCGTGGCCGGCGCGGGACCAAAATCTTCCCGGAAATGTTTCAGGGCGCTCATCACCGGGTAGGGCGTGAAGCCTCCGAGTGCGCAGAGCGAGCCGAATTTCATGGTGTTGCAGAGATCCTCGACCACGGCGAGGTTTTCGGCGACGCGTTCGCCATTGATGATCTTGTTGATGGTCTCGACGCCGCGGGTCGAGCCGATCCGGCACGGCGTGCATTTGCCGCAGGATTCGACGGCGCAGAATTCCATGGCAAAGCGCGCCTGCTTCGCCATATCGACGCTGTCGTCGAACACGACGATGCCGCCATGGCCGATCAAACCGTCGCGTGCGGCGAACGCCTCATAGTCGAACGGCGTGTCGAACAGCGCGCGCGGAAAATAGGCGCCGAGCGGGCCGCCCACCTGCACCGCGCGCACCGGGCGCCCGGTGAAGGTGCCGCCGCCGATGTCATAGACGAGGTCACCAAGCGTGACGCCGAACGCGGTCTCGAACAGTCCGCCATGTTTGATGTTGCCCGCAAGCTGGATCGGCATCGTGCCGCGCGAGCGGCCCATGCCGAAATCGGCATAAGCCTTGGCGCCGTTGTCGAGGATGAAGGGGATTGCCGCGAACGACAGCACGTTGTTGATCACTGATGGACGACCAAACAGCCCCTTGTGCGCCGGCAGCGGCGGTTTTGCTCGCACGGTGCCGCGGCGGCCCTCGAGGCTTTCGAGCAGCGAGGTCTCTTCGCCGCAAACATAGGCGCCGGCGCCGACGCGCACCTCGAGATCGAAGCCATGGGCGGAGCCGCCGATGCGGTTGCCGAGGAAGCCGGCCTTCCTGGCCGCGGCGATCGCCGCGTTCATGGCCGCCACCGCATGCGGATATTCCGAGCGGATGTAGATGTAGCCTTTGCTGGCACCGACCGTGATGCCCGCGATCGTCATGCCCTCGATCACGACGAAGGGGTCGCCTTCCATGATCATGCGGTCGGCGAAGGTGCCGCTGTCGCCCTCGTCGGCATTGCAGACGATGTATTTGCGATCGGCGCCGGCCTGCGCCACCGTCTTCCACTTGATGCCGGTCGGGAAGCCGGCGCCGCCGCGGCCGCGCAGCCCTGACGTGGTGACGTCGGCCAGGATTTGGTCCGGCGTCAGTGTCAGTGCCCGCTCGAGGCCCTTGTAGCCGCCATGCGCGCGGTAGCTCTCGACCGAGCGCGGATCGATCACGCCGCAGCGAGCGAAGGTGAGGCGGGTCTGCCGCTTCAGCCAGGGAATCTCGTCCGCGACGCCAAGCCGCAGCGCATGCGAACCGTTGCTGGCCATCGCGTCGAACACGGAAGCGACATCCGCCGGGCTCACCGGGCCATACGCGACGCGGCCCTTGACGGTTGCGACCTCGACCATCGGCTCCAGCCAGTAAAGCCCGCGCGATCCGGTCCTGATGATCTCGATCGGAAGGCCGCGCTGCTCGGCAACCTGCTCGAGCGCGGCAACGACGTCATCGGCACCGACGGCAATCGCGCCGGCATCGCGGGGGACGAATATCCGCATTTTCATCGCTGCGCCTCCGCGACCAGTGCGTCAATGCGTGCCGCATCGAGCCGGCCGACCAATCGGCCGTCGAGCATCGCCGACGGTGCGGTGGCGCAGAGGCCGAGACAGTAGATCGGCTCCAGCGTCACCCGCTCATCCGCCGTCGTGCTGCCAAGGGAGACACCGAGCCTCGCCTCGGCGCGCGCCGCGAGCGCGTCGCCGCCGGCGGCCTGACAGGCCTCGGCGCGGCACAGCTTCAGCACGTGCCGTCCTGCCGGCTGCTTGCGGAAGTCATGGTAGAAGGTGAACACGCCGTGCACCTCGGCGCGGGACAGACTGAGCGCCTGCGCGACCATCGGGATCGCCGGCTCCGGCACGTAGCCGAAGACTTCCTGCAGCGCATGCAGGATGACCAGCGTGGCGCCTTCAAGCCCGGCGTGCTCGGCGATGATCTCGGCGCCGCGCGCCTCGTCCCAGGGTTCGTATGTCATCTGCGCTCTCAAATCAGTTTGTTCTGCTCCCGCCATGTGAATTGGAATCCCTCAAAACATCAATAAAGCTGTCTCATGCGGCGATTGCGAAACGCGATTAATAGCGTTGCGCTATCGATCGATTTGGGATCGAAATAATGGCCTGAAATCACGGGCTTCAGCCGTGCGTTTGGGGTGGGGATCGCGCCGCGATCGTGATACTTGTGGCTTGAGTTGGGACACCGTTCTCCGATGAGGTTTGATCCTTGATCGACAAGTTGGAACTTCTGCTGGCCTTGGCCAAGGAGCGGCATTTCGGGAGGGCGGCGGAGGCCTGCGGTGTCACCCAGCCGACCATGTCGACCAGCCTCAAGCAGCTCGAGGAAATCCTCGGCGTCATGCTGGTGCAGCGCGGATCGCGCTTCCAGGGCTTTACGCCGGAAGGCGAGCGGACGCTCGACTGGGCGCGGCGGATCGTCGGCGACGCGCGGGCGATGAAGCAGGAGATCAACGGTCTCAAGGACAAGCTGTCGGGCGAGATCCGGATCGCGGCGATCCCGACCGTGCTCGGCATGGTCGCCGCGCTGACCACGCCGTTCCGCGCCAAGCATCCCGACGTTCGCTTCCGCATCCAGTCCTGCACGTCGGCCGATGTGCTTGGACTACTCGAAAATCTCGAGGTCGACGCCGGGCTGACCTATATCGAGAACGAGCCGATCGGCAAGGTGCGCACCATCCCGCTCTACAATGAGAGCTATCGCCTGCTGACCGCGCCTGACGCCATGTTCGGCGACCGCAAGCAGGTGACGTGGAAGGAGGTCGGCACCGTGCCGCTCTGCCTGCTCACGCCCGACATGCAGAACCGCCGCATCATCGACCGCGCGCTGACCTCGGTCGGTGCGGAGGCGACGCCGACACTGACCTCGAACTCGCTGCTGGTGCTCTACACCCATGTGAAGACCGGGCGCTGGGCCAGCGTGATGCCGGCCAAGCTCGCCGAGACGCTCGGGCTTGCGGATGCCGTGCGCAGCATTCCGATCGTCGACCCCGTGGTGGATTACAGCATCGGCATGGTGATCCCGCAGCGTGATCCGATGACGCCGCTGATCGCGGCCCTGGTGCAGGTCGCGCGCGAGGTGGCGCCGAAGCTGGAGGTGTAGTTCGCGGCCGTTCCTCCCCTTCTCCCCGCGTGCGGGGAGAAGGTCGGGATGAGGGGGAGTCTCCGCGAGGACGGAGAGAGCGAGTTTGCGGAAGCTCCCGCTCACCCGGATCGCATCTGGCGATGCGACATAGCCGAAGCTTCGCTTCGGCGTTCTTGAGAGACGGCCGCCGAAGGCGGCCTATGCCTCTCCCCGCAAGCGGGGCGAGGTGAAGGTCAATAGCTCGCTTCCATCAATTTCAGGCGCGGATAGAGCTTGTCGATCGCGATCATGTCGGCGCGCATCTGCGCGATGATCCAATCCCTGATCTCGGCGACCACGGGACGCACCGAGCGGTCGGGCGGATAGACCAATTCGCACAGCCGCCGCGTGGTGGTGAGGGTTTCCGAGGCCGGCACCAGCGCGCCGGTCAAAAGCCAATGCGCCGCGACGGTGAGCCAGCCAAGCGCAATGCCCTGGCCGAGCAGGGCGGCCTGCACCACCACCGCATAGTCCGAGAAGCTCAGCGACTTCGCAGCGCCTGAGCGGCGGGTCAGGAAGGTCGGATACTGCGCGGCCCAATCGCCCGGCGTTTCGGCGAGGCGGATGATGGTGTTGGGCTCGATCGGCCCGTCCGCGCCGTCGGCACCGCGATAGGCGGGCGTGCAGATCGGCAGCATCACCTCTTTCATGACCAGCGCGCCGTTCTGCGCGGGATCGAAGCGGTCGCGAAAGCGCATGCCGAGATCGACATTGTCGACCGGCCCGCGCAGTGGACCGGAAATCAGCTGAAAGCGCAGGTCGACGGTCGGAAACTGGCGCTGCAATTTGTCGATCCGCGGCATCAGCCAGTGCGTGGTGAAGGCGGTCGATACCGACAGCGTTATCGTCTCGGTGCCCTTGCGGCGGCGATCGATCTCGATCAATCCGCTCTCGATGCTGCGGAAGCCGTCCGAGACGCGGCGGTAGAGGATCTCGCCTTCCTCGGTCAGAACGGCGCCGCCGGCGGTGCGGTCGAACAGCCGGACGCCGAGATAATCCTCGAACTGTCCGAGCATGCGGCTGACGGCAGGCTGGGTGACGTTGAGCTCGGCGGCGGCCGCCGTGAAGCTGCCATTGCGCGCCGCCGCGTCGAAGACGAAGAGGGCGTTGCTGGAGGGCAGCATCCGGCGGAGTTCGGACATAACATGAGATTATGCCTCCGGTGAGAATTTGGCAATTGCCGGTTTCGGGCAAGTCTGTTTGCATGAACGGAATGGCCTGCTGACAAGCGCAGGTTGCGACATCCGATGCAGCAACGCCGGCCACGGGAGGCCGGCCGACCTGCTTGGTCTATAAGACGAGATCATGCCGGTTCACCGGCCATCTGCGCGGGAGCGCCGGTGGCGCCGATGGCGCGCATCGTGGCGCGGCGTCGGTAACGTAGCGGGGACGATCATTGGACAAGGGCGGCGAGAGCGTCGACATCAGGTCCGCGAGCAAGCATTACGATGCGGTTCGCGCCCTCGACAACGTCACGCTCAGCGTCGCGCCGCGCGAGTTCGTCTCGCTGCTCGGCCCCTCCGGCTCCGGCAAGACCACGCTGCTCGGCATTCTCGGCGGCTTCATCCAGCCGTCCTCGGGCTCGATCCATTTCGGCGACCGCGACGTGACCCTGCTGCCGCCGCACAAGCGCGACATCGGCGTGGTGTTCCAGAACTACGCGCTGTTTCCCCATATGAGCGTCGGCGAGAACGTCGCCTTTCCGCTGCGGGCCCGGCGGCTGCCCAAGGCGGACTGGCCTGACAAGGTGCGCGCCGCGCTCGCGATGGTCGGGCTTGCCGGCTACGAGGCGCGCGGCATCGCGCAGCTCTCGGGTGGCCAGCGCCAGCGGGTGGCGTTGGCACGGGCGATGATCTTCGAGCCGCGGCTGATCCTGATGGACGAACCGCTCTCGGCGCTCGACAAGCAGTTGCGCGAGGCGATGCAGATCGAACTGCGCGAGCTGCACAAGCGGATCGGCGCCACCATCATCTATGTCACGCATGACCAGCGCGAGGCGCTGACCATGAGCGATCGCGTCGCGATCCTCAAGGACGGCAAGCTCGTGCAGATCGACAAGCCGCAGCGCCTGCACGATCACCCCGCGGATTCTTTCGTCGCGAGTTTCATCGGCGAGGCGAGCCTGCTGCCGGTGCGCCGGGCCAATGGCTGCGCCGTTGCGCTCGGGCCGGCCCTGCTGCGCAGCACGCGTCCGCTCCCCGAGGGCGATGCGCTGATGCTCGCTGTCCACAGCGAGAAGCTGCTGATCGACGATGGCGGCGGCGATGGCGCGCGCAATCGTTTGACCGGCAAGGTCACCGACATCGTCTATCAGGGCGAGAGCCTGCGCGTGTTCCTTGAGCTTGCCGACGGCACGACCTTGAGCCTGCGCCAGCCGAGTCATTTTGAGGCCGCACGCCGCATTCCGCCGCTCGGCGGCGAGCTCACCGTCACGCTGCACCCCGAAGACACCATCATCGTGCCGAAGGCGCGGGATTGAAACAACCTGGACCAACGAGAGAGATGACCATGTCCTACGCGAGCTTCAAGGTTCTCACATTCGACGTCGTCGGCACCTTGATCGACTTCGAGACCGGCGTGCTGGAATCGGTGCGCCGGGTCGGCGGCCCGCGCGCGGCCTCGCTCGGCGACGACCAGATCTTCGCCTCCTACAAGCGCGGCCGCGACGCGCATCCCGAGCGCTCGAGCGAGGTGATGTTCCATGTTTACCGCCATCTCGCCAAGGAGCTCGATTTGCCGTCGGATGACGCGGCCTGCGACGCGTTCCAGCTCGCGGTGCTGCGCTGGCAGCCGTTCGCCGATTCCGTCGAGGCGCTCAAGCGCCTGCGTACCAAATTCCGTCTGGTCGCGATGACTAATGCCGATCGTGTCGCACTGTCGGCCTATGCTCATGCGCTCGGCAATCCCTTCCACGATACGGTCTGCGCCGACGACACTGGCGTCGCCAAGCCGAACCCGGAGTTCTTCGCCTTCAACAAGGGCCGGCAGTCGGCGTTCGGCTACAAGCAGTCCGATATCCTGCACGTCGCGCAGAGCCAGCACCATGACATCGGGATCGCGCGCAAGCTCGGCTACAAGGTGTGCTGGATCGAGCGCCGCCAGGGCCTGAAGGGGTTTGGCGGCACGCCTGAAGTTGCGGAGCTGACCAAGCCCGATTTCCATTTCGCCTCGATGAAGGCGTTCGCCGACGCGGCGGTCGGCAGCTGACGGGCGAGGGCGCGTGGCGATGGCGAACGCCTGGACCCCGATGAATTCAGCCGCTTCGCTCTGGACCGCCACGGCAGAGCCGGTGGCTGCGTTCCCGAAGCTCGTCGGCGAGCAGCGGGCTGACGTCGTGATCATCGGGGCCGGATACACCGGTCTGTCGACCGCGCACCATATCGCCAACAGCGGACTTGCACCTGTGGTGCTCGAGGCCAACCATCCCGGATGGGGGGCGAGCGGCCGCAATGGCGGCGTCATCACCGCGAAGTTTCGGCTGTCGTTCCGCGCGATCGATGCCGCGCATGGCCGCGCCATGGCGCGCCGGATGTACGAAATCGCGCATGAATCGGTCGACATGGTCGAGGAGCTGGTCTCCGAGCTCGGCATCTCGGGCGCGCGGCTGACGCGGACCGGGCAGGTCAAGGCGGCGCACAATGATGCCACGCTGCGCGCCGCGATCGACGAAGCCGCCTGGATGACGCGCGAGATGCGCGACACCGAGGTGCGGATCCTCGATCCGCATCAGGTGCGCGATGAAACCGGTTCGGGCGTCTTTGTCGGCGGCGTGCTCAATCCGGGCTCCGGCGGCATCCATCCGCTCAACTATCTGCGCGGCCTCGCGCGCGGCGTCGCACGGCGCGGCGTGCCGATCTTCCAGGACAGCCCGGTGCTCACGCTGCGCCGCGACGGCGCCGATGTCGTTGCGGAAGCGCCCGGCGGCGTCGTGCGGGCCCGCTACGCCATCATCGCCACCAACAGCTATTCGGATCTGACGCCGGCGACCGCACGGGTGCAGCGGA
>Ga0153933_1000189_pt1 | contig 31001 bp, 21 predicted proteins | sample TSNJ017MetaG_FD_102275 | JGI IMG/M metagenome (GOLD analysis project Ga0153933, IMG submission 102275) | Attine ant fungus gardens microbial communities from New Jersey, USA - TSNJ017 MetaG | ecosystem: Host-associated > Fungi > Mycelium > Unclassified | place: USA: New Jersey, Wharton State...
ACAATGGGGGCGGAAAGAGACCATCGTCCGCCCGCCTCACTATCCCGTATACAGCTTCGGAGCCGTCTTCGTTGCACTCGCCGTCGCCGGCCTCTGCGTCTATCTCCATCTTGCTTTCGTGATAAGTCCGCTACAGCGCTACTATCTCTCTTGCTATGTCGAAACGGGCGTCCTCGGCACTATGCGACAGAGCAACAAATACCAGCTTGTGACGGTCGCCGACCGCCAGCATCACGTCCGGCCTGTTACCGAGGCCGATGTGCAGCCCGGTTCCACGCCACAGCCGATCGGCAAGCCGATTCCACTCGCACTTTCCCCGGCTGCTCGCGCCGCAGGGGTTGTTTTTCTGTATCGGGGAGCGAAGGTCGGTTACATGAATCGACCGCTCCATGACTACCTTCGCCGCTTCGTTTACGACGGAGCTACGTTCGTGGGCATCTTCCGTATTCCTCTCTTATCAGGGTTTGCCGCGTTTCTTTTCCAGTTCCCGTTCGCCGTCCGTAAAGATATTCAACGGCTCAAAGAGATGAAGTACGGGCGACTCTTGAAAGGGCCTGTCTTGGTCTCTCCGAACGGCTTCAATAAAGCGGTCAAAGGCGATGGTGTCGGGTTCAAAACTACCGAGTCGAAGCACCTCATGCGTATCCCGCAACGCGCCGAAGGACAGCACATCGAGATCATGGGCGATACCGGCGCGGGCAAGTCCAGGCTGGTCATGCAGCTCCTCGTACAGATCAAGGAGCGCGGTCATTCTGCCATCGTGTACGACCCTGCCTGCGAGTTCGTGCAGCGATTCTATGACCCCAGCCGTGGCGACATTATTTTGAATCCTCTCGATGCGCGCTGCCCCTATTGGGGACCATCGGAGGAGCTGCGCCGCCGTGCCGAGGCCAGGGCCATTGCCGCGTCCCTGTATCAACCGACCACGGACAAGAAAGGTGAGTTTTTTACCGAGACTCCGCAGAAAATCTTCGCCCATCTGCTGACCTTCGGCCCGTCGCCGCAGGAGTTGGTGGAGTGGATGGCGAATCCCGACGAGATCGACCGTCGTGTCCAGAACACGGAGATGGCGATGATGATTGCAAAGGGAGCGCAGCAGCAGCGCAACGGCGTCCTGGCCTCACTCGGTTTGATCGCGGATAGCCTGCGAATGCTTCCAAGGAAAGAGAATGTCGCGAGTCATTGGACTGCGACCGAATGGGCAGACCATCGCAAAGGATGGATCTTCCTTACGTCGAAGCCCAGCGAACGCGAGGCCCTGCGTCCGCTTCATAGTCTATGGATTGACTTGCTCGTATTGCGTCTCTTGAACGAGCCGAAAGAGAGCCAGCATTCCGTCTGGTTCGTGCTGGACGAGCTGGCGAGTCTGCAACGTCTGCCGCAACTTCATACCGCGATCACCGAGAACAGAAAGGCGAAGAACCCGCTCATCCTTGGCTTTCAGGGCAAGGCCCAGCTTGAGATGATCTATGGTCATCTGGCCGAGGTCATGCTGTCGCAACCGGCCACCAAGATATTCCTGAAAACCACGGAGCCCAAGGCCGCCGAGTGGATGTCGAACGCCATCGGCAAAGTTGAGATCGAGCGCTTGCGGGAAACGCACTCCACCGGGCTCCGGGCAGGCAACAATTTCAGTGTGGAGCGCCAGGTCGAGCCGTTGGTACTGGACTCGGAAATCTCCGGTCTCCCCGACCGGCACGCCTTTCTAAAATTGGGGAACCACGTCGCCAGATTCTCGTTTGCCTATCACGACATCCCCGCCACGCAGCCCGCATTTGTGCCGCGTCCGCTGGACGACGATGACCTTACCTTCGATCCAAAAACGCTCACGAAGAAGCCGCCGCAATCGGCGGACATAACGGCAACCACCGCTCTCGGCGATAGCGAAGATGAGTCGGTCGAGACAGGATTCTCGTTGGGAGATTAACCATGTTGACGATCTCCAAACCGCTTTCCGCAACGCAGGCGCAGACCTACCACGCCAGGGAGTTCACGTCTGCCGAACAAAATTATTGGAAGCAAGACGACCGGGCTCTGGGCGAGTGGCATGGCAAGCTGGCTGAAAAATTCGACCTCGCGGGAGCCGTAAGCGAGGACCACTTTGCGAGGCTCGCGGACGGCCAGCACCCTCATACCGCCGAGCAGCTTGTACATCATCGCGTCGTCCAGGAGTACGAAGGCGCGGACGGGAAGACAGTCGCGCCGGTAGAACATCGTGCCGGTTGGGACGCCACATTCTCCGCGCCCAAGTCGGTTTCACTCACCGCGCTCGTCGGTGGGGATGACCGCGTGCGGGACGCGCACCGGGACGCGGTGAACGTCGCTTTGAGCGAGCTCGAAAGGTACACGCAAGCCCGCATCGGCGGCAACCACGCCGCCGAAACCACCGGCGAGTTCATCGCCGCGAAGTTCGAGCATGACACCGCGCGCCCCGTGGACGGTTACGCCGCGCCGCAGCTCCACACACACGCCGTCATCTTCAATGTCTCCATGCGCGACAACGGACAGACGCGGGCCTTGCAGGAGCGCGGCCTGTTCGAGTCGCAGCAGTTTGCCACTGCCGTGTATCAATCCGAACTGACCTATCGCCTTCGCAATCTCGGCTACGAAATCGAACCGGGCCGCAGTGGCGCACCGGAGATTAAAGGCTACTCCCAGGAGTACCTTGACGCCTCCAGCCCCCGTAGCCAGCAGATACGCGAGCATCTGGAAACCACCGGCTATCAGGGACCGGAAGCCGCGCAAATCGCCGCGCACGCTACCCGTGACCGGAAAGAAATTCACTCGCCTGCCGAGGTACTAGCCGCCCATCGGCAGATCGCCGCCGAGTTCGGCAACCAGGCCGACAAAGTGGTGATGGAAGCACGGAGGCGTGGTCAGGAACATGCGCCCGAGCATGACCGGGAGAGTTCGCAACAGGTTGCGCGGCAGGCTGTCACCTATGCCCGCGACCGCAGCTTTGAGCGCGAGGCAGTCACCGACGAACGCGAGCTTTACCGCGATGCTTTGCGACGCGGTATGAGCGAAACAACGTACTCGGAAGTTCGCGCCGGGTTTGAGGCTCGTATTGCCGCAGGGGAGTTCCAGCTTGTGCCCGGACAGAAGCACGACTCAGGCCGGAGCTTCACGACCGCCGAAGCGATCCGCGCCGAGAAAGAAATCCTGCGCCGGATGCAACAGGGGCAGGGTGGCGCCGAGCAGATCATGTCCATACAAGCTGCCGTCGCCCATACCGAAAAGCAGCAGCATCTCAATGCCGGACAGCGTTCTGCCGCCGAGGAGATTCTGACATCACGCGATGTCGTGCAAGGGCTGGAGGGACGGGCTGGTGTCGGGAAAACTACTCTTTTGAAATCGGTTCGTGAAGCAGCCGAAAAACGCGGCTATGTCGTCGAAGGCTTCGCCCCGACATCCCGCGCGGCCAATCAGCTCCGCGACGCCGGGATCTCTGCCGACACCCTACAGGGTTTCCTCGTCCGTCTCGGCCAGCCGAACCCCGACCGTCATCTCTACATGGTGGATGAATCCAGTCTCGCCAGCACAAAACAGGTCCGTGACTTCCTCGCCAAACTCGAATCCAGCGATCGCGTGTTGTTCATCGGAGACACCCGCCAGCATCAGGGCGTCGAAGCGGGCAAACCTTTCGAGCAGTTGGTTAATGCTGGGATGAAGACCACCCAGCTTGACCAGATCGTGCGTCAACGAGACGCCCCGGAGCTGCTTAAAGCGGTCGAGCATCTGTCGCGTGGCGAAGTCGCAGAGGGCATCGCCCTGTTGGAACAACAGGGGCGCGTTACGGAGATTTCCGATGCACAGCAGCGTATCGCCGCGATTGCGCGAAGCTACGCTGCCAACCCGGACAACACCATCGTCGTCTCGCCCGACAACGCCTCGCGCCGTCAGATCAATCAAGCCGTGCGTTCCGAATTGCAAGCCCTCGGCACAGTAGCCGCAGAAGATCATGCGATGCGCGTGCTTGCTCCCCGTTCCGACATGACCGGTGCCGATAGAACCTGGGCCGCTCGCTATGCCGTGGATGACGTACTCTATTATCCGCGCGGCAGTCAGGACATCGGCATAGAAAGACAAAGCTACGCGAAGGTTATTACTACCCAACCCAAAGACAACCTGCTGACCGTTCAGAATGAAGACGGAGCGACCGTCACTTACAACCCCGCGCGTCTATACGGCGTGAACGTATATCGCGAGCTGGAGCGGGAATTTGCGGTGGGCGACCGTTTAGGCTTTACCGCGCCGTCCAAAGAGTTAGGCGTTGCCAACCGTGACCTTGGCACAGTGCAGCGCATCGACAAAGACGGCCAGCTCTCCGTAAAAATGGACAACGGCAAAGCGGTCAACTTCGATGCCAACCAGATGCGGCACTTCGATCACGGCTACGCGGTCACTAGTCATAGTTCCCAGGGACTCACAGCGGAACGTGTCATGGTGAACCTCGATAGCCACATCCGCGCAGACCTCATCAACAAGCGTTTCGCATACGTGGCTGTGTCGCGGGGATCGCATGATGCTCATATCTATACCGATAATGCAGCGTCTCTTGTCGAGAAACTGTCTCATGATGTAGTCAAGTCGTCCGCACTCCAAATCGGACAACAATTTGCTGCGGACCAAAGTGCGTCATTGCAACTGTAGAGCGCCTTGCTTGCCATCATAGTTAGCGTCCCGACAGTTCTTTACATGCCCAGGGAAGACCGTAGTTCGACAGCTCGCCGCTGAATCATCTCCATGATGTTCGGATCGTCTTCCAACTGCTTCGTGACCGTATCCTGCGCCTGCCTCCAGACTCGCTCGACATTTATCGAGATGCTCCCAAAATGGTTCGTCAGATCGACGCAGAGTTTGTTGAACCTTGCTTTGTCGCCCTCGTCTCCACCACTAGACGCGGGGAACAACTTACGACCGACGACCCCACCGGCCACGGCAGCATGAGCCATCCTTGTAACGTATTCTTGCCAGCGGTGGGGTTCGCACACTGGTTCTTCCTCTACCAGAACCGCGGCAAAATGCCCGTCAAACGCCTGTTTTTCCGGACTGTAGAAGATCCGTGGCGGCAAGACTATATAGCGTATTGGCCCCATCATCTCGTAATAGATCAGATGGGCCGCCTCATGAGCTAAGAGGGCTTCCAAAAAGCCGGGCGCATTCAACGTGTGCGTCATGTCGGCATACGTGGACTGGAACTTGGCGGTCGCCTTCTGTTCTTCGGAGATTCCGTCCGTAGCGATCACCATGCAGCAAGTTTAGCAACCTGCGCCATATTGACCGTAGTTCGGTGCTGAGCATATGGGAAGATGTCTCCTCCCCGCTACGGCGCTGGTGCGTCCTCTTCCGCATCTGCCGCTGAATCCGCTCCAGAGCTATCCATGAATACTCCATTCTCACGAACCATCGTAAGCAACATCACACTTTGGAGCACCAATGCGGCGTTTGCTTGGTTGAAATCCTTGGGCTCCGCGATCCCGTGCATCACGATGTTCCGGAGATTGAAGCCGCGCTTATCGGTATACAGAACCTTGAGGAATCTCCAAAGTCGGTCGTCCAGCGTAGCTTGCACGACTTCATCGTGAAGAACATGATTCATGTTTTTGAGTTCAAACCCGCCCTCATCATCGTTCTTGGTCGTTGGCAAATCAAGGAGCTTAAGCAACTCGCGAAGGCTGTTTTCGACCTGCGGAATTAGAACGTGGATCGCTTTTACATAATCGCCACTAGCATACGCCGCAAAGCCTTCCTCAAAGAGCGGACGACGAACTTCAGGAATGAGAAGACAATCAAAAAGTCCGGGAACTTCGTGGAAGTCGGGCCGGTCGAATTTGTTCTTCCATTGTTCAATGCCAAACATGAAAAAGCTCGCGTTAAGCTGCATCTCCCGTGTGTACTCCATCACATGCCGCCCTTCCTGATCGTTGTCATAAGTGCCAATGTTGGCCACAGGCAGTCCGCCGTCGCCAATGATGCTGACGGGCATGAGTTGATGGGAGATCAAGCCTTCCGAGGCGGCTTTGAATCTCTCGATTGTTTCTTCGGGATGTGGAGCGCAGCTCATGGCCAACCGATACAACGCAAAGAAAGGATCTGGGTAGTCGAGTTGTTCGGCTATGGACTTCTCGATATCGTCGAGTTCTAATTTAATCTCGACCGTGTGCTCGTGCATCTCCACAGCAGCGCCCCTGCCCCTCTCCTCCAAGACCAGCCGCACCCTGTCCGCGTCCTCACGCAACCCCATGCGCAGATAGTCGTTCATCACTCCGGTGAGATGATGAACTGCGAGCATGGATCTTTGGCTCACCGTGATCTTCACGATAGCTTCCCCATAGGCGAGCGTAATGTTCTTCGCTTTGTCGTAGTCCTTATGGGCCTGGTAGTAGAGCGCGAGGGATTGTCCAGCCATCTTTTGTTGATGGAGGTCCTCGCGATCAATCGTGTCCCAAAAACGCCTTTCAAGCCCGTCGATGATCCGCTGTCGTTGCGAAGCAGCGAGCCCCCGCTGATCGATCAGCCGGTCGAACGGAGCGAACCATCGTCCGATGTGACTTGGTTCAGCCGTATCAGCAAACTCCATGATGAGTTCAAATCCCCTCGCAGACAGCTCCTCCGATCTCAGTTGAAAAGCAAGTTGGATGCTACGAACAGTCGCTTGCAGACATTCATAGAAGGCTCGTTCCTTTGCCTCCGCAGCGGCTTCCAAGTACATTTCCGCTGCCAACAACCCAAAACGGTATTGCTTTCGACGGTTTGCTACTTTCTCGCTTAGTTCCCAAACCGCGTCGGCAAACCGGGCACGCAAATAGGGCCTCTTAAGCGTGGTCGCCAATTCCATCCAGTCATCAATGTGGGTGCCGTTTAATTCGACGAGGTTCGGGTACTCGTCAACCCCGTTCACCAAATCCGCCTCGCGTCGCGGAGAAAAAACCGAGCCCCAAATCTCCGGCTTCTTCCCGTGTGCAAGAAACTCAAGCGGGGCGAGGCTTCTCATGACCTCAGCAGTCTTCACTTCGTCCATATTCTGCTGACGAAGGCGCTCCCAAATCCTGTAGATAAGAATGCCGTCCTGAGCGGCGGTGTTCTCCTCCTCGTCAAGCCACCCGATGACTTCCGCTGGAACCGGCATGAGCCACTCCTCTGAACCGAGCACAATTCCGGGTGTCTTCCCGCGATAACAAACTACTGCGTAGGCAAGCCCAACTTATCAAAGAACGCGCGATTGCGTTCTCGCGCGGAATTCAACAACCGCTCAAAGGAGATGACCTCAATATAACTTTCAAAATTTGAGTTGTATCCAAAGTAGCCGAGATTGTCGCTGGTGGCTTTCAACCCGAGCAACTTGCAACGATTCTCTACAGAAGGAGTAATGTCGCATATCGCGTAACAGAATCCTGGAATCTGCTCCGATCGCGGGATAGGCCTTCCAGCAGCTGTCTGAGCCCCACCTTTGCGAATGCGCTCCAAATATCCAAGGGCCTGCTCTACCGGATCCTTTTCTTCTCCGGCTTTGGCGTCGTTCCGCATAGGCCGTTTGATCTCCACCACGACAATTGATGCGAGTGGCAGGCGATCACCCTCGGCGACGAGAATCGGCTCATCATAGACACTGAGGGAGCAAATATCAGGCTCTTTTTGCTCCGCACTCTTCGTGATGGAGTAAGAACTCAGGGGTTTATCGGAGGCGAGAAAATCGTGAAATGCCAATCGTTCGTCGACGAGCCATAGGTTATAGCCATCCGATAGCACATCGTTCGATGTCTTACGCATGGGCATGATCAACTCATGAATCAGTTCTTCGCGAGCATATTTACCATCACTGCCGCGCCGAATGGTTTGCTCAAGGATGTCGAGAATGACTTTGCGGTGAAACACGTAATTCGCGAGATCCGACTTCTTCAGGTCGTCCACCTTTTCCAGGTAGCTCGCTAGACGAGAACGGTATTGGTCGGGGGTCTCGTGCATCCCGAAGTTCATCACTTCATGACCTTCAGACACGATGCTTCCTTCAATCTCGACCAGTTGCTTATGGAGCAAAAGATCCAGCTCCTTGTCCGTGATATTCGGATCAACGTCTAGCTTGTCTTCAGACATTCTTGCGAGCATCGGGCGGTACCGTGGGGCCTTCTGTGCGGCGAACCTTTCTACCCGTTCGCGCCCCGCCTTTTTGTTCTCGTCAAGGTGTTCTTTCAAATGCTCTGCAACGGATGACGCCACCGCATCCCGAATGTCCTTCAGAGACAGGTCGCTTTGAGAGAAGAGCTCCTCGCTGATTTCGTTAATGTCAAAGCCGAAACGTTCCGGTCGTACCCGTTGGTCAAGAAACGGCGAGGTGACATAGCACTCGTAGACGAAATCGCCGCTCTCATCACGTAGGCGACCAAACAGGCCGGGGACCTTTCCGCTAATGCTCTCTTCCTGAACGAGCCTCCCCGAAGCACACCACGCAATAGAGTGCTGTTTTGCGGCACTCGCCTTGAGCTTGATATGAGTCAGTTCAAAGGCTTCTCCTTTGATCGAGATGTCTTGTTTACTTGCGGAAGCAAACATGTACTCGTCGTAGACCTCATCCAGCCCTATGCTCTCTCCTTCGTCCGTGATGCGGATCTCAGGCGCCCCACCGGGCCGGACGAAATACCAGAGGCAGTGCTCCAAAAGACTCTGTGCAATGGTTCTTCCACTCTTCGCCGAACGGTCGCGATACGCCTTCGCGAAGCCGACGAGTTCTACACTTGTTCCGAGGCTCGACTTGTCATCGGCCTCGACAACCTCATCTTTCACCCCATAGTCTGAGGTAAATGCGAATGACCGGCAATACATTTGCTGCTTTTCATCCCGAAAGCAGCTCACCACCTTTACGCGCTCAAAGGCCTTCAGCCAAAGGAGCCGACCAACTCCTCGGCATCCCAAGCTCGCCTTATACGCGGTGTCGAGCGTCCGAAAGGAGTTCATATTTGCGTCGTTAAACCCGACGCCATCATCCGTGATCCTGAACCCGAGGATGTTTTCAAGGGGGACAACCCCGCGCTTCGCCTTCGCGGTATCTAGTGCGAGACTCGTTTGCGCTGAGCGCAACACCTCGATACCAATCTTGCCGCTACCCCCATTGAGATTTCCTCTCTCTTCAATGGAATGGATCGAGTTCACGACCGCTTCGAAGAGCGGCAAGAGGCCATGGCCTAGCGGCAGCGGTGTATTGCGAAGCCGTCCCTGCAGATAACTTTCCATATTCCTGATCGCCTCTCGCGCGTACTAATCCTCAAATCTACTCTAGGCGAATACACGGCGAAAATGCAATGCTCCCGTTCCGTCGGTTCTACCAAGCGCCAACACGCAAGACTTTGAACCTATCGGCGCAAGCGTCACGCGCTTCCTAAATACTGCCGTACCGTTTGATGAGCCGCGTTGATCGCTTTCATGCGTTCCTCCGCAAGTGTCTGGAGTTCAGGCCCCAATCCCGCCGTTTTGTCAGGGTGGTACATCTGCGCCATATGCCTGTACGCCAGCGTCAACTCTTCGAGCGTGACGCCTGGCTTCACCCCAAGCTGCTCCATCGCGGCTTCGATGTCATCCGGCATATTGGAAACCACTCGGTTTTGTTGGCCCGTTTTGTCCGGTTCAAAGGGCAATTCGTGGTCCCAATTCGCGCTCGTTCGTCCGCTCTGAAAGGTTCGGAACGAAGTGGTGAACGATCCAGCTACATCGGCATTGCTGGTATGAAAGACTAGATTCAGTCCTCCCGAGGACGCGGCCGTCACGACACCATAAAGCATCACCGGCAGTTGCCGATTGTTGTTGAAGCGTCGGTCTGGGCCACCGTCCTTCCGGACGTACCGCCACGTCGAGCCAACCTGCTTTGAATCGGAGGACTGCATCGATTCTTCGATGAAGCGCGTTGCGCCGGCCTCGAACCTCAGATCCTTGTACCCAATCGAAGCAAACGTCCCACGCTGCCAATAGAGCACTTGATCCGGAAGGAAAAACATCTTCATCTTTCCGAGATCGAGGCACAGGGGAACGAGGTTGCTCTCGACCCTCGGTGGAACGGCTCTTCGCACGCTGATCTGTTCGCGTTTCACGTTGTAGGCGGCCCCCGCGTTCCGCTTCCAATCCGTTATCGCGGACTGGCTGTCCAGCTTCCAGATGATGCGCGACTGCGTGAGATGACTGAGAGAGTCATCCAGCCCTTGCTGTTGCGCGGTTGCCGGTGCCGACAAGTCGTAGACCAGCTCAGTTGTCCGTTTCTCTCGATTCTTGCGATGGACAAATACTCCCGGAACCAGAATCAGAAAAGCGCCTCCCAGCAGAAACCAGCCGGTCTTCATATCTTTCCTGCTTGCAAGATCCATCTCAGCCAAGCGGCGCTGTTCCCCGCGGAATGTGTCCGCGTCATACGCCACGCTGACGGGTGGAGAAGCGACCTTCGCGTCGTGCTTCTTGGCCTGCGATATGTCGCTGGCTGTCACGCGTGGCGGTGTCCCGGATCGGGTGCTAAGTCCCGTGAAAGAACGATCCGCACTTAGGGAGTCGATGACTGAACCGGAGGTCACGTCCTGATACGCGACGATTGTTGACGCCGCATCGGTCCACGGAACACACGGAGCCGGGACAGACTCTACCGCTGGGAGTGCCGCGTGATGCCGCTTGCCAACATGGGTGGGAGGGATGTCATTCTTATGCGCCTCAAAGTAGGCGTAGGCAGCAACACAACCGGCGGGGACAAACGATACGGCGAGATGAGCCTCCGCCCAGGTCGCTATGCGGAGCGGTACGGTTCCCGCTTGCGTAATCGTGACCGCCGAGGGTTGACCATAGCGAGCCAGCAGCAAAGCGTATTCGTCAGTACGGTTCGTTTGGCGCGATGCGTCCGAGGAACCTGAAACATCGGGTAGCCATGGCAGGGCCGGTGACACAGAACTTCCGAGTTGGACCATTCCAATGACGGCGCAGAGTGCAGCGATCAAGAAGAAGAGGATCGCCGGGTTGAACATTTGAGCACGCCGATTCAGGTTCTCGATCAGCTCATTCTTGGAGCTTGCGAGAAGCTCTTCGACATCCGCTGTCTTGATCTCGTCCAGAGAGGGCGTTGGAACTTCCACAGTCTGAAACTGCGGTCTCTTTGTGGCCGATTTATTCCCCGTTGATAGGTTCTGACGGTACGAGAATCCGCCGGCTCCCACCGTAATGTAGGTCCTTCCTTTCGGCGAAACTGTCAGGCGGGCACCCTTTACGCCGACAGACGCGCCGATGCCCGACTTCGAGAAACTGAGACGGAATGGCCCGAAACTCGAACTGCGACGAAAGGAAAAACCCATCCGAGGAGCACCTTAGTTTGTTTTGAGAGACTGACACATCCTAATTCAACGCTCAAGGGTTGGCTCACCGAAGCGGAGAACGTCTTTGCGCCCACGAAGCCCAAGGCCGCGACGCCGAAGAAGGCCGCCGTAAAGAAGGCCAAACCTGCCACGGTCAAAGCCACCGGGAAGAAGGCCGAGACAGTCAGGAAAGCCGCGTCGTCTTGCTCCGCCTCTGGCCCCGGCTCGTCCGGGGCCTTTTTGTCTTTCAACCGTCTGCGAAAATCGCGCCGGGAGAAACCGCTTTGGTTTTCCCGGACTGTCTTCTCGCCTCTTGTCCGGCCTCCGCTCGCCGGCTGCGCGGCAGAAGACGTTCCCCCTTCTGCACTTTCCATCTATGGTGTTCTGAGCAAGAACCGGCTTGAGATAATTCCTTTGCGTCGGTTCAGAGAGTGCAGAGATCATGGTCGATTCGCATCGCGTGCGTAAGTTTCGCGCGGAGATCATCAATTCGATACCCAGGGTGCCGAACACAAAGGCATCACGCTCCTATATGGAGAGCAAGCCCACTTCCTGGCTGATCTCAACTTTCGTCACTTGGCGGCAGAGACGGATTCCAGCCAAGCCGCGGCGAGTCAGCCTATGGTTGGGGGGGATTACACCTTCTGACCTCGAAGCTGTAAGGCCACGCCTCCGAGCGCTTCTGCAAAGAGTTGGAAAGGGCGAGGACCTTAGCCCGCATCTTTCCTATCTGGTCGATACAAAGGGCGTTATTCTGCCAGGAGCTGGCCATGCCGAGAAAGGCAAAGACATTGACGCAGTCCTGACGCGGTACGGAATGCATCACTTCCACGTAGGTGAAACTACTCCTCAAAATCCAAAAGGTCGTAGCGGTCTGCTTGTCTTCGCCGAAGTCACAGACAGCGAATTTCGGATAATAGCGATTGCGGATCATCACGCCTTCAAAGCGGGAACGGTCGAACAACAGACCCTCTCGCGGATTTGCATGTCATACTGCGCGAGAGACGTCCCAAAAGACTCCGGCTTCATGCTGAATCCTGTGATGTCGTCGGGACATTCAGCAATCGTCATGATGTTCGGTCTAAGGTGCCAGGCAGAGATCGAGCGATTGGATCCACTATTGGAAGACGCTTCTTTTATCGATAAGCTCTATAGGGGACAGCCGATTCTAAGAGAGGGACAGTCGGTAGAGCGACCCGCGAGGCCTTCACTGGGATGGTACTTCAACGATCTGGAGTTCGGCATACTCGACCGGAAAACCATGGTCTTTTTCAATCTCTTTCCGTGCTTCGCCCGATAGCGTCGCTTCAGACATCGAAACCAAAGAACTTCAGTCCCGAGTCCGAATTGCTGTTTCGCAAGGGGTACTTTTCCGGGTAAAAGCAACCTAGGAGTTCCTGGATGCTGGAGGCTCCGAAGAAGCGTAACCGGGCATCACACGACCGTATCCTCTGATCTTCCCCGTCGCTCCCAAACAAAAGATCTGACCAGGCCGAACGAACCACCTCAATCGAGTTGTTGGACGGATTGAGGAACTTGTACTTGTTCAGCTGCCTTGCGCCCATCGCATGCAATCTATCTGTGACCGACCTAGCGTCCTCCCAACTCAACTCATCGATACGTTCCTTTTGGAGGAGTGTCTGAACCGTAGTCAGGCGGTCCAGACGATCGCTCTGCTCTTCAGGATGCTCCGCACACCATCGGGCAAATGCCGGCGCTCTTCTCGTGATCTCCTCGACTCGACCGTCCGCATCCATATTACTTTTCGGAACATCGCCGTAAAACGCGAACGATGGTCTGTCTTCAGCCTCGTGGAAGAGATAGTTGAGGAAAGCGTCTACCTCCAGAAAGGACGGCGCATCCGGCCATACTCGCTGCGCGGACTCGTAGATGGATGAGATCTCCCTATAGTTCTTAAGGAACTGCCGATAGTTCGAGGTCCTTTCAGTTTCTCCCGATCCAGCGAACTGTTCTGCGGGCGGCCGACTTGGGAGAGACCATAGTGGCTTGAGGTTCGCTCCGTCGGGTTCGGGAAACACCTCAGTATTTCCGCTCTTTTCCAACTCCGAAAGCGCAGACGCTTCGAGATCCTGCGCCAACCGCCACCACGTTTCGAAGATCTGAATGGTGTCGGCACTCTCTTCCTCACTGAGGAGCGTTCCGATTTCGCGGCGCTTAGTGAACGCAGTCTCAGTCAGATTCGCCGACGTCAGAAGAGCCCGCGAATCGAAGATGTAGACCTTCGCGTGAACCCCTGGGATGGACCTAACCGTACCGCGATCCACAAAGTGCAGGAGAGTACCCCGGTTCGCGTTGCGAGGATCGGTGGCGTCAGTGATAATGCGAAGGTCTAGCATTGTCCCAAGCCACCAGTTTCCTCCCAGGAGTGCGGAAACAGCCGGCCAGCGCCCGATGTATGGCGAAACGATCCATACACGCGAGCGCGCTTCATCCGATAGTTTTCGGAAAGTCATCCCGAGACTTGCACCATGGATCGTCTGCATACGGAAATCGTACCCGATGTGAACGAACGCGCGGGATGAGTCTTAAGAACGCACTATCGTCACTTATTTAGCTGGATCGACGCGAAATCGCCTATGCTCTCATCGCCGCCGGGTTTGTGCCGTTGATCTGTTTCTCGGAGGCCATCTTGAAGCTGCCGATCTCGGGGCTTTATCATGAGTTATCCTCATCAACGCCGTACCAGTGCTTGCTAGCCTTTAGCCGTTCAATGGAGAGGTTCGCTATGACGGAACCCGATGCAGTGGGAGCGCCTACAACGACCGAAGAGAAAGCGGCGGAGTCCCCGATACCGGTGCGGAACTTGCTTGGCCACGTGAGTACGCTTGAAGAACTCGAATTGCAGATCCACGCGTTCCGCAAAGAGCATCCTGAAAAGATGTTCCTCTTTCGAGGGCAGACGACTTGCTACCCGACTGTGCGCTCTGGACTTTCCCGACCGAAAGCACGCTATCAACCTGACGTTGAACAGGGGTTGGGCGCAATCATCGGAGGGATACTCGGCCACGAATCGGCCACTATTCGCAACGTACCATTCCGACGGGCAGTGCTGCAGCATTATAGCGTGCAAACGCATTACATCGATCTTACTTCGGACATAGGCGTCGCCGCATGGTTTGCTACAAGTACGCTCCAACCGCGCCGCGTGATCTATGCAGGTGCCCCGCTCCGCACTCTTGACCAATCATCTTACGAGCGCCGCACGGATGGACAAGGCTACATACTCATATTTGCCATTGCGAATGCCGACGAGTTGATAGCGACTCAGCGGCTTTTCGACATCTCCAACCTAGAGCCGTTTCTACGTCCGGCGAGGCAAAAGGCGTGGCTGATGTCTGACAGAGCGCCGCTGCTGCCAGATCCGAATGACTTCTGGTCGGCGACGATCACAGTCGATTGTGCTCGCTTTCAATCCGCTCTATCGATGCCGCAGCTATTTCCGCCTCCGGCTGAGGACAAAGGATACGCAAGTCTGACAAATATCCCTTTTGTCGAAATACCTGATGAGTGGATGCGAAAGGAAGAGGAGCCGCGCACAGAGAAGAAACTCAGGATCGACTTCGGGATTCGCGCTCTACCCGTGCCGGAGTATACGGCCCGAACCGACAAAGACGAATTCGATCACAAGTGGTCAGACCGCACTTTGTCAGAAGCGAAGCCTATGCAGATGTGGCCAGCTTGGAACTTTGAGCTGACAGATGAGATTCCCTCTATTTCTGGAAACGTAGCGAAGGCAACGAAGCTCACTCTTTCGCCTCGCGCTCAAAAGATCTTGCATGATCCTGTTGACGATATCCCGCTGCGATGGCCGAACCTTGGCACTGACGAGCTGCTGTTCACTTTCGCTCAATTCGGACATGACAAGGTGTGCGATATCGAATATCCGTATCACGGCGTTTGGTTGCACAGGGACAAAGAACTTGTGATCGAGCACCCGATGACGGCAGACGAAGACGTCATGAACGTACACGCTGGACACGTCTTCGAGTTCATCGGGCAGGACTTGCAGCGTCACGACACAAACACATCCTGCAAGTGCGGTAAGCCGGACGGCCACGAGGCGCGAGTTCGGGCGATGCTGAGACTGTCGGCATTGGTCGAGATCGAGGTGCTGAGCATGATTCCGCACCCGTTGAACTTTGCTAACTGGTACTTCGTCTTGTAAAAAGAGAGAGTAATCTCAGGTGTCCGCAGGATAGTGCTGCGGCGGCGTGACCAGTTTCGCTAAATCTCGTGGCGCAGAATTGATTCATACTCTATGTCATGTTCAAGGTGCTCATCGACACATGCGTTTGGCTTGACCTAGCGAAAGACCGACGTCAGGCTCCCCTCCTCGACCTAATCGACGAGATGATCCGTCTCGAAATGCTCGTGTTGATAGTTCCGCGTATCGTGCTTGAGGAGTTCAAGAGCAATAAGGAACGCGTCGCTCAGGAAAGCAGCAAGAGCTTGTCCACGCATTTCCGTCTAGTGCGGGAGGCTGTAAACAAGGTGGGCGGCGAAAAGAACAGACTCGACTCCGTGCTCGCCTACCTCGATGATGTGAACCACAAGATTCCTCTCATCGGGGCTGAGGCTGCCGATACCCTCGATCGCATTCAGCAATTGATGGAACGTTCAGAAATCATCGAGCCGTCGGAGGGAGATTTCTTGAACGCAGCGAATCGCGCTATTGCAAAGAAGGCTCCATTTCACCGTAATAAAAACTCGATGGCCGACGCTGTCATCATCGAGACCTACGCTCATGCTTTGTCACGAAGACCTACAAAGGGGACTCGCTTCGCGTTTGTCACTCACAACAAATCAGATTTCAGCGCCGAGATTGGAAGCCAGAAGGATCCTCATCCCGATCTGGCTGATCTCTTTTCGCCAATCAAATCTCTCTACTTCATCAACCTGGGTGAAGCGCTCAGACGCATCGATCCGAAGCAGCGCTTGGACTACATGCTCGAACTCTCGTGGACAGACGCACCGCGAGGCAGAACCGAAATTTCTGAAGCGGCACATCTCCTTTGGAATCAGGTCTGGTACAACCGCCACCAATACTTCCGTGAGATCGAGGAACAAGAAGCAGCGAAATCTGGACGTGAAGCGGTGATTGGAGGTCAGGACGCCGCGAAACGAGTGGAAGAAGAGTTCGGTCTCGAAAATCTCGGACCATGGACAGACTTCGAGTGGGGAATGATCAACGGCAAACTGTCCGCTCTCAACTGGGTCATGGGAGAAGAGTGGGACATGCTTGATACCTAATCGCTCAACTTGCGCTCCTTGGACCCAACGCAGCGGGAAGGCTGGCCTGCCCGGCTAAGATGACTCTATGAGCGACGACGTGACCGACAAGCCGCAGACGTTCCTGCAATCCATCGGACAGCGTTATGCCTCGGAGAAGCTGAGGGCGCAGGAAAGGCTGAAGACCTACGGGCGAGATGAATGGAACTTTGCGATCGTAGGCCTTGATTGCGACTTAACCGTCATCGACCTAGAAGGCCTGGCGGTGCTCCGCAAAGTCGTTGAGCCCCCTGGAGAGATCTTTCTCGCCGGTGCTCTGGAAGACCCGACCGCTTTCGGAGCTATAGGTCGCTATTCCTCCCAGATCAAGCATGAGTTAGCCGTGAGCAAGAATTTTGCGGGCGATGACTTTCAAGCGGTTTGGAATTTCGCATGGTGGCTCATTTCCGGTCTCAGGGTCAAAACGTTGGCGGAGTTCCTGGTGCCGGCTACTGCGGATTGCTCATGGTCTGTCATCGCCGGAATCGACGATCACTCCTGCAAAGCGAAGCTGCTGGAAGATGTGCCCCAGACTCGGAGTTTGGCCGAACCGGTAAAGATCGTTGAGGAGGACCTTCGCTGGGCGTTCAAGAAAGCACTCATCATGGGCGACTTATTAGAGATCCCTCGATTTCGCCTGGCCGTGGAGGCCCTCACGACGCATCAACATCTGCTCAGCCCCCGCATGATGGCAGCTTCCATCTGGTCGGGTATTGAAGCTTTGATGGACATCAGTCAAGAACTGACCTTTCGGCTGGCGCTTTCCGTGGCCTCCTTGCTGGAGCCAAGAGGCGAGCAGCGGTACGAGCGGTACCGCCAGACCAAGAAGCTTTACGAGGTTCGCTCCAAAGCGGTGCACGGTGGGGAATTGAATGACGATGCCATCCGGCAACATGTCATTCAGAGCCGGAAGCTGCTCTCCGACCTCATCTGCCATATGCTCGACGCTCGCAAGGTGATGAGCAGAGAAGAGATTGAACGTATTGTCCTTGGATGAATGGACCGTAAAGACGGGCGACGGCCACGTAGCAACTGCTTGTGTCCGCCAGTAGCTTTGCCGATAGGATCGGTGCCGATACCGACGAAGGTACTGCGTGCCTTAGAACCGTTCGGTGGCGCTAACGCAAAAGCACCTTGTTGGCGGAGGGAAGCCTTTCTGGCGTACCTCTCGATAGGCCTCGAAATAGTTTTGCGGTAACCTCTGTGCACCAACTCTCTTTGCTATGAGTTTTACCTCTATGCCCTTTGCTTCTAGGCGGCGCCGAAAAGTCCATCTATGAGCGTCGCCACAGATGAAGAGCACATTTCGGTCGTGTAAATCTCCCAATCTCTCGATCCAGAACTCTTCGCGAATCGGCCAGCGATGAGCAATGTCATGACGAAAAGCGATCCCGGTTGAAGGAACGCGGGCCTCCCAGTCGAAGGGAGGGCTGGGACCTAAGAAGGGCAGGTCTTCCTCTATCGACAGCTCGTTCTTCTCATCCCAAGTCGGTTCACAGAACCTGTGTGAGATGCCACTTTCGCAAGCGGCCTCGTATACCACCGATTGCCTTTGGGTCTTGCGTAGGATGTCGGCGTTGGCTTCCTCTGCGATCAGATCCAGTGGGTAGCGAGTGACAGTGGCAAAAATAAGTTCCTTCAGCTCTGCCTGTCCGCGATTTTCCGGAGCCCCCAGGGAACTGTCGTTTCGGTAGGTCTGAGCAGTTCTATGATCGCAACCGATGAGATAAACCACGACTTTCCACCCCCATGTCAATTGGATCACACACTTCTTGACCTCTCGGGAGATGGGTCGGCATCAATCGGCCTCCCGCGACCCTCCGTTGGGTGAAGCAGGTGGTACGAATTCGTAACAGGCTTGATTGTCTTACTGCGTCTTTCCTTCACCGCCTTCGGCGCTTCCGAGGAGAAGTGGATTTCAGCGTTAGCAGAACTAGAATGTTGCTTTAGCCACAGCGGATGCTTACGAAGTACTATTTCACAGGACGGTGGTGACCGAGTGGCAGACATGATCAGGTTGCGCCCCTTCGAACAAGAACGCTTTGATCGTCTGGTGGAACTCGCTCAGAATCGTTTCGATGCCGGGCTGACTCAGCCCGAGACTCGCGTCTTACTGCATTCGGCGGCGGCATACCCCCTCCCTGAACCCTCGGGGACAGAACCTCGCCCTTCCGTCAGGCCTGAGTTCCTACGCTGGCTGATGACAGACTCCGAAGCAGCAAAGTTCATCGATCCCAAAGGGATTCGCATCTGGTCCGTGTCCATCCCAGCACCGCTCGATCTGCAAAGCTGCACCATCCCGCATGCTGTTCACTTCCTTTGGAGCGCTGTGGAAGCGGAGCTCGCGCTCTTCGCCGCTGAAGTGAACGGATTGTTTATCTTCGGTGGGATCCTGAAAAAAGGACTGCTGGCGGACGGAATCACCGTCCACGGGCCCGTCTTCATTAAGGGGGCAAAGAGTTGGGGGGCGATCCACATGATTGGGTGTGATATCGACAGAAACCTCGATATGAGCGGCACAGAGTTGACAGGGAGCGGAATCACGCTCGCTCTCGATGGCGCGAGAATCCGAGGCAGCGCATTCATGCACAACGGTTTTCGATCCTCCGGTGAGGTACGCATGCTCAACGCCCGAGTCGGAGGCGATCTAGGCTTCAATGGAGCCACCCTCACCGCAACCGGGAGGGCGCTTTCACTCGACAAGGTCGCGGTGGAAGGCAATGTCTCCCTGGCGACATGGTCGGACCAAGAGGGTTCTGTCCATGCGTTCCATTCGGATGGTTCAGTTAATCTCCTCGCCGCCCAGCTCCGAGGAGATTTGGACTGTGATGGTGCCGACTTGGCAGCCACAGGGATATCCCTGAATCTCGCAACCGCGAACATTCGCGGACATGTCTACCTCCGCAACGGGTTCAAATCACGTGGCCAGCTTCATATGCACAGCGCCGAGATCGGAAACAGCATCGATCTGAGCGGCGCGACGCTGACCGAGGCGGTGAGCGCCATTTTCCTTCAGGAAGCCACGATCCGTGGGACGGTTTCCATCTGCGAGAGGTTCTCGAGCTTCGGACGAGTGGAAGTGCAGAGCGCGCAGATCGAAGGCAATCTCGTTTGCGACAGTTGCAAGATGGCCGCGCTATATTGCGCAAACCTGAACCTCAAGGGTGACCTCCAGTGGACTGGTATTCAGGATGCGAAGCAGACCTCGCTTTGGTTGAACGGCGCGACGATCAAGAGCCTGCGCGATGAGCGTGAAAGCTGGCCGAGTACGGGTGGATTGCATGTGGACGGCCTCCAGTACGAAGAGTTAACCCTGCATTCTGTTCGAACCGATGCGGACCGGAAGAATAACAGTCTAGGTCGGGAACATCCCTTGAAGATTGAGGACCGCATCGAGTGGCTTCAGCTTCAGCCATCGTCTGATCAAGTCGAGCCGCAACCATGGATGCAGCTTGTCACTCTGTTGAGAGCGAAGGGAGACGAGGATGGCGCAAAACGCGTCCTCTTCGAACTTCGACGCGCCCAAACAAAACCTGCCAACCAAACAGTGCGCGTTTGGAAGATCGGCTTTGCCCGGCTGCAACAACAGCCCTTGTGGGTATTGCTTCCCATCGCTCTGACCACGCTACTAGCAAGCTGCCTTTTCTGGTGTGCGAGCGCCCGAGGCGCGATGGCTCCCACGAACAAGGAAGCCTACCTAGCGTGGTCGACCGGCGCTCCGTTAAACACCGTCTATCCGCGATTCAACCCCTTTCTCTACTCTCTCGAAAACGATCTCCCTCTCGTGAAGTTTGGCCTCGACGACAAGTGGGCACCTGACCAGACATACAAACCCAAAGATTGGGTGGTGTCCTATACCACCCTTCGGTGGGCGAGAGTGTTTCTCATCCTCTTCGGCTGGTTGCAGGCTACCGTACTTGCCGCTGCTATCGGCAGTCGGTTCAAGAACTGACCTGCTCACATGAAATCGCGCGCGGCCCAGCGCTTGAGTTGGAGCCGTTGCCCCAAAGTCCTCCTGCACAGAAGCAGAAGGGCTGAGTCCGAATGGTCAGATTTTCACGTAAACGAAGAATTTGAGGCGGGAGCGGGAGTTCGTCGAACTGAAGGACTTCGGCCGGTCCGTTCTCGTGAAAACAGACGATCTTAACGATGTTGGACATACGAACCTCACTGCCTCAGCCTAGAATGGCGCGGTACTTGTCGACTGTTTGGCAGGGCTTATCTATGCAAACCGCCCAGTGTGACTGAGAAGAAAGATCTGAAGGAAGTTGTCGCCCTAAACATGAGCAGTTAGCCTACAGCAAGTGGTTCAACGCCGACGAAGAGGAAAACAGTGAAAACCTCATGAGTGGAAACCGCAGAGATCTTGTGAAGCACGTCCAGGCAGCCATGAAGGGCTTGGATCTGCGTTCTTATCAACAAAACCCCTTTCTCCCAGACTTACTGCATCAGCCTGACTTCCTCTTAGTTCCGGAGCTTGGACGACTCATCGTTGTATATGTTCTTTCATCCCATTCTATTGCTACGTGGAGAGAGACGCTGGCTGCCGTTGAAGATCTCTTCGAGGTGAAACAGCAATGTGGCGAAGCAACTGTCGTCTACGGCATCTGGATGGAGGATGCTCGTCCATCAGGGCGGGAAAACGAACAACGGTTTGAGCTTCTCGCCGGGCTTTTCGATCAAATTGACGTGCTTTCAGCAAGTGAACCTGTCAGAGGACTTCACGCGCAGATACGCGATCGACTCCAGCTACGAGCACGAACGGAACTACTTGATCTCTGGCGCCAAGAGCGGGAGCGGACAACTGCAAACCTGCAGAGGTTTCGAGAGAAGTGGTTCAAGCAGTTTGTTACCGAAGAACCGCCCAAGCGAATTGGACAGTCACAATTGCTGCGAGGTATCGAGCAGTCATTTGAACGCACAGGTATTGTTTTTGAGAGAAATTTTCGTGTCCGAACTGCCAAAGAGCATCTCGCTGGACTGCCAGAACGCAATTCCTTCCGCTTTCCCATTGCAGCCAGGGCTGCACTCGGTCATGAGTTGGCACCAATAGAAACGCTCTCGTTTGATCGTGCCGATGCGAGAACGAAGCTGCGCTACCTCATGACGAAGGGGCGGCTGCTTCACTACGTTTATGTCGGCGACAGAGTGCTCTATCAGGGAGGACGACGCCGACCTATCCTTCATATCGACGGGAATCTAGCTGGTCCCGAGCATGACCCATATCGTTACGTCCGCAGCCTCGTCTCCGTGGGCTGGCATTTGACGAACAGTATCGAGGCTATCGAGGAGGTGATCCTTGCAGACCTTTAGGCGTGAGATTGCCTCGATTCTAACTACCTTGAGCGGAAGCCCATGGGCAACTCATCCTGGTGTCCAAAAAGTTCTCACCGAATATGGGCATCTTGCAGAAGCAGCGCGTACTCCACACGCGACACGCCGTATCAGCCTGCAGATCTTTCACGCTTCACGAGCTATTGACTCTCTGTTGGCGCAGATCGCCGGCAACGAAGCCGCCAAACCTGGAACCGCAAATCACACCAAGCCATTCTGGACGCTCGGCAGTTCGCTACACTACATAGAACATCACTCTATCGGCGGGCGAAAGTTCATCCCAGCAACCAAGACCGATCTTGATCTTCTTACAATTGATCGCAATACGTATCTCCATGGAGCCGATGTCTTCCCGACCGATGTTCAGATGCGGTTGTTCCTCACCAGGACTGTGAAGGCATTGCAGGAGGCCATCACGTTTCCCATGTGAAATGGCCTGTTTGACCTGATTCGGAAAGTGGGTTAGCGCCCGTGTGTGGCAATCAGCTTCAATGGAAGTCATGGGACCGTATGTCAACATTGCTAAGAGACAGTACATGCACGGCTGACGCCCTGACGTTGATAACACCGTCTTGATTTTGAAGAGTGCCATCGACGCGGAGGAACTTTCCGCGCGTCACCGTGATGCGGTTCCGTTCATAAAGCTGCGGATTGATGATGGCGTTCGAGATACCCGTTTCATCTTCGAGGCTGAGGAAGATGAACCCCTCGGCTGTGCCCGGACGCTGCCGAGCGATTACCCCGCCTGCTATGCGGGTATACGTTCCGTCCGGTATCCCGCGCAGGCTTGCGGCCGGCAACACACCGGAGGCATTCATCTCTGCCCGGTGATATGCCATCGGGTGAGGGCCAAGCGTGATCCCTGTACTGTCAAAATCAGCAACCAACCGTTCTTCAGTTGTCATGGGCCGCAGCGGAGCGGCTGCTTGCACTTCATGCTCATCCCGGACATGCTCGAAAAGCGGGCCAGCAGATTGTCCAGCCCGCTCCGCATTCCATAGAGCGGTGCGCCGGTGATGCTTCTCCCCAGTCCAGTTGAACGTTCCAGCTTTCGCCAAAAGCGTTAGCTCCGCCTTTTTGATCGACGGGACACGGCGGCGAAGATCGTACTCCGAGGCGAACGGCCCATCTATTAAGCGAGCGTCGGTAATGGCGTCCACTACTCTCTGCCGCAAGCCCTTCACATACTTCATCCCCATGCGGACGGCATAGCGACCGGCATATCTGACGCGATCATGCTCACTTAGCTCTTCAAGCGTGCAGAACCAATCAGACCGCTGTACGTCGATAGGAACGATCTTGACGCCATGCAGCTTTGCATCATTCACTATCGTTGCGGGCGAGTAGAAACCCATCGGCTGATTGTTGAAGAGGGCGCAGATATACGCCGCCGGGTAGTGATGGCGCGTGTAGGCGCTCGAATACGCGATGGAGGCGAAGCTGTGCGCATGGGATTCGGGAAACATAAACTCCTTTACGGTCGCAAGTACGCGCATCACCTCCTTCTGTGTTGCCGGACTAAATCCGTTTGCAGTCATGCCCTCATGCAGTCTCGTATTCAGCCCGGCAATGATCGACTCCGAGCGTTTGCCGCCCATTGCCTTCCGCAGCTCCTCGGCTTCGCCGCCTGTGAGGTTCGCCGCGACCATCCCAATCTTCATCACCTGTTCCTGAAACAAAGGCACGCCAAGCGTTCGTTCCAGAAACGGCTTGAACGATGGATGAAGATAGGTAACGGGCTCTCTACCGAGCCTGCGGGCGATATAAGGATTGACGAACTTTCCCGTCACCGGACCAGGGCGGATGATGGCAACCTGCATGGACAGGTCAGCAAAGCACTTTGGCTTCGTGCGGGGCAGCGCCGACATCTGGGCTCGGCTCTCGATCTGAAACAGGCCAACGGTATCGGCCTGCTGAATGCTCTCGTACACCGCTTCATCCTGCGGAAGCTGCGCATAGTCGAGTTGCTCGCCGTAATACTGCGGGACAAGGTAAGCCGCATCCTTGAGCACGGCAAGCATCCCGAGGCCGAGAAGGTCCACTTTGATGATGCCCATGTCCGAGCAATCGTCTTTGTCCCATTGCACGACCGTCCGACCTGGCATCGTGGCGCGTTCAATCGGCACGACCGAGTCGAGATGTCCCCGGCAGATGACCATACCCCCGGAATGCTGACCGAGGTTGCGGGGCAGACGCAATACATCGCCGCACTTCTGAAGGTAGTGAGCGATGCGCCGATGCTTCATATCGAGGCCGGCTGCCTTGAAGCTGTTTTCGAGCGTATCGCTCGGAGCCTTCCATTCCCACGCGCTCATAAGACTGGCGAGTTTTGCCGCCGTCTCCTGATCGAAGCCAAGAGCTTTACCCACCTCTCGCGAAGCTGACCGGCTGCGGAAGGTGATGACGTTCGCCGTCATGGCAGCCCCCAACTCACCGTAACGTTGATACACGTACTGGATCGCGCGCTCGCGGTCAGTATCGCTGGGCAAATCGAGGTCGATGTCCGGCCACTCGCCGCGCTCTTCCGAAAGGAATCGCTCAAAGAGCAGGTCCAGTCCAACCGAATCGACGATGGTGATTTCGAGCGCGTAGCAGACAACGCTATTCGCTGCCGAGCCCCGCCCTTGAATCAAAATCCCGTTGTCCTTGCAGAAGCAGACAACGTCCCACACGATAAGAAAGTACCCAGCCAACCCCAGCTTTTCGATAAGCCGCAGCTCGCGTTCCGCTTGCCGCCTGGCTTTCTCGTAAAGCGTCGGATCATTCTTGGGAAGGTAGCGGCGACGCATCCCTTCCTCCACGCGCTTGCGGAGAAACGAATCCATCGTCTCCCCGTCAGGCACGGGATACGCCGGGAATTCGTATCCGAGTCCCGTCATCTGAAACTGCAGGCGGTCCGACAATTCGCGGGTGTTAGCAATGGCCTCGGGATAGTCGTAGAAGAGCCGGTGCATCTCGGCTGCTGTGTGCAAGTGCCGCTCTGCATTGCGGCTCAGGAGACGCCCAGCTGTATCGAGGGTCTTGCGATGGCGGATGCACGTAAAGATGTCGAGCACTTCACGCTCATACGGAGTGCCATAACTGACACCGCCCGTCGCCAGCAGCGGCAGATTCAGCGAACGCGCAATACGAATCGCCGCACGGTTGCGATGCTCTTCTTCGCGGTCGAAGTGGCGCTGCAACTCGACGTAGACATTGCCGGAACCGAAGAGTTGTACCAACTTCTCTACGGCCTGGTGTGCGGCGTCGTAACCGCCGCGAGCCAAAGCGGCAGCCAGCGGGCCTTCGGTTCCACCCGTCAGGCAGACAACACCCTTGCTGTACTCTTCCACGTCCGCAACCGCCGCCGCGCCTTCGGCCTTAGTTGTTTCGCGTAGCTTGAACTGCGTAAGCAGCCGAGAAAGATTCTGGTATCCAAGGCGTGATTCAGCCAACAGCGGCAAGCGTACAGGCTCAGCAGGAAGCTGATGGGGTAGATACGGGGCAGGTTGAAGGCGTTGGCCCAAGTCACTTAGCGCAACCTCCGCGCCGATGTGCGCTCGCACTCCGCACCGGGTTCCTTCCATATGAAAGCGGGCTGCTCCGTAGAGGCCGTTGCGGTCGAGCAGAGCCATCGCAGGCATCTCCAGATGCGCCGCTTGCTGCATCAGAAACTCCGGCATGGTGGCGCCTTCGAGGAAGCTGAAAGCCGACCGCGCGTGCAGTTCCACGTAGTCAGTCATATGTTCCTTGCAAGTACCAGGAGCGGGAGCGTGGATCGAACGCAATGCGACAGAGCCGTTCCACAGTCCCGTTCTCCAACCGGACATCCCACTCTTCGCGGCACCAGTTGGCCTCCGACCACCACTGTCCACTCACGCGTACCGGACCAGCAGCATCGCGCACAGCATAAGCGGCTCCATCCCAAAAGACCCGCACAGGTGCATGGTTCGCAAGTGCAACGCCGACCATGTGCGGTGGACGTGAGACGCGCAGAGCTACAGGCGTCGAGAGTGACTGTCTCTCATTCCGACGTGGCGGTGGAGGCTCAAACGGGACCATGCGAAAGACGTTCGGTCGATGGTCGTCCGTCAACTCCGGCGAGCCGACACGTTGCTCTCCCAACAGCTTCCGCATTCGCGCGAGCATCACTTCGAGCTGTCCCGGCTCCGGTGCTTGTGGAAGAAAGAGGCCATGCTGCGCTCGATACGGGGCGGCTGACTGCGCGTGTAGCTCCAAACCCACAATCCCTGCACTGGGAGGATGCGTCTCCAGATCGAGTTGGAGGAGCTTGAGCAGTGTCGCCGTATCCTGCAACGGCAATGCAGGACGAACGGTGCGCTCATGCTGTGCGCCGCCGTCGAGACGCAGCACGACCCGGAGCGCGGCGATGGCCCGTGCCTTACCGCGAACACGCTCCAGCAACTCCGTCGTCATGCGGGAGAGCAGAAACAGCAGGCGTTCTAATTCCTCTACCGGAAAGTCCAGCTCCATTCGTTCCACCAGACTCGCCTCAAAGCTCGGTTCTATCGGAAACATCAATTGCGGCCACGTCCCGCACGCGAGCGAATGCAGTTTCTTTCCCGCTTGACCGAGCCGCGCAATCAAATCTGTCTCTGCTAGCGCGGCCAGTTCCGCACAGGTGCGAATGCCCCAGGCCGCAAAGGTCGCTTCATGCTCCGGTGCAAGGTGGAGCGCCGCGACCGGGAGTTGGCCGATCGCGTGCGCCTCGCAGCCGGACGGCACAATGGAGACGCCAGTCCTGCCACAGGCAAGCGATATCGCAGCGTGGAAATTTTCCGAGACGGCAATATTCGCAAGAAAGCCCGCCGTCATCACACTTCGTCGCAATTTGTTCGCAAGCTCCGCAGCATCGCCGTACAGGAGATCCATGCCGCGAATGTCGAGCGCATACGTGCCGGGCCGCTCTTCCACCGACTCAATACGGGGCGAGAACATGCACGCAACATGGTGAAGAGTGGCGTGAGCCGTATGCTCATGCTCGATAACACGACGGAGTGCGACGACTTTCGAGAATGTTTCGGCCTGTAGCCGAGTCATGCCGATCTCAACACCCTGAGAACGCGCCGCATGGTTGGCCGCAAAAACCATCTCGGTTGGTGGCTCCCCATCCAGCACTACAAATGGCCTTTTACGCAACTCCGGGCGCTGATGCGCCGCAGCCTGTGCGAAGAAGTTCGATGGATGGAGAACGGCATACATTACCGCACCCGCGACCAAAGCGTCTCCGCCAACCAGCTCACGCGCTGTGCCGGCTTGCGTTGCAGGAACGACGAGCCTTCGTTGCGATTGCGTTCCCGCGCGAACTGGTACTGCTGTCGCTCGAACAACGGAGTCTCGCCCTGGCTGCTGAATGGCACAACCGCGGCCGGTTCACAGCGAAGGGACAACGTCGCGCAACTGCTGGCGCAGGGTGATTGCGTGAGGAAGACCAGCGCGGTGCGTGCATGTTCTGCCGCCAGCCGAAAGCGATACCACGTTCCCAGCGGAATGCGTTGCGTGTGTTGCGGCAACACATCGCTCATATCGAGCACGACCGCTGCAAAGCCTCCGGTCTGCAAGAGGAGATCGGTCGCCTTCAGTGCTTGCTCCAGCCGGGACCACGGCTTATCTGCCAGCTTCGTCCGGCGTTCCGCAGACATGCGAAGCCAGAGCAGCCGTCGCAATTCCACACCGGAAGCCGCTGCTGTCTCCGGCGACAGGGCATCGCTCACATCGACCCAGGCGCAGGCATTGCCAAGCTGGGTGATCGAGGCGAGCGTACAAAGGGCAAACGATGTCTTGCCCGTGGAGGACGGGCCGCTGACTTCGGTGATGGTTCCACGCGGGATGCCACCCCCAAGCATGGCGTCCACCTCCGCCATGCCGCTCGCAAAGACCTCTGGGGCTTGTTTGATCTTGAGCGTGAGCGCGGCGGGCACACGCTGCGCTAACGTAGATTCGATCTGGACCCGAATTGCGGAGGCGGAAGGCATAAGTTTATTCGCCTTATATTCGCCTATTTCGCAACCGTTCCGCTAACCATCTTTGCTCCACAAAGAGTGCATTTGCTTGTAAGTGATTGCAAAATAAGGGAAGAATAATTCCGGCGACACTAAGTGTGCAGGCGTTCTGCGATTTGCGGACGCTTCAAACGCAAGTCGGCCAAGCCAAAAGTGGCACGCGTCTACAGGCAAGGGCGCCGCGAAACGCAGGATTATGCGGGGAGCTCAAAATTGGCCAGTTTCTCTACTTGACGGAGAAATACTGACGGACGGATATCCAGAGCCGTACAGATATCGAAGATAGAGCGCAGGGAGGGGTTGGTCTTGCCGCGTTCGATCAGGCTGATGAAAGCTCTTTCATATCCAGCCTTCGCCGCGAGCGCATCTTGGCTCATCTTTAGCCGCGTTCGTCGCACGCGCAACAGCTCACCAAAGGCGACAGAAGGATCAGTCCTCGAATTGGTTGTCCTTGAAGCCGCCACACCTCACTGTGGCACCGCAAGTATATTACGCGCTGCGTATAATACTTTCGGAGCGATATACGGGCTTTTAAGCGCACTCTGCCCAACTTTAGCCTTATCGCAACGTGGGGACATCGCCATGATCGAATGCAAAGAACTCGCCGGCAAAGTCATTCGCGTCTTCACCATCTTTGAGGATGGCCATTACGGTCCGGATATCCAGATTGAGTTCGCCGATGGCACTCGATTCTCGGCGTGCCTCAAACCCGCGATCTCTATCGAAGCTACCTATTCACAGGACCAAGGTGGACAGTCAAACATACTCCGGGATTACAGCAGTCCCGCCACTCCTCTCTAACCTCTAAGAAATCCAGTTCATGTAATGCGGGGAGGAAGCCTCCTCCCTTGCTGCGACCGTTTTCCGGGGGGGGACCTAAGAACTACAGCGGATGATCGCTATGGCAGTGAAACAGAGTGTGGTCCGGAAAAAGGCAGAAAAATCGCCATCTTCGTACCATGTTTGTCGGGTTCCACACTGCTTTCTGCGCGAATGGTTCCGTGATGACCTTCAACAAATTGCTTCGCGACGAAGAGTCCAATGCCGGTTCCGATTGCGTTGCGGGTCGTAAAGAACGCATCAAAGATCCGCTCCCGGTGTTCGTCGGGGATGCCCACGCCCGTGTCGGAGATCGTCAATAAGATTCCGGGAGTCTCCAGTTCCGCTTCTTCGGTCGCTATGGAGAGGATGCCACCTGATGGCATGGCGTATATGGCATTTGCAATCAGGTTGGAGATCACCTGCATCATCTCTCCCTTTCGCACCGTGAGGGTGCGCTGCGCCTGAAGATCAAGGCGGACGGCGATGTCGGCTTCGGTGCACTTCCGCTCGTAAACAACGACGGCCTCTTTCACCAGATCAGCGAGCGTTGTTTTCACCGGCAAGGAATGTTCCCGATAAAACCCAAGGGTCTGTTTGGCGAGATGGGAGACGCGCGCGACTTCGCTTTCGGCGGTCATCAGGTATTTTCGGACTTCTTCCGGCTTATCCGCGTTTGATCTGGCAAGGAAGATGAGGTTCATGACAGCTTCCAGCGGATTGTTAACCTCGTGTGCGATGGTCGCTGCCATCCGTCCCGCTGCCGCAATCTTCTCCGCCTGCAGGAGCGATGCTTCTGCGAGCCTCCTTGAGGACACGTCGCGCAGAACCTTCGACGCGCCCACAATCTTTCCCGTGTCGTCACGCACCGGCGAAATGCTTAACGAGACCTCGATCCGCTTCCCGGACTTGGCGACGCGCACGGTCTCGTAGTGTTCAATCTTCTCGCCCGCTCCTATCTTCGCCAAGATGGCCGGTTCTTCATGGTGCAGCTCATCTGGAATCAAGCGCAGGATGGACTGCCCGATAATCTCTTCTGCCGTATAGCCGAAGATGCGGGCTGCGGCCGGATTCCAGCTTCGGATGATACCTGTCAGATCTTTACTGATGATTGCGTCATTCGAGGAGGAAATGATGGCGGCACTTTCACTGAGCTGCCTTGCGAGCTTATGCTGCTCCAATCGTTCCTTCTCCGCTGTCGCGATCTTCTGCGCCTGCTGTTCGCGGAGACGCGCGTTTTCGATGGCAATCGCCGCTTGCGCCGCGACACTGGCGACCAAATTCTCAGTTTCTTGCCCGAAAATGCCGACCTCTTCGTGGCCATAAAACAGGCCACCCAGCACTTCACCCGACTGTGCCATGACCGGAATGGCGAGGTAGCTGCGTACCGGCAGATGCCCTTTGGGCTTCCCGTAGTGAGGGGCATTGTGACCGTACCGCGGGTCCTGGGTGATGTCATCGGAGCGGACGATGCCTTCCCCGCTAAAGGTGGGCGCAAATACCGCAGTATTGCGCGGCATCGGAAAATGCGAGAATTTCTGTGGTTCTACTCCGGACAGCGTATACAGAAGGTAGCTTTCTCCCCCCGCATTGATGACGTTGTAGAAAAAGGCTCCGAATTGAGCGCCACAGAGCTCCAAGCCTGCATCGGTGGCCGCTTGCACGATGGCCTGCAGGTCCGAATGCTTCGCCAGGAGCAGCCCGGTCTGTACAACCAGTTCGAGTTTGCGCTTCAGCTCTTCCGAAGGGTCCATTCGTCTTTTCTAGGTGAGGTTGGAATGAGCTGCACGATCAAAAGTTGATTCGTTTAGATGATATAGCCCGAACCGCACCCGCATACCAAGGCCTGTTTTATTCCTTCCCTGGGAGGAAGTCTCCTCCCTTGCTTTGGCCGCTCTGCGTCCTCCGCCACCCACCTCAGCGGGCCGTTCCCGCCCGCAACGCCCACCCTGAAATCAGGTGCTCTAACGCGCACGAATAAGGAAGACAAGCCTCGCTAAGGGGCTCTGCCCCGATCGCGCGGCGCAAGGGGTTTCCCGCAGTCTTCCGCGCTGCGCTTGTGCAGACCTCCGCTGCGCTTCGCCCTTTCCGCTCCAGCTTCGCCTCCGCTCCAAGGGTGGGAGATACCCCTCCCCATTGCGCCTTGCTACCCCCGCCTTCGCCAGGAGGCGTTCGGCATGTAGGTACATGCCACGCGTGGCATGAAAAGCAAAAGCAAAAGCGAGGAGCAAAGGCGATG
>Ga0153933_1000191_pt1 | contig 30828 bp, 35 predicted proteins | sample TSNJ017MetaG_FD_102275 | JGI IMG/M metagenome (GOLD analysis project Ga0153933, IMG submission 102275) | Attine ant fungus gardens microbial communities from New Jersey, USA - TSNJ017 MetaG | ecosystem: Host-associated > Fungi > Mycelium > Unclassified | place: USA: New Jersey, Wharton State...
GCTACGCCCGCGCAGCGACTCTTGCATGGTCACATCACCAAGCGTACAAATGCGTGAGGGTGGACTACAGATCAGTTCGTCAGGAATGGAGGATGCGACTATGCCACGGGTGAAGCAAGCCCCCAAGCGGAAGCGTGTGACCAAGGCCGCCGTGCCCGCGTTGGGTGCAGCGGGATTGACTTTCTCTCTGGTGGGAGGTGCTTCAGCATCCACCGTACCGGCACAAGACGTGCCGCTGACCCAGAAATATGCGCCGACGCATGCCATCACGCTCGGCGATGAAGAGTTGGCCGACGTCAGCCTGGCCACGTTCCACCTGTTCGACAAGGAAGATGCCGGCGGAGAGCGCATCATGGAAGCGCGCGGCTGCGGCGGATGCCGTGGCTGCGGAGGTTGCCGCGGCTGTCGTGGTTGCCGCGGATGCCGTTGCGGCGGTTGCGGTGGATGCGGCGGCTGCTGCCTGTCGTGGGGCGCCTGCCGTCTCTGCTGATCCAACCAGAATCGCGTTGACGCACATCAATCGTCATGGCCGGGTTCGACACAGGTCGACCCGGCCATTTCATGTTGTCGCTCTCTCGGGCTGCCCCCGCGTCGCTCCGCGGCACCTCCCGGGATGCTGAGGTCAGCGCCTTTGCTTCCTCGAAAAGTCGGCGCGCGGTACAGGAACGAGTCTTTGCCCAGAAAATCCTCTCCGGCCACCAAGGACGTTTTGCAGTTCGCACCGAATTTCACGGCCTACGTGCTGCCTCCGGACGTCGTCTGCCTCTATTCCGAAGATCGAAAATTCTTCCTTCACGGCGAGCTCTATTGTGCCCTCGCGTCGGCGATCGGCAGCAATGGAATCAGTGCCGCCAGGCTCGCTGCCGACCTCGGCCGCACATTTCCACCCGACAAGATCAATGAAGCCATCAAGCGTCTGGTCGATCGGCGCTACGTGATCGCAAAGCCGTCGAAGGTGGCCAGCCCCGCAGACGGGCTCTGGGCAAGCCTCGGCCTGCGCGGCGAAGTCGCGACGCAGAACCTGCAAGACTGCCGGGTGCGGATCGAGGCTGTCGACGTCAAGGGCGCGACTGAGCTGGGCAAGGCACTGCAGGACCTCGGGGTCCGCGTCGTCAAGGCATCGCCCGACCTCACGGTCACCCTGGTGAATGATTATCTCGACCGGCGGCTGGCCGAGCGCAATCTCGAACGCGCGTCGGCAAAGTCGCCCTGGCTGCTGGTGCAGCCCTCCGGCGTGTTTCCGCTGGTCGGCCCGGTCTTCCGCCCGGACGGCGCCTGCTGGACCTGCCTGTTCGACCGCATGATCCGCAACCGCGAGATCAAGGGATTCCTCGATCGCGCCGGCGCGCGGCCGGTTGCCGTCTCGCCGCTGGCGCAGCACGGCGTGGGCCAGAGCGCGATCCAGTTTGCCGCCATCGAGATCGCCAAGGCGATTGCGAGCGGCTTCCGAACCGATCTGCGCAATCACATCGTGAGCCTCGATCTATTGGGCTCGACGACCGCGCGGCACTACGTGGCAACGCGCCCGCAATGTCCGACCTGCGGCAACAAGAAGCTGCAAAACCCGAAACGAGCCCAGCAGCCGATCGAGCTCGGACCCGGCACCAAGCTCGTGATGACAAGCGGCGGCTATCGCAGCGTGTCGTCGCGCACCACGGTGGAGCGCTTCAGGAAGCACGTCAGCCCGCTGACCGGCGTGGTGACGCGGCTGGAGCGGATCGAGGTCGACCTGCCGCTCAACACCAATTTCCACGCCCTGCATAATTTTTCCGCACCGGCTCAAAGCGTCGACCAGCTTCGCTCAGGCCTGAGCGGCGGCAGCTTTGGCAAGGGCAGCACCGCCGAGCAAGGCGAAGCCAGCGCGCTGATGGAAGCGATCGAGCGCTATTCGGGAATCTTCCAGGGCGACGAGGTCCGCGCCCGCAAGCGCTTCACCGACTTTGCGCCCGGCGAGGCCATCCGTCCCAACGACATCCTGCTGTTCAGCGACGCGCAGTATCTGGCCGGGCCGCGTGGCAATGAAAACGATTCCTTCCACACCCAGCCCGCACCCGAACCGTTCGATCCATCCGCCCGGATCGAATGGTCGCCGGTCTGGTCGCTGCGCGACAAGACGTTCAGGCAGATTCCGACCAGCCTGCTGTATTTCTTCTACGACGGGCCTGGCGCCTTCTTCGCCGCGGATTCCAACGGCTGCGCGGCGGGCAACACCCGCGAGGAAGCGATCGTCCAGGGCTTTCTGGAATTGATGGAACGCGATGCCTACGCGATCTGGTGGTACAACCGATCGCAACGGGCCGGAGTCGATCTGATGCAGTTCGACGATTCCTACATCCGCGATCTCAAGACCCAGCTCGAGGCATCCGGCCGCAAGCTCTGGGTGCTCGACATCACCAGCGATCTCGCCGTTCCGACCTATGTCGCGATCGTGCACTGGATGCAGAACGGGCAGGAAAATATCGAGTTCGGATCCGGCTCGCATTTTGATCCACGGATCGCGCTGTTGCGGTCGCTGACCGAGCTGAACCAGTTCCTGTCGATCGGGCTGATGGGCGGCGGCAGCGGCGAGAAACCGAGCCTCGATGGCATCAATCCGCTGCGGCTCGAGGACTATCCGTTCCTGATCCCCGCCGCGAGCCCGGTCGTTCCCCCGGCCAGCGCCGCAGATGTCCCGCTCGACAATGCGCGCGCGCAGGCGGATGCGTGCATCGCGATCGCCGCCAAGGCCGGCATGGACTTCCTCGTGCTCGACCAGACCCGGCCGGATGTCGAGGTTCCCGTGGTCCGCGTGATCGTTCCCGGCATGCGTCACTTCTATCGCCGCTTCGCGCCGGGACGGCTCTATGATGTGCCCGTCAAGCTCGGCTTGCGCGAAACGCCGTCGCCGGAAAGCGAGCTGACGCCATTCCTGCCGCATACCTGAGGTGATGCCGGCGTGCGCGCGCCCAGGACAAAGAGCTCGCCAAAACGATCGAAGACGCGATCGCCAAGGACTGCGTCCGCGACGCTCTCCGCGCGCCTCAACCCGCACGTCACGCTCGACGCGCAGGCTGACGGCAGCATCGCTGCCCATTTCGACGACTATTCGGAGCCGCTCGGGACATACAGCGCCGCGACGGCGAAACAGGCGCGTGAGCTGCGAACGGGCCTGCCGCTGCCGTTCGTAGCACGCCAAAGCGATGCGTCCGCCCGCGACATCGCGCGCCTGATCCGGCAACTGGCACGGCGCGGCCTCGTTGAATATCACCTGACGCGCGACGGCACTGAACTCGCCGTGATCGAACCGCAGACGTCAGACTATTGGCCGCAGGCACCAAAGCTCGATGATGCGGCGACGATCGTGCTGTCGCGTTTCGCCTATCTGCGACGGCGGGGCACCGAGCTGGTGCTGGAGTCACCACGAGCCGCCGCACTGTTCTGCATCCGTGACGTGGCGATTGCGAGCCTGCTCGCAACCCTCGCCATGCCTCAGAAGATCAGCCGCATCAAGCGTCAGCAGGGTTTTCCGGGACCGGCATTGCTGGCGCTGCTGCTGGATTGCCATATCGTCGTCGAGGTCGACGCAGCAAGGCGCGATACGCTGCGGCAGGCGGAGGGCGACGACAACCTCGTGCTCTGGGACTTCCACGACCTGCTGTTTCACACCCGCAGCACCGAAGGCCGACAGGCCAATCCGCTGGGCGGCCTCTATCCGCACACCGGCCTGATCGCGCCGCTGCCGGCGGTGCGGCCGGCCTGGCCCGGCAAGACCATCAAACTGCCGCGCGTGGACCGCAATGCCTCGCCGTTCGCGCAGTTGCTGCATGGGCGGCATTCGACGCGCGAGTTCGACGACCGGAAGCCTGTCACGTTCGCCGAGCTCTCGACGTTCCTCGGCGGCGTCGCGCGCATCAAATCAAAATGGAGCAGCCCGCTCGAATTCGCCGATGGCGGCCCCGACATCGAATACTCCAGCAGGCCCTATCCCGCGGCCGGCAGCGCCTACGAGCTCGAGCTCTATCTGGCGGTCGCGAATTGCGATGGGCTGGCGCGGGGCTTCTATCACTACGACGCCGATGCACACGCGCTGACGGCGATCGACGTTCATCCGCAACAATTCGACGCCATGCTGCAGGGCGCGGAATTTGCCATGGACGCCGCTGCTCCGCCGCAGATCCTGATCACGATCGCTGCGCGCTTCGGCCGGATTTCGTGGAAGTACAGCGCCATCGCCTACGCGCTGATCCTCAAGGATGTCGGCGTGCTCACCCAGACGCTGTACATGATGGCAACCGAGATGGGCCTCGGCGGCTGCGCGATCGGCACCACCAATATCGATCTGTTCGCAAGGATGACGGGGCTCGAGATTCACCTCGAGGGACCGGTCGGCCAGTTCGCCCTGGGGCGCGGCACGGGACTGCCCGCCTCCGGTTAGAAAATGCTGCCGTCAGGCAAGAAAGAGCCCCGGACGAAACCGGGGCTCTAGTCCACGGGAGAGAACCAACGCAATTCCATCACGCTGCGACGAACGACGCATCAAATCCGTCTGCGACCATGACGTGCAGTAGAGCGCAGATCAGCCTCCCAGGCTGTAGCTGCGCGGCAACAACCGGCCGCAATGATCAGCCGGACGCGGTCGGAACCCTAACCGTCGAGGATCGCGACCGCCCTCGTCCAGCCGGCCGATGCACGCTCGATCTTCACCGGGAAGCAGGAGACCATGAAGCCGGTCGACGGCAGTTGCTCGAGATTGTGCAGCTTCTCGATATGGCAGTAGCCGATGTGCCGTCCGGCCTTGTGACCCTCCCAGATCAGACTCGCATCCCTGGTCTCGGCATATTTCTTCGCGGTGTACACGAACGGCGCGTCCCAGCTCCAGCCGTCGATGCCGGTCAGCCGCACGCCGCGCTCGAGCAGATACATCGTCGCCTCATAGCCCATGCCGCATCCCGAGGTGACGTAATCCGGCCTGCCATATTTGGCGCCGGCGCTGGTGTTGACGACGACGATCTCGAGCGGCGACAGCGAATGGCCGATGCGCTTCAGCTCAGCCTCGACGTCCTTTGCCGTCGCCACGTAGCCGTCGGGCAGATGGCGGAAGTCGAGCTTCACGCCCGGCTGGAAGCACCATTCCAGCGGGACCTCGTCGATGGTCCAGGACCGCTCGCCGCGGTTCATGGTCGGATGGAAATGCCAGGGCGCATCGAGATGGGTGCCGTTGTGGGTCGAGAGCGAGACCTGCTCGACCGCCCAGCCCTGGCCGTCAGGCAGATCCTCAGCCTTCAGCCCCTCGAAGAACTGCAACATCCGCGGCAGCCCCTGCTGATGGTCGATATACTGGATGGTCGGATGATTGCCGGGCGGATCGGCCGGCACATCATTCTGCAGGGGAACGGAGATGTCGATCAGTTTACGCGCCATGGTGTCTCCTCGCCGATTGTTCTTGTCTGGCCGCGCCACCCTGCCAGCCTGCTTTACTCATCGGCAAGCCACATCCGCTCAATCCCGCGCGGCTGAAAATACCGCACTCTCGCTTGAACCTTTTCCGCCGTGGATGCGACCCACCCGCACTGGGGATTTCAGGGCCCAGCGGTTAGCGCAGCGCCGTCCGGACGAACATATTCCGTCCGGGCGGCGCTGTTGCATTCTCCGATACAATCTCTAGTTTAGAGCAGTGCCGGCAGCACTGGCCCTGAAATCCCGATTGCTGCCGACTGAAAGCCCCGCTCGGTGTAGCGGGGTTTTCCTTTTGGGGGCCAGGCAGACGCGTGCCGGCGACGTCGAGGCGGAACAGGAACAGAGCTGCCTGTCAGAATCGCGGGGAGAAAAGGTAGGAGATTCAACGGAAGGATGGTCGGGGCAGCTGGATTCGAACCAACGACCTGCAGTACCCAAAACTGCCGCGCTACCAGGCTGCGCTATACCCCGACTTTTCCGAGAAGCCCTGTCGATACACGCATAAGCCGGCGCCAGCAAGGCGCCGGTTGACGGGTTTCAATGGCCACTGAACAGCGGATGCCCCACCTGGTCGCCGGGCTTGATGCCGTATTTCTGCGCGGTCCCGGCAACCACCTCGAGGACGCCCTTGGCCAGCCCCCGCGACGGAATGATCCTGGTCGACAGCGGCTCGGTGTTCTCGGCGATCCGCAGGATGCGGCCGTCGGCGCCGATGAAGATCATGTCGAGCGAGACATAGGTGTTCTTCATCCACATCGACACCTCCTGCTCCGGCGAGAAGTCGAACAGCATGCCTTTGCCGTCCGCCAGTTCCTTGCGGTACATCAGGCCGGTTTCCTTCTCCTGCTCCGTGGTCGCCAACTCCACCGAGAACACATGCACGCCGGACTTGGTGACGATTTCGAGCGGCTGGAAGGTCGCAGCCCGCGCAGGCGGACCGGCCAGCGCGCCGAACAGGACGACGAGCGAGGCCACCAGCCACGGGCGAAGCGGCCCGACGATCGAAGCGAGATTCATGGTGAGATACTCACGGCCCAAGGACATCCGAGGAAATTTTTCCGGCGGACCCTAACCTGACGATTGCGGCAAATGCCAGAGCCTTGCGGCTCGCCTGGCGGCTCACGTTTCCGTCAAGGCGACGCGGTTTCGTCACGCGAACCGGTGTCCGCCTCGCATCACGCGCGGGGCAGGCTCGCCGGGAAACGTTCTAATGCGACGACAGCGCCGACGGGCCGCTCTCGGGATGGATCTCGGCGGCCATCATGCCCTTGGAGCCGGGCCCGAAGCGCACCAGCACATACTGGCCGGGGCGCAGCTCGGTCATGCCGAAACGGCGCAGCGTCTCCATGTGGACGAAGACGTCGGGCGTCCCTTCCCCGCAGGTCAGGAAGCCGAAGCCGCGCAGCCGGTTGAACCACTTGACCTGCGCGCGCTCAAGCCCGCTGGTCGCGGTGACCGTGACATGAGTCCGCGGCGGCAGCATCTGCGCCGGATGGATCGCGGTCGACTCATCCATCGAGACGATGCGGAAGGCCTGATAGCCCTTGGCGCGTTGCACGCATTCGACGACGAGGCGCGCACCTTCATAGGCGGTCTGATAGCCGTCGCGGCGCAACACCGTCACGTGCAGCAGAACGTCCGGCCAGCCATTGTCGGGCACGATGAAACCGTAGCCCTTGGAGGCGTCGAACCATTTGATGACGCCGGAGATTTCAACGAGGTTGGCTGCGGCATCGCCGAGACCCGAGAATGCATCGATCGCGGGATCGCGCGGCGCGGCGCTTGAATATTCCCTGCTCTGACCTGACACGCCCGTCGGTGGCCCGCCGAGCTTCTTGGACTCAAATCCGTCCGACCCCATGACCCCGGACCCCACACATCAAATGCGGCTCGCCGCTGCTACGGCGCAGCCTGAACACGCTGCTATCCATGACCGACTCACGAAAAAGCTGCGCGAATCTCTCGAATCAAAAGATAACACTCCGGCCTGCGGCGCATAGAAAAAAAAGCGAATCTGCCGGGAACTATGAACAGTTGCGTAGGAGCGAATCAAACAGGCATCAGTTGCCTACGAAAGGACCGAGGGTCTCGCCGATGTCATGGCGGATCACGAGGTCGGCCATGTCGTCCTGATCGGTCGGCTCGTTGTTGATGATGACGAGCCGCGCGCCGCAGTGCTTCGCCATCCCCGGAAAACCCGCGGCCGGCCACACCACCAGCGACGATCCGATCGCCAGGAAGAGATCACAATGCCGCGCGAGTTCCGTCGCACGCTGCATCGCATCCTCTGGCATCGCCTGGCCGAACGAGATCGTCGCGGTCTTGATCGGATCGCCGCAGTCGGTGCAGTCGGGCGCGCTGCCGCTTGCGTCGAAGAGCTGCTTCACCCACGACAGATCGTAGCGCTTCGCGCAGCCGATGCAGCTTGCATAGGTCGTATTGCCATGAAGCTCGATGACATCATCGGCCTTGAAGCCGGAGACCTGATGCAGATTGTCGATGTTCTGGGTGATGATGCCGGGAACCTTGCCGGCGCGATAGAGCGAGGCAAGCGCGCGATGTCCACGGCCGGGCTTCGCCGCGGCGAAGGTCGGTTCCATCGCAAAGCGTCGCCGCCATGACTCGTCGCGCGCGTCCTGGCTGGCGACGAATTCGTCGAACGGGATCGGCCGATTACGGGTCCAGATCCCGCCGGGCGAACGGAAGTCGGGAATGCCGCACTCGGTCGAGATGCCGGCACCGGTAAAGGGTACGATCGCGGACGCCTCGGCGATCATGTTGCCGAGCCGCTCGACGCCGCTGCGCAAATCCTTCGCAATCACGCTCCTTGCAATCACTGAAGATGATCCGGTTGGCTGTGACCGGCTTGTAGCACGGTCGGGCCGACTGCGGGATCAACGCGTCGCAAGGCGGTCAGGCTGCTTTCGCGACCTGCTCTTTCGGCGCGCGCTCCTCGTCGGTCTTCCTGACCTTGGCGACCGGCGGCGCCGGCACCTTCTTCACCGGCCGCGCATACTGCGACAGCCGCAGCAACTCGGCTTCGAGTTCAGCCTGCCGCGCAGCAACCTTCTCGTGGAGCTTCTCGGTCGCCTGATCACGCAGGCTGGCAAGGTCTTCGATGCTCATTGCGTCCAGGTCGATCTTTGCCATCGCGGCCTCCCGTTTTCTTTTTGGCTAGCGGGAAGCCATGCGACCGACAAGACGGCGAACGCCTTATTCATCGCCTTCGCTTGATCACATTGCCGCAACGCCGGCTCCGCATTCGTGCCCAAATCGCCGACGTCTATGCCTTCCGGGGGCGCCACCAGGAACAGGATGGGCAATGGCAGAGAACGAAGACCGCCTCGCGCGCGAGCGTGAAGAGATCGCCGCACGCGTTGCCAGCTTCAGGGCGACGCAGGAGAAGTTCGAGCGCGAGCGTCACGAATATTACGCCAGCACCCTCGGCAATGTCTGGAGCGGATATCGAACGGCAATCCAGGCGCGCTGAGGATTGATCCCGAAACGAAAGACCCGGAGCAACCGGCTCCGGGTCCTGATCATTACCAATGCCGCCAGTAGCGGTGGTGATAATAGTATGGGCCGCCATAATAGGCGTACGGGCCCGGTCCATAATAGGCGCGGTAGCGCGGGCCATAGTAGTAACCGGGATAATAGCCCGGCCCGTAATAGTAATGAGGGCCGTAGGCGCCGACGACGCCGGCCGTGATCGCGCCCGCGGCGAGACCGAAGGCGAGGCCCGGACCGATCCCGCGCGCCTGCGCAGGAGCACTCAGCGTCAATGCGCCAACCGCCGTGACCGTCGCCAGAACTGCCAATGTCCTTTTCATGTGCAACCTCCTCACCATAGGATTGGCTGACCAACGCGAGTGCGTCGGGATGGTTGCTAGGTTCCATCGCGGTCGCCGCTTGCGCGAAACGAGCATGTTCCACAAGCCATGCGATTGTGCGGGGGCCACCATCGGCCAGCGCCGGAACAAAGTGACAACCTCGGGGTTAGAATGCCCGGAAATGAGGTTGGCATCATGCCAGCGTGGATGGAACTCCTGCTCAACGTGCTGGGCTTTGTCGGATTCATCGGCATTGCGATGTACCACAAGCACCCGAACGAAAAGCTGCCGGACTGATCGCCGGGCGGGGAAGGTCAAGGCGGAAGGTCAATTGGCCTTTTGCGGCTGACCTGCGGTGCGGACCAGCCTGTCGGCCTTGACAAGCACACGCCCGTCATCCGGCTGCGGCCGGAGCCAGAAACTGATCACGACAAACGCCGTGCAGAACAATAGTCCCACCACCATCACGCGGCGGTGGGTCGGTCGATCCGCACTGTGGAACGTCGGCATCATGGCTGTCATCCGATGCAGCCATTCCTAACGCAATCGCAGGTGGTGACAACGCGATGTTGCCCTTAACCTAACCGGATAAGGTTATCGCCAGGCGGGAACCGGGCTTGCGCCGATCGGCCCGCTTCGCACGCTCCACACGTCATCCCCATCTTATCCGCAGCAAATTCACAGCCTCGCCATTCCGATTTGCCCAGCAGATCCGCGATCTTGCTGCGCACAAATCCACAGGCTCGCGCGACGCAAGGCGGATTCAGGCGTCAGCCAGGCGCTTGAGGGTGGCTTGAAAGCTCAGGCTGCGGGTGCCGACCAGCACGGTGCCGAACGCCTCCGCCTCGTTGTCGCGAAACGTTCCCGAGAAGCCGCTGTTGACCTCCTGGCCGCCCGACAGCGGCCGGACGAATGGATCGGAGAACGGCGTATGCTGATTGGTGCGGAGATGTCCCTTCCAGGTCCCCTGCCCGAATGTGTAGGCACCCACCGACCAGAAATACGGGCCGCCGCCGATCAGCAGACCATCGCGGAGGATCAGGATGCCGCTGTCCCGGCCCTTGGCGCCATCAGTCATATGCATGTGAAACGAATAAAGCCCGTTCTTCATTGATCTCCGCCGATCCCCCTCGGCCCATTATGGCCCGTACCGGCGTGGCGCGCGAGCGAACCAGATCACAGTACCGGATTGTGATGCAGCCTGATGGTTGATGCCCTGCCCCGGCCTGTCGTTTGCTGCTAATGAGGGCCCCGAACCATCCGGCCCAATCGTCCCCAGAAAACGCCAGGGAGCCAACAACCATGCGCTATCTCCACACCATGCTGCGCGTCCGCAACCTCGATACCGCGATCAAATTCTACCAGGACGCACTCGGGCTGCAGGAAGTGCGCCGCATCGACAACGACAAGGCCCGGTTCACCCTGGTGTTTCTCTGCGCGCCCGAAGATCTCCATCTGCTCAAGAGCCAGCCGCAGACCCGCGGCGCGCCGCTGGTCGAGCTCACCTACAATTGGGACGAGGAGAAATACGGCGAGGACCGCTATTTCGGCCATCTCGCCTATGAGGTTGACGACATCTACGCGACCTGCGCCAAGCTGATGAAGATGGGCGTCACCATCAACCGCCCGCCGCGCGACGGCAACATGGCGTTCGTGCGCTCGCCCGACCTGCACTCGATCGAGCTGTTGCAGAAGGGCGAGCCGAAGGCACCGGCGGAGCCGTGGGCCTCGATGGCAAACACCGGCCACTGGTAAGGCTCGCTCCACTTCCCCATGCGCGTCCCCTGCCGGATCACGCGCGCCGAAATAGGAACCCGACGCAGCCCGTCGGGTTGCCTCCTCAAACAAGCAGCGTGAGGAGGAGACGAGATGGGAAGAGGAATTCTGCTTTGGCTGTTGGGTGTGCCGATCCCGGTGATCATCCTGCTGTGGCTGTTCTTCGGTCGCTGAACTCGATTTGAAGCGTGATGCGCACAGCCGCTTCTGCGCAGGAATCCCTTTGCGCATGAAGCCCTTTATGCAAGAAGCCCTGCCGTCACGCGGCGGGGCTTCAATTTTTTGTTCTCGATGCAATTCATTCCGCGCTTTTGCCGAAGGACTCCGCTAAGACCAGCGCCAAAGCACAATCGCGGGAGAGAAAACGCGTGACCGACGGCAAGCAGCAACTGACGATCTGGGGCCGGGCCAACTCGGTCAACGTGCAGAAGGTGCTTTGGTGCCTCGCCGAGCTTGACGTCCCCTATCAGCGCATCGATGCCGGCATGCAGTTCGGCAAGAACGATCAGCCGGACTATCTCGCGATGAACCCCAACGGCCGGGTGCCGACGCTGGTCGACGGCGACTACGTGCTGTGGGAATCCAATTCGGTGATGCGCTATCTCTGCATGGCCCATGGTCAGGGCGCGCCGATCTATCCGCAATCGCCGAAGGCGCGCGCCGGGGTCGACCGCTGGCTCGACTGGACGCTGTCGACATTGCAGCCGGTCGATCGACCGGTGTTCTGGGCGCTGGTGCGCACGGCGCCGGAGAAGCGCGACATGGTCCAGATCCAGAAGGACGTCGATGCCGAAGGCGTGGTGTGGCGCGTCGTCGACGCCCAGCTTGCGAGCCGACGCTTCATCGAGGGCGATCAGTTCACGATCGCCGATATCGCGATCGGCGCCTTTGCGCGGCGCTGGCTCGGCGTCGAGGGCGTCACCAAGCCGGTGCTATCAAATCTGCAACGCTGGTTCGGCGAGATCGCCGCGCGGCCCGGCTTCATCCGCTTCATCGCGCCTCCGATGTCGTAGCGCGGATGAGATCGGCCCAGAGCCTTTTTCATTCCGATCGCGAACCGGAATCCACTTCGCTCGAAAACGCTCTACCGCCCGGAGGACATCCCGGCGCCGACGCTGACGGCGCCGCCCAGCTTGACGCAGGTGTCGGTGCCTTCGACCTTGACGAAGCCCGGCCCGAGCGACGCGCAGGGATTGCTCCGCGTCGTGGCCTTCGACGGCAACGACTTCCCGGCATCCGATGGTGTCTGAAGATTGAGCCGCCTGCCCTGCTGCGCGAGCGCAGCAGCCGGAAGCAGGACCGCGATGACGACGAGGGATGTTTTCCGCATCCGGCCTTTTATCGCGCGCGGCAGGACGAAACCAGAGCACCGATTCGAATCAGCTGTCAGCGCACGAATTTGACGCCGAACGTCTTGCCGCGGCGCCATACCACCTCGCAGGCGCGGCCGGTGCGGGCATCGCGCGAAAAAGCCAGCCGCAGCCTCGCCGGCAGCGTGTTGCTGTCTTCGACCGTGATCTTGGCGCCCGAGGACGAGATGTCCTCGACCATGCAAGTCCGCGCGGCGAAGCCGCCGTCGAGCGTGATCCAGCCGGCCTGGCGCAGCGATTTGCGCGATTCGCGCTTTTTGGATCCCAGAGCCATCGCATCATCCCCAAGAATAAGCCGCAGCAACAGCAGCACGAAACGCAGCTGGAAGCAGCTTCAGGGCTCACCCCGCAGGCCCCAACGCCAGCCCTACTGCCGGCTGCTTTACAAAGGATTGAGAAATCGTGCCGGATTGCAGCGGTCGTCGCACCACGGCCAACAGGCCGCAACCGCGAAATGGCCCCGTTTTGAGTGCTTGCCCACCCGGGCAATCGCCACTATACGTTCGCCCGTCGCGGCCGTTGACCGGCGGCGAATCCGGCGTATCTTGCGTTTAACGTATTGATTGGCCAGGAGTTTTGCTCCCTTCGTCTATCGGTTAGGACGCCACCCTTTCACGGTGGAGAGAGCGGTTCGATTCCGCTAGGGAGCGCCACCCCGCAAACCGATCTGGTTGGCAGGGCTGGACCGCGCCGCCGCGAGCGATGCGCATTGATTTCAACGCTTCCTATCGATTGCGCAGATTGGCGCGCCACGCGCTGGCTTTCGCGGTCGTCTCCTCGACGAAGCGGCTTTTGCCGTTCCGATAGGCGGCGATATCGTCGTTCCACGAAGCAGCGAGGCCGCGCTTGATCTCGGCGTAGGCATTGGCCGCCTCGGGATGTGCGCGCAGATAGTCGCGGAACACCAGCAGTGCTTCCCAGCGTGGGTGGGACGGCTCCATCAGATGCACATGGTGGGTCCACGGCCCCGGGGGCCCCTTGCGAAAGAACAACTCGCCGGGGAGCCACGACGCGTATTCGGGCATATGGATATAGCCGAGTTTCTCAATCGGCCCGATGCATCGTCCGCCGGCCTCCTCAAGGCTGGCGACGCCGACTGACAGGTCGATGATGGGCTTGGCTGGAAGACCGGGAACTGCGGTGCTGCCCACATGCTCGATGGCGAGAGCGAACGAGCCGAGAGCTTTCCCGATCCTGATGCTCTCCTGCTCGAACAAGGCTGGCCAGTTGGGGTCGTAGTCGGAGACGACGATCGACCCGGACCCGTATCTCTCCATGCGGCCCCCCGAAGGCTCGTCCCGAAACCTAGCACGAGCGGTGGCCCGCGAAGCCTCACCGTTGGGTTATTTGGCAGCCTGCGATGCCCGCTCGGCATTGCCGCACGTTGCTCGACATCTACCAATGTTGCGAATCATTGCACGCGTTTCTCAAACGCCCGCGCGCAACGATCGTCCCACGAATCGCCACGAAGTATCGCAAAGCATACTGGCACGATCACGACGGAGCGAAAGCTGTGCACGGTCGATCAATCGTGAGTGTCTTCCGCAGCATGTCGCCGTTTTAATGTGCCGTCTGGAACGGGAGACCCTATAAGGTGGGCCAGGAACCCTCTCATGCGCGACCTCGATTCCCGGCACTTCCCACCGCTCCGTCAGCCAGACCGTGATGCCAGGCCGGTCCCGGGGCATCGATTGTTGCGTAAGCAACCTTTCCGGCTCGATCGGGCTGGCCCGCGAAGCGGCCATGCCAGCACCTCCTGCCGTCGGCGAAGCGAACCGCGATGACGGTGCCGTGGCATAACGAGCCGGATGGCTGGCCCCGCAAATTCGAAACTCGGTTCGCTTTGCCCGGCGAAGCGAAGCGCCGTCAAACCGAGGCGCTCGCACGTGCCGCGCTGCTGTTCGCGTTCTTCGGGATGCTGTTCTTCGCCTTCTACAAGGTCTCGCAGATCCAGCCGCTGTTTCACGTTGGCTTCAACGATCGGTGGCTTGCGCTATCCGTCGTGCCAGTTTGCCTAGCCGTCGCGATCGGGGCAGCGTTCGTTTTTGCCCGCTTCAGCTTCGGCTACCTGGTCGGGTTCTATCTCTTCGTGATGATGGCGGGCTACTTCTGGCTCAATGCCTTCAGCGTGCTCCACTATGACCACCATCAGGCGCTGGTCGCGTCGGCGCTTTCGATCGTGTTGTTTCTGCTGCCGGCATTGACGATCCGTGGCGACATCCCGCGACCGCAGCTGGCTGCGGCGATGCTCGACCGGGCTCCCGAATTCATTCTCGTCCTCTCCGTCCTGGTGTTGAGCTGGTGCGCACTCGGTGACTTCCACATCGTCGGCCTCGACGACATGGAGAAGTACCGAGCCGCCGTCGCGCGCCCGCGCCTGGTTGAATATGCGATCGGCAACATCAATGGCGCCTTGATTCCCTTTGCGCTGGCGTGTGCCGTCATGCGCGACCGGAAATGGATGGTGGCGGCGCTTTGCGTCGTGGCGCTCGCCTACTATCCGGTGACGTTCACCAAGACCGCGATCCTGACCGCGCCATTCGTGATCTTCGTGGCGGCGATGTCGCAGCGCTTCGAGGCGCGGATCGTCGTGATCCTGTCGCTCATGATACCGCTCGCGATCGGGCTTGCAGCGGCCGGCGGCAGCGGAGCGCAAGATATCGGCGCCGTCAGGAACCTGGTGTTCGGGCTGATGAATTTCCGGCTGCTGGCGGTCCCTTCGATTTCACTGGAGCACTATTTCGAGTTCTTCCAGCATCACCCGCACACCTATTTCTGCCAGATTACGCTGCTCAAGCCGCTGATGAGCTGCCCCTACTCCGACCAGCTCGGCATCGTGATGGCCGGCGAGTATCACATCGGCAATATCAACGCGTCGTTGTTTGCAACCGAAGGCGTCGCATCGGTTGGACTGCTCTGGATGCCGTTGAGCGCGCTGGCCTGCGGACTGATCATCGGATTCGGCAACAGGGTTGTGGCGGGATTGCCGGCTCGCTTCGTCCTGATGTCCGGCGCGATCGTTCCGCACACGCTCCTCGACGCACCGCTGTCGACCACGTTGCTGTCGAACGGACTCGCGCTTCTGCTGCTGCTCTGGTGGGTGACGCCTCGCGATCGGCTGACCCGCGAGGATGCCTGACGAGGCTGACTGCCCCGGCGGCGGCCGATCGCCGGCAAAAAAAAGCGCGGCACCGAGCGGTCGGCGTACCAGCGATCGGCTTACCGGCAGGACAGCCCGGCTTCGATCGAGGTCCAGAATCCGCAATGCGGCGGAACATGGGCGTGAGCCCGCGAGCCACCGGCGTGGATCAGGATGACGATCGCAAGCGCGAGGATCGCCAGGGGAGCGACAAGTCTTCGAATCTGCATGCGGCCTGCATCAAACGACATCATGGCCTGACTAAGGCCGATCCAGCTAACGATTGGCGGCCTGCGCCACGTCGGTATGGTCGGGGCTCGCTGCACCCGGCTTGATACAGGTGCTGCAGATCACGAGCTTGCGCGCGAGCTGGTCGTCCGCGTCGGCGACCGAGGTCTGGAGACATCGTCGAGCTCTCCACGCTATTCGTACTGTGACCCACTCCTGCTGCGACCTAAAAGCAGAACCGCCAAGAAATCACTTGCCTTGTTGACCGCCTATCGGATCCAACGACGACGGTATTGAGGCGCCGAAGGAAGGAACCCGATCATGCCGGACAGCAACAATGGTTTCGATGGCACGCGGGTCCTTGCCGACCTCAACGCGCTCCGCTCGATCGGCGCCTACAAGACCGGCGTGCACAAGCCGACGCTTTCGGAACCGCACATCCGCTCGCTCGACTGGCTGGCGCAGCGGCTGCCGGAAGCGGGCCTGACCGCGACGATCGACGGCATCGGCAACATTGTCGGCAGAAGCACGAAGGCGGGACCGAAGCTGCTCGCCGGCTCGCATCTCGAAAGCCAGAACCATGCCGGGTGGCTCGATGGCCCGCTTGGCGTCATCTACGCGCTCGAGGCGGCGCGGGTGATCAATGCCGATCCTGATATGGCGGGCGCGGTGGAAGTGGCCGCCTGGTGCGACGAAGAGGGACATTTCGGTCAGTTCCTCGGCAGCCGTTCCTTCGCCGGCGCCGTCGCGGAGGCCGAGATCGACGCCGCACGCGATCGCAGCAGCGACCGCACGCTGCGGCAGGCTCTGGGCGACGCCGGCCTCGCCGGCCGTCCGCGGCTCCACGCCGAACCCGGGCGACACATCGGCTATCTCGAAGCACATATCGAGCAAGGTGAGACGCTCGAGAGCCGTGGCCTCAAGATCGGCGTCGTCACCTCGATCGTCGGCATCTGGCAGTATCGGATCACATTCATCGGCGCGCAGAACCACGCCGGCACCACGCGGATGGCGATCCGCAGGGACGCCGGCCTGGCGCTCGCGCGATTCTGCGTTGCGATCGACGACAGCTTCCCAGCCCTGTGCGGTCCGCGCACGGTGTGGACCACGGGCCGCATCACGCTCGATCCCGGCGCGCCGAGCATCATTCCTGGCCGCGCAGAGATGCTGTTCCAGATCCGCGACGACGACCCTGGGGTGATCGAACGGCTCGAGGCGCATCTGCGCCGCATGGCCGCCGACGTCACCGCGCAAGGGCGATGCAGCGTCGATGTCGAGCGCATCCGAACCGGCGCGCCGGCGCTGATGAATGCCGCGTTCCAGGACGCCATCGAGGCTGCAGCCGCCACGCGAGCTGGCGGCAAATCGATCCGGATGCCCAGCGGCGCCGGTCACGACGCCCAGGTTCTCGCCACCATCATGCCGGCAGCGATGCTGTTCGTGCCGTCGATCGGCGGCATCAGCCATCACTGGAGCGAAAACACCGATGACGCCGACATCGTCACGGGGGCCGCAGTCTTCGTCGACACCTGCCGGCGTCTGCTGATGCAAGGCTCAATGCCGCGGCGCTGATCCTGCGCTCAGGTGGTGCGCCGTCCAAACGGAACCACCGCCCAGACCCGCTCGTGCAGATAATACCAGGCGATCTTGGTGACGATTTCGAGCCCCGCGATCGAGCCTGCGAGTGAGACTTGGCCGGTCATGAACCAGCTGATGGCAAAGGTATCGAGGGTTCCCAAGGTCCGCCAGCTCACCGCCTTGAGGATCGACCGCGTATGAGTTTCCGCTCCACGAAAATGCACCCGGCAACGCCTCCCGTTTGACCCCAGGATCATTCCTAGCACGCCGCGCAGCGGCCCGCTCCACGATCACCTCATGGTTCCGCACAAGCCGGCATGCCATCTGCCCTTGCCGCTCGACGTCAGCGCGATCGACGTCAGCTCGTCGGCCGCGGCAACGCATTCGTCGCATCAGGGCCCACGTCGAGCCTCATCGGCGATGGTGGCCAGCGGCCGCGACGAAAAGTGAACGCCGCCATGCGGGCCGGTATCGGCAGAACGTCTTGCAAAGCGCTGGATTTACGGCCATTTTTGCCCGAACGAGGTCGAATTCATTTCATGTTGTTACTTGAGTCACTTCCGACCGTGATCGGCGCGGCTGCCATCGCCCCCGCGCTGCTGGTGCTGTGGCTCGTGGTCGCCGCCGATGAGCGTCCCGGACCGCCGGTGCAGGTGTGGCTGGCCTTCGTGCTCGGCGCGGCCAGCATCTCGCTGCTCGGGCTGGCACGGGTGCCGTTCAACGCCCTGCTCGCCATCCCCGGCAATCCCTGGATGACGCTGGCGGTCCGTTCGGTGTTTGGCGTCGCCGCACCCGAAGAGATCGTCAAGGTTCTCGTCATCGTCGCGATCTCGGCGCGGCGCAAGGCCTTCGCCGACCCGATGGATACGGTGGTCTATGGCGCGGCCGCGGGCCTCGGCTTTGCCGCCTACGAGAACCTCGCTTACCTCGTCCAGCACAAGGACATGTGGCGCGCGCTCGCGGCGCTGCGCAGCGTCCTGACCGTCCCCTTCCACGGCTCGCTCGGCGTCATCGCCGGCGCCTATCTTGCGATCGCGCGTTCGGGTGGCGCGCTCGGCGCACACCGCGGCAACCGCGACTGGGCGCGCATCACGAGCTGGGCGATGGTGTTGTTCGCGCCGATCGCGCTCCACGCGACCTTCGACTTTCCGCTGCTCTCGCTCCAGCGCGATCTCGACCTCGGGCCGACCACGCGGTTGCTGCTGGGCTCGGCGAGCGTGCTGATCGGTTTCTCGTCGATCGGATTTGCGATCCGGCTGGTCCGGCGCGTCGGCAGGCACCACGCGCCGCGCACCGAGATCGCGCGCGAGCGGCTCAGCCAGTTGCGTCGGATGTGGGCGCTGCTCGTGATCGGCGGCGGCGCAGGCTTCGCCGGCGTCGCCTTCCTGCTCACCTCGCTGCATCACTGGTACGTCAATCCGGAGCGGAACGCTTCGTTCATCCTGATCCCGATCGGCTTCACGTCGATCCTGATCGGCCTTGCGCTTTTGATCGCGACCACTGCGGTGTATTTCCTCGGCCGCAACCGGATGCGCACGGCGGCGCAGGGCTTTTCGTCGGCACCGGGCCCGAGTTAGTCGCGCGGCAGCCTGATGGGCCGGTCGCCCCGATCCGGCCGGGTTTTGACAAGGCAAGATCGCTGCGCTATAGAGCCGCCCCATGATCACCGTCGCCACCAGCTATTTTTGGTATTTTAGCTACGACAGCTTGCTGGCGGCAGGAGGATCACGCTCAATCTGAAGAATTGCAGCAGACATCCAAAACAAGCCGCCAGACCTGGCGGCTTTTTTGTGTGCCGGCAGGTCCTGAAAATCCAAAGGAGCCAGCCGTGTTGAGTACGACAGACGATCTTCGCATCAAGGAACTGAAGGAGCTGAGTACGCCCGATGAGGTGATGCGGGAAGTTCCGCGCACCCTCACCGCGACCCGGGTCGTGATGGGCGCACGCAACGCCACCCACGCCATCTTGCACGGAACCGATGACCGGCTGCTGGTCGTCGTCGGCCCCTGCTCGATCCACGATCCCGAGGCGGCCGTCGACTACGCCGAACGCCTCGCAACCCTGCGCGAGCAGCTTGCCGACCGGCTCGAGATCGTGATGCGGGTCTATTTCGAGAAGCCGCGCACCACCGTCGGCTGGAAGGGCCTAATCAACGATCCCAATCTCGACGGCAGCTTCGACATCAACAGGGGATTGCGCCTTGCCCGCAGCGTGCTGTCGGCGGTCAATAACCTCGGCCTGCCGGCCGGCACCGAATTCCTCGACATGACGACACCGCAATACATCGCCGATCTCGTCTCCTGGGCCGCAATCGGGGCGCGCACCACCGAGAGCCAGATCCATCGCGAGCTGGCGTCCGGATTGTCGTGCCCGGTCGGCTTCAAGAACGGCACCGACGGAAACTTGCGGATCGCGGCCGATGCGGTGAAGTCGGCCTCGCACCCGCATCATTTCATGGCAGTGACGAAGGGCGGCCGCTCGGCGATCGCCGCAACCAGCGGCAACGAGGATTGCCATGTCATCCTGCGTGGCGGTCGCACGCCGAACTACGACGCCGCAAGCGTCGATGCCGCAGCCACCGAGCTCGGCCGCGCCGGTGTCGTCCCCCGTCTGATGATCGACACCAGCCATGCCAACTCCAGCAAGAAGCCGGAGAACCAGCCGCAGGTGGCTGCCGACATCGCCCGTCAGCTTGCGGCCGGTGAGCAGCGGATCGTCGGCGCGATGATCGAGAGCAATCTGGTCGCAGGCCGCCAGGACGTCGTGCCAGGTACGCCGCTGACCTATGGCCAGAGCATCACCGACGGCTGCATCGGCTGGGATACGACGGTTGATGTGCTGAAGCAGCTGGCCGACGCCGTCGAAATCAGGCGCAACACACGACGCGACGGCTTGAAGGAGCTCTCGGCCTGAAGCGGCGAGATCGATCGAGTGCAGGCGGCGGAGCGCAGGATGTCGCGCTCCGCCCGCCCGCCGCCAAAATCAGCAGCCGCGGCAGATGCTCTTGATCTTCTTGTCGAGCGCCGCGTCTTCCTTGTTCGCCGCGGTGTCCGGATTGTTCAGGTTCTTCTCGCTGGGAACGTCGTCAGCGCGCGGCTGGCGGTGGCCGACCGGCGCAGGCAGCACCCCGCCGCCGCCCTTCTGCATGGTGGACGACCCGCCCTGCTGCTGCGCAAACGCCTGTTGCGTCAGGAGCTGGGGCGCCCCGACCGCAACCATCAACACCATCGACAAAACTGTTTTCCGCATCTTGCGTCTCCGCCTCTCAGCCCACTTGACCGCGCCCGTTCCCGGACGTCGATGAAACAGCAGTTGCGCGCCCCTGCGCCGCGCAATCCGCACCTTCGGTATATCCGCCATGGCGCCAAGGTGCCAGATTCCCGATGCCACAGGGCGCCACGAAGAAGCCGGGCATCACAGCCTTTTCGATCGCGCGATCGCCCTCCTCCTTCGCCGGCTCACGACGTCGGCGGATAGAGGTGGATGTCACCACAATAATCGACGACACGATAGCGTGGTTCCGCGGAACGTTCACGTTCGTCGGATGCCGGCTGCGACAAATAGGTCGGGCCGATCGGTGCCTTGCCATGGCCGCCCGGGATGTCGAGCACATAGTCCGGCTGGCACAGTCCCGAGACGCGGCCGCGCAGGCCGCGCATCAGGGCCTGGCCGGCCTCGATCGTGGTCCGCAGATGCGCGGTCCCCGGCGCGAGATCGCCGTGATGCAGGTAATAGGGCTTGATCCGGCACTCGACGAACGCCCGCATCAAGGCCTCGAGGGTGGCGGCATCATCGTTCACGCCGCGCAGCAGCACCGACTGGCTAACCAGGGGGATACCGGCATCGGCAAGCCGTGCGCAGGCCGCACGGGCACTCGGTGTCAGCTCGCGCGGATGGTTGGCATGGATCGCAATCCAGGTCGTCGCCCCCTCGACCCGCAGCGCTGCGATCATATCGGGGTTGAGGCGCCCGGGGTCGACGACTGGTACGCGAGTGTGGAAGCGGATGATCTTCACATGGTCGATCCCCGACAGATCGCTCATGATCTGCGACAGCCGTCGCGGCGACAGCATCAAGGGATCGCCGCCGGTCAGGATCACCTCCCAGACCTCCGGATGCACACGGATGTAATCCAGCGCGGCGTGATAGGCGTCGTCCGACAGCGCAGTGGCCTTGCCCGGCCCGACCATTTCGCGCCGGAAACAAAACCGGCAATACACCGCGCAGACATGGACGAGCTTGAACAGCACCCGGTCGGGATAACGATGCACGATGCCGGCAACCGGCGAATGGGTGTCGTCGCCGATCGGGTCGGCCATCTCGCCCGGTCGCTCCACGAGCTCCTCAGTGCTCGGGATGAACTGCCGCGCGACGGGATCGTTCGGGTCGGCGACGTCGATTAACGCCGCAAGCGCCGGCGTCAGCGCGACCGCGTAGCGCGCGGCGACCTGCTCCAGCTCGGGGCGGGCCGCAGCCGGCACCAGGCCGGCATCGACCAGCTCGCGCGGCTGGCGCAGCGTGGCCGCCAGTTTGGGATAGATCCTGTTCATGTCTCTCCTGCGGGCGGTGTCCAGACCACCTGATCAATCCGCGGCGCGCCGCTCGCCAGCATCACCAGCCGGTCGAAGCCGAGCGCAACGCCGCTCGCCTCGGGCATCTGACCGACCGCGGCGAGGAAATCCTCGTCCAGCGGGTAGCGCTCGCCATAGCGCCGTGCCTTCTCATCCATATCGGCGGTGAAACGATGGCGCTGCTCGGCGGCGTCGGTCAACTCGCCAAAGCCATTGGCAAGCTCGACACCGCAGGCGTAGACCTCGAACCGTTCGGCCACCCTGGGATCACCGGCCTTGGTCCGTGCCAGCGCGGCCTCCGGCGACGGATACTCGAACAGCACCGTCAGGCGGCCGCGTCCCAAATTGGGCTCGACGTGCTCGACCAGCACCTTGCTGAAGATATCCGACCAGGTGTCGTCCTCGGCCACCCGCACGCGCGGATTCGCGGCAGCAGCAAGCCGGGCGCGGTCGCCCTCGCCGCCTCTGATGGTCGCCAACAGATCGATGCCGGCAAACCGCTCGAAGGCGCCGGCCACCGTCAACAGCTCCGGTTCGGCAAAGGGATCGGCGGTCCCGCCGCGGAACGAGAACGTCCCGATCCCGGTCGCCTGCGCGGCGTGGGCGATGACGACGATCGTGTCGGCCATGATGGCGTCGTAGGGCGCGTTGGCGCGATACCATTCCAGCATGGTGAACTCGGGCAGATGCAGATCGCCGCGCTCGCGGTCGCGGAACACCCGCGCGAACTCATAGATTTTCGGCTCGCCCGCGGCGAGCAGCTTCTTGCAGGCAAACTCCGGCGAGGTGCGCAAATAGCGCGTCGCGCGCGAACCGTCGGCCTGCACCAGATCGGTGCGTGGAGCGTGCAGATGCGTCTCGTTGCCCGGCGAGATCTGGAGCACACCGGTCTCGACCTCGGAGAATCCCTGCTCGGTAAACCAGGCCCGGAGCTCCCTGATGATCGCGCTGCGCGCCAGCAGGAAAGGCCTGCGGTCGGCGTAGCGCGCCGGTGTCCACCACGGTGACGGTTTGTCCTGCCCGGTCATGACCCACCCTTGGCCCGCCGCACCGACTCGACATCAAGGCTCCTCACAGAATGTTTAAGATACAGGCGTAAGACTTTGATATTTAATAGATTTATGGCTGGCATGACCTGGATCTCGTGCCGGGACGGCAAAGCACATCCCTTCATGTCTAAAGACACCGGCCTTGTCCATCTGGCTGCAGATCGGAGCCACATTTGAGCCTTTGGGCAACCTGCCGAAATCAGCCGCAAAAGGCTGGCATCTCCATGACAAATGAGTATGTTGCGGCCCGAAATCGCCGCATGTCCAAGGAGCTGCCCATCCGGTTTGCGCTCCGGCTGCCAAATTCAGGAAAACACCTTTGAAAGTCATCGCCAGCTCCATCCGCAAGGGCAACATCATCGAGCAGGACGGCCGGCTCTATGTGGTCTTGTCCGCCGAGAACATTCACCCCGGCAAGGGCACCCCGGTCAGCCAGATCGAAATGCGCCGCATCGGCGACGGAGTGAAGGTCTCGGAGCGCTACAAGACCACCGACCAGGTCGAGAAGGCCACCGTCGAGGATCACAACTACAACTACCTCTATGAAGACGGTGACGGCTTCCACTTCATGAACAACGAGAACTACGACCAGGTCCAGGTCTCCAAGGAGACCGTGGGAACGTCGGCGCCGTATCTGCAGGAAAACATGACCGTGAAGCTCTCGATGCACGAGGGCAACCCGGTCGCGATCCAGCTTCCCCAGCGCGTCACGCTTGAGGTGGTCGAGACCGAGCCGGTGACCAAGGGCCAGACCGCCTCCTCGTCCTACAAGCCCGCGATCCTCTCCAACGGCGTGCGCACCGGCGTGCCGCCGCATGTCGCCGCAGGCACCCGCATCGTCGTCATGACCGAGGACGGCTCGTACGTCGAACGCGCCAAGGACTGAACCGGATCAGGACTGAGCAGGATTGAGGCGCGGTGCGATCGGAATGAGCAGTCACCGCGCTTCAACTTGTTGTTCACCAATGGCCTTCCCGCAAAACTGCTACACAGTTTTCAGGATCATGCTTTAGTCTCTCGGGCGATCAGCATGAGCCCGGGGGGTGCATTGAACAGGAAGGTTGTCAGCTTCGTCGCCTGCTGGCTGGCAGCCTTGCTCTTGCCCCTGCCCGGCGCTTTCGCCGACGAATTCAGGACGCCCTCGATCTCGGCCATGCGGGTCGATTGGCGCGCCGTGCTCGATCAGCTGCGGCAGGACATCAACGCCCGGCCCGTCGTGGCCGCCAATTTCAGCTTCGCGAGCCAGCGCCGCGTCCCGGCCTCCGATCCGCGCGCCACGCCCGCTTTGGTGCAGCTCAACGCGGCGACGTCGCCGATCTTCACGGGCATTACGCGCAGCCCGGTCCCCGTGCTGCTGCCGTTCGATACCGCAGCCTTTCTCGACGCGCGGCTGAGCGGTGCGCACGACGGCCCGTCCATCGCGCACTATCAGGCCGACTTCCGACCGGCCGATTTCTTCCATGCCGGCTCCTCCGGCTATGACGCGGTGTTCTCGCTGGAGCCCGGCGCCGGCGACGGCATGCCGCAGCGGACCTTTATCAACCCGGTCGAGGTCCAGATCACCGGGTCGATCCTGGTCTACGACCTCGCCGACCGGCTCGGCGGCAAGGGCGAACCGGTCAAGACGCTGGCCGCCCAGTTCCCCGACCTCAGGCGCTTCATCCGCGAAGGCTATGTCCGCTACGCCTTCACCCGTTTCGGCATTCCCTACGTCGTCTCGATCCAGTGCCTCGACAGCGCTCCGCGCCCGAAGCGGCTGGCCTGCCGCGAAGCCTATCCGGTCGCCGAACGTTTCCTGAAGGCGTTGCGCGTCGCCGGCGGACAGCCGTCGCAGCCGCGCGGCGACATCGCGTCCACCATCACTGAGCGTCCGGCAGCGCCGTCACACGACTTCACCTACCGCCCGAGCGGCGACATCGTCACAGGCAGCGGCGGCCGCAAACAGGGCGGCCATCCTGACGTCACCGTCTATTCGCAGATCCGCTTTCCGCTCGAGAAGGCGCCGGCCTTCGCCCACTCGCAATCCTTCGCCAGGCGCAAATCGGACGGCACTGCCGACAGCTATCCCTGGCAGGACAATTTCTGCGAGGCGCGCAGCTTCGAGGTCGGACAGTGCGCCAGCGGCTACGGCCACCAGGGCCAGGACATCCGTCCGGGCGGATGCCCGGCTGACAGCGCGGATGGTTGCGATCCGAAGCAGCAGGCGGTCGTCGCGGTGCGCGACAGCGTCGTGCTCCGCTCACCGCAGCAACAGGCCGCGACGCTCCAGGTCAACACCCGCACCGAGCATATCCGCTTCCGCTACATGCACATGAACCCGTCGGCGATGGATGCGGACGGCGTGCTCAACGGACGCCTGGTCGCGGAAGGCGAGAAGATCGGCGTGGTCTCGAACTATCTCGATCACCCCAACGGCACCTCGCGGCATCTGCATTTCGACGTCCAGGTGTTCACGCGCGACGGCTGGCTGTGGGTCAATCCCTACACCACGCTGGTGTCGGCCTATGAGCGGCTGATCGACGGTCACGGCCGCGAGATCGGACCCGAGCCGGCCGCCATGGCCCGCACCCTGCCCGACGATGTCGCACATCACGTCGACATCCAGGAAGGCGGCGGCAACTAGCTGAGTTAGGTCGCTGCGGAATCGTTTGGTGCGAGAGCCGAGGCCGCAGCCTGCGCGGCGACAGCAAGTTCGGACATGACACGCCCCGCCACACGCGATGCCCCCTCGCCGAGAGCCTCGGTCAGGCGGATGCGGGCACGCTCCCAGGCAACCATGGCCTCATCCATCAGCCGGCGGCCCCGGACGGTCAGCACCAGGCGTTTGCCGGCGCGGCCCCGCCCGCCATGGTTGCGCACCAGATTCCTCCGCTCGAGGCTCTTGACGCTGCGGCTGAGCGTGGTGGCGTCGACCCCGGCGCGCGCCGCCAGCTCCGCGAGCGTCGGCTCGTGGCTGCCGCCAATCCCGACCAGAAGGCTGAACTGCTCTGCGGTGATCCCCAGGGGCCGAAAGCAGGCATTGTAATAGCGCGTGAGCGCCCGCGCGGTGACCCGGGCCTGGAAGGCCGGGCACTCGGTTTCGACTCGGCGATAGAGATCAGACGCTTCCGTCATTTGCAGCTCTCGACAGGCTTCCAGCGACATAATACTGTATATACATCATTTGGGGAAAAACCGCACCATGACAGCCTATGTCCACGTCAATCTGCGTATCAAGGATCCGGCCAGGCAAGCCGCACTGGCGCCGCGCTTTCAGGCGGCGCTCCAGGCCGCAGGAGGCCGCATCCTCCATTTCGGACCGGTGGCCCAGATGCTGGAAGGCGACGTGACGCCGTTGCCACTGGCCGGCATCTTCGAATTCGCGACCCTGGCCGATGCGCTCGCGTTTTATGAGTCTGCGGAGTACGCGCCGATCAAGACTGAGCGCGACGCGGCGCAGGAGGCCCGCATGTTTGTCGTCGACGCGGGCTGAGGCGTCCCGATGCTCGGCCGACCAGATCGGCGGTGGCCCGGATTCTAGGTAAGTTCGCCCGTCATGAACTGCGCGCGCCCCATGCCGAACGACCAATCCTCATCGTCATTGATGACGAAATTGACGACGAGGTCGCTTGGCGCAATCCCGCAGGCCGACGACAGCCGCTCGGCGGGCACGCGATAGAAATCCAGCTTCGATGCCTTCTTGCGCGGACGGCTGGTCAGTTGAAGCATGACCAGTCCGTCGGTTCGCGCAATTCCGAGCCCGGTATCGAGCGCGACGACGCGGGACCGCGGATGAACATGCACGACCTGGTAGCGATCGCGCGGCGGCACGTGGAGCGTTTCGACCAGCACCTCGTGCGTGACATCCAGCAGAAGCTGGATCTCGGCATCGTTTCGTCCCTCGATCAGATCGAAACGCAGAAACGGCATGTCGACGGCTCCTTGATCGATCGAAAACCCAGCCCTCCGCCACGAAGCAAGCCGCTGCGCAAATGACCAATGATTGTCTGAGATGGCTGCGTTCTGAACCGGAGATCAGGATCAATCGATCTCGAGCCCGGCCAACACGTCACGGACCTTCTGCTGTGCGTCCGCAGGCAACGGCAGGATCGGACGCGGCGGCTCGGCGGCGCAGATTCCCCTGAGATTGGCGATCGCGTAGACGACCCGCAGGCTCGAATAGGTCTTGAGCAAATGCCAGACCGGTTCCAGCCGCGCGTCGAGCCTGCGCGCCTCGGCGGCATCGCCTCTTGCGACGGCGCGGGTGATGTCGAGGCAGGCCTTTGGGAAAACTCCCGCGAGCACGCTGTACCAGGTGTCGCCGCCCGCCAGCAGCGCCGCGGTGCAATTCCAGTCGGCGCTGTAGCCGAGCGGGAAGCCGCCCGGTACGACCGCCCGCAATTCTGCGATGTGGCCTGGCAAGGCAGCAGCGTCCAGCGCGGGACTTTTCACTGCGACGATGCCATCGACGCGGCTCAAACGGCCGATCAGCGCCGGCGTGAAGCGAAAGTGCGTCGTGCCGGGATTGTCGTAGATGCAGATCGGCAATCTGCTTTCGCGTGCGACCGTCCGGAAATGCTCGAACACCTCGTCATCGGTCAGCGGCGTATAGGATACCGCTGCCAGCAGCCCCGCCGCCGCGCCGGCATCGCGCGCATCCTGCGCCAGTCTCACCGCGTCGTCGGTGCGCAGCGCGCCGACGCCGACCAGCATCGGCGTCCGGCCATCCGCGAGGCTGACGGCCGCCTGCACCGCGCGCCGCCGCTCCTCGCGGCTGAAATACGGATAAGACCCGGTGCTGCCGAGCAGCCCGATCGAATCCACTCGTGCCGCGATCAAGGGCTCCAGCAACGCGCGCAGGGCGCCCGCATCGATCCGCCCCTCGCTGTCCGAAGGCGTGATCGGAAACGCAGAAAGCCCCTTGAAATCGACCATGGCATTATCCTCTTCGTGACGTCGCACAACAGCAGACGGCGAGACCGCCGCTCTCGCCGTGGCGCCATCAATCCACTCATCCGCCAAGCGTACAAGGTCCAGTCTGCTGCGGAGTTGGCAGCAAACTGGTCCAGTGCCTTTGCGGCTATTCGAGCATCGTCGTCAGCTGCGCGCCTTCGTCGGCCACGAACACCGCGATCAGTTCGGCCGGCTCGGTGTTGCTGGCATTGGCCGAGACGACGTGGGTCGAGCCTGGCGGCTCGAAGAAGGATTGCCCGACCGTGAAGGTCTCGAGCGGCCCGCCGCCGAGCTGGGAGCGGATTTCACCCTTGGTGATGTAGGCTGTCACCGAGCCGGCATGACGGTGCGGCGGGGTGAAACCGCCGGGACCGTAACTGACGCGAACCACAGTGACGCGCTTGCCCGGCACGTTCGGCAAGGCGTGCGAGGTGATCACCTCGACCTTGTTGAGCCCGGCCCCATCAGCACTCGCGGCGGCACAAAGCGGCACGATCGCCGACGAGATCCTATCCATCGCAACCGGCAACGCCTTGCCGATCGCAAAGGCGCAGGCGAGCCCGGCGACGATCGCGAGCGAGACCGGCCGCGGCGGCCGGATCGATGGAAGCGATGCAGCGGTCGATGTCATGTTTGTTCCTCCCTTTAAACGTTGCTCAGCCCGCTTATGACGCCGTGGCGTTTGCCGCCCGCTTGCGCGGCGGCGGCGTCCAGCGATAGGCGGCGCCGAACCGGTTCCAGACATTGATCGATGCGATCGCCGACGTCAGATAGGTCAGTTGCGGCTCGGAGAATTCTGCCGTCGCCTGCGCATAGACCTCGTCGCTGACGCCGTTCGGGATCAACGTCAGCGCCTCGGTCCAGGCCAGCGCGGCGCGCTCGCGTGCGGAGAATTGCGGCGCCTCGCGCCACACCACGACGAGGTTCAGCTTGTCTGTGGGGATGCCGAGGCTCTCGCCTTGCAGGATGTGAAACTGCACGCAGAAGGCACAGCCGTTGATCTGCGACGCGCGCAGCTTGACGAGCTCGAGCATCTCCTTGTCGAGACCGGCCTTGGCGGCGAACTGGCTGAGCGATCGCACCGCCGCGAACGCGTCCGGCGCCAGCTTCTCGAAATCGGCATATTCCTTGCGGGCATGTGACATTCGTTTGGCCTCATGTTATCAGGATACTGATATATTATCAGAGTGCTGATATTATGAGCAAGACGCGGAGATCCACCAAGGCAAAATCCGGCGGCATGGCCGGAATGCGGAAACGCCGGAAATCCGCAACCGGAAAAAAATCCGGCATCGGAAAAAAGCGCCCGCCGCAGCGTCGTGCCGTCGCGAATTCGGCACGGCGGCGGCCCGCGGCGGCAGCGCCGATGCCTGCGCCGCCGGTTGCTCCGCCGCCGGGCCAGGGCAAGCGCGGTGAGCAGGGCTATCTCGGCTACCTGCTCCGCCAGGCCCAGGCGGCGGCGCGGCTGTCGCTGGAACGGGCGCTGGCGCGGCTCGGCGTGACCTCGCCGCAATTCGTCGTGCTGACGATGCTGCGCGCCTATCCGGGGCTATCCGGCGCCGACCTGGCGCGGGTCGCCATCCTGACGCCGCAGACCGTCAGCGTGATCATCGCCAACCTCGAGCGCGACGGTGCGATCCGCAAGGCGCCGCACCCCGTTCATGGCCGTGTGCTGCAGTGGACGCTGACCCGACGCGGAACCGGCCTGCTCGACAAATGCCGCCGCCACGCCCAGGCGATGGAACGGAGGCTCGCCGCCGGCCTCAAGGCCCAGGAAGAGCGCATCATCAGGCGCTGGTTGTCAAAAATCGCCACAGATTTGCAGGATAGCTAGTCTCCGCGGCGTCCCGGCTTTTGGCCCACATCATCAGCGCCGCTAGACTGGGCGCATGAAACAGCTTGATTCTCCAAAGTCCCCTGCCCGCCGCACCATCCTGAAGGCAGGCTTTGCCGCAGGCGTGCTGCTTGCCGATCCGCTTGCTGCCTTGGCCGCCGCGCCGCCCGGCTTCGACCAATGGCGCGACAATTTTCGCGCGCGTGCGCTGGCGAAAGGCATTTCGGACGCGACCTGGAACCGTTGCATGGCGCGGGTCGAGCCCGACATGAGCGTGTTCAGGCAGATGCGCAATCAGCCCGAGTTCCACGAGCTGATCTGGCAATACATCAACCGCCGCGTCTCGGACTGGCGCATCATCCATGGCAAGGAGGCGCTGAAGAAGAACGAGGCGCTGTTCGCGCGGATCGAGCGCGATTTCGGCGTCGAGCGCGGCACGCTGCTCGCGCTGTGGGGCGTTGAATCAGCCTATGGCGACCCGCTGGTGCAGCAGAACCACATGACGCCGGTGTTCCCATCGCTCGCCGCGCTCGCCTGGAACGAGCCGCGCCGCAAGGCCTATTGGGAAACCGAGCTGATCAACGCGATGAAGATCGTGCAGCGCGGCTGGAGCACGCCGGAGGAGATGCACGGCTCCTGGGCCGGCGCGATGGGCCATTCGCAATGGATGCCGGAAGTCTGGCTCAATGTCGGCTTCGACTATGACGGCGACGGCAAGGTCTCGCCGTTCGGTCGGCCCGACGACGCGCTCGGCTCGACCGCGAAATACCTCGTCAATCGCGGCAAGTGGCAGCGTGGCCAGCATTGGGGCTACGAGGTCCGCGTATCAGGCGGCGATGCCAGCGGCAGCCGCAGCTACGCGGCCTGGGCCAGCGCCGGCGTGGTCAGGGCCGACGGCCAGCCGTTCCCGCAGCCGAATGCATCAGCCCATCTCTGGATCCCGGAAGCCGGCGGGCCGGCATTCCTGCTCGGGCCGAATTTTTATTCGGTGAAGAGCTACAACCCTTCGATGAACTACGCGCTGGCGATCTGCCATCTCGGCGACCGCTGCCTCGGCGGCCCGCCCTTCATCCAACCCTTCCCC
>Ga0153933_1000192_pt1 | contig 30147 bp, 26 predicted proteins | sample TSNJ017MetaG_FD_102275 | JGI IMG/M metagenome (GOLD analysis project Ga0153933, IMG submission 102275) | Attine ant fungus gardens microbial communities from New Jersey, USA - TSNJ017 MetaG | ecosystem: Host-associated > Fungi > Mycelium > Unclassified | place: USA: New Jersey, Wharton State...
ATCAAGGTCGGCGCCACCTCCAACACGCTGCGCCCGGTGATGAGCGGCTGGGCCAACGACCTCGACAATGTGCAGGACTGGTACCGCGAGGCCTGACGACATCAGTCGAAAGGATCGCGCCTCATGAGTCAGTACATCCTGCGTCGCCTGATGATCGCGCTCCCGAGCCTGCTCGGGATCTCGCTCGTGCTGTTCGTCGTGCTGGCGCTCGCGCCCGGCGATCCGTTCAGCGAGCTCGCGACCAATCCGAACGTGCCGCCCGAGGTGCAGGCCGCGCTGCGGGCCAAGTTCGGGCTCGACGACCCGATCTACATCCGCTACCTGCACTGGCTCGCGGCGATGGCGCAGGGCGACTGGGGCTTTTCCTTCGTCAGCCGGATGAACGTCGACACCCTGATCCTGCAGCGGCTGCCGGCGACACTCTACGTGATCGGCTCGGCGCAGCTGCTGGCGCTGCTGATCGCAATCCCGGTTGGCGTCTATGCCGCCACCCGCCCCTATTCGCTGTTCGATCAGCTCGCCAACACCTTTGCCTTCATCGGCTTCTCGCTGCCGACCTTCTTCACCGGCATCCTGTTCATTCTGGTCTTCTCGGTGAAGCTGGACTGGCTGCCGTTCGTCTACACAGACGTGCCCGGCAGCGGGATCAAATGGGCGCTCGAGATGATCCGCCAGGCGATCATGCCGGTGATGGTGCTCGGCCTGTTCCAGGCGGCGTCGCTGACCCGCTTCGTGCGCTCGGCGATGCTCGACGTCATCAGGCTCGACTACGTCACCACCGCCCGCGCCAAGGGCCTCGGACAAGCCAACGTGATCGTCAAGCATGTGATGCGCAATGCGATGATCCCGGTCGTCACGCTGATCGCGCTGCAGATGCCCGCAGTGTTCGGCGGCGCCATCGTCACCGAGCAGATCTTCCGGATCCCCGGCATCGGCTCGCTCTTGATCTCCTCCATTCTCGCCAATGATACGCCGGTCATCATGGCCGTGACCTTCGTCTTCGCGTGCCTCGTGGTGCTGTTCAACCTGATCGCAGATGTCCTCTATGGCTGGCTTGACCCTCGCATCTCCTTCCGCTGAACGGCGCGGCTATTCGCCGTGGCGGGAGACCTGGCGGCGCTACCGCCGGCACCGGCCGGCGGTGATCAGCGCCGTGCTGCTGCTGCTGTTGATCGCGGCCGTCGTGATCGGGCCGTTCGTATGGCGGGTCTCGATCAGCGACATCGACGTCGTCGCGGGGCTGCAAGGGCCATCGCTGGCGCATCCGTTCGGCACCGACGATCTCGGCCAGGACCTGCTCGCCCGCATGATCTATGGTGGGCGCATCTCGCTCGCGGTCGGGCTCGCGGCGATGCTGGTCTCGGTGTTCGTCGGCACGCTGATCGGCGCGCTGGCCGGCATGTCGCGCGGTGCGCTCGGCTATATCTTGATGTGGGTCACCGACCTGTTCCTGTCGCTGCCGCAACTGCCGTTATTGCTGCTGCTGATTTATCTGTTCCGCGACGGATTGAAAGCCGTGTTCGGCCCGGAGGGCGGCATCTTCATCCTGATCGTGCTTGTGATCGGAGGCCTGCGCTGGATGCCGGTCGCGCGCCTGGTGCGCGCCCAGTTCCTCTCGCTGCGCGAGAAGGAGTTCGTCGAGGCGGCGCGCGCGCTCGGCGCCAGCCCGACCCGCCAGGTGATCCGCCACATCCTGCCCAATGCGCTCGGGCCCGTTATCATCGCCGGCACCATCGACGTTGCGGCTGCCATCATCGCGGAATCGACGCTGTCGTTCCTCGGCCTCGGCTTCCCGCCGGATACCCCGACCTGGGGCCGCATCCTCTATGACGCCAAGGATTTCCTCGACATCGGCCCGCATTGGGCGCTGTTTCCGGGCGGCGCGATCTTCATCGCCGTGGTCGCCATCAACTTCATCGGCGACGGGCTGCGCGATGCGCTCGATGCGCGCAAGGTGATCTGATGGCGCTGCTCGAGATCAAGGGCCTGAAAACCCATTTCACCACCGACGACGGCGTTTTGCAGGCGGTCGACGGCGTCGATATCTCGATCGACCGCGGCGAGACGCTGTGCGTGGTCGGCGAATCCGGCTGCGGCAAGACCGTGACCGCGATGTCGATCCTGAAATTGATCGCAATGCCGCCGGGCAAGATCGCCGCCGGCGAGATCATCTTCGAGGGCCGCGACCTGGTGCCGCTGTCCAGCCATCAGCTCGACGACATCAGGGCCAAGGAGATCGGCTTCATCTTCCAGGAGCCGATGACCTCGCTGAACCCGGTGCTGACCATCGGCGAGCAGATCTCCGAAAGCCTGCGCCGCCACGAGGCGGTCACCAGAAAGCAGGCGCTGGAGCGGACAATCGAGATGCTCAAGCTGGTGCAGATCCCCAATGCCGCGGGGCGCGTGCACCACTATCCGCACCAGTTCTCCGGCGGTATGCGCCAGCGCGTCATGATCGCGATGGCGCTGGCCTGCCGGCCCAAGCTCGTTATTGCAGATGAGCCGACCACCGCGCTCGACGTCACCATCCAGGCGCAGATCCTCGACCTGTTGCAGGACATGAAGGAGCGTTTCGGCATGGCGGTGATGCTGATCACCCACGCGATGGGCGTGGTCGCGGAAACCGCGCAGCGCGTCGTCGTGATGTATGCCGGCAAGGTGGTCGAGGAGGCGCCGGTCGACGACCTGTTCGGCGACCCGCGCCATCCCTACACGCAAGGGCTGATCCGCTCCATTCCGCGCATCGATCTCGACGCCGAGCACAAGACCAGACTGGAAGCGATCGGCGGCTCGGTGCCGATCCTGATCAATCCGCCGCCCGGATGCCGATTTGCGCCGCGCTGCAAGCAGGCCATGAGCATCTGCACCGAGCGGGAGCCGCTCCTGCGCGAGGTCAAGCCGGGCCATCGCATGGCCTGCCATCTCGGAGACGCGTCATGAGCGAACCGCTGCTGCGCGTCAGCAACCTGAAGAAGCATTTTCCGGTACTGGGCGGGCTGCTGTCGCGCGAGGTCGGACAGGTCTATGCGGTCGACGGCGTCTCGTTCTCGGTCAATCGCGGCGAGACGCTGGGGCTGGTCGGCGAATCCGGCTGCGGCAAATCGACCACCGGGCGCTGTGTGCTGCGCCTGATCGAGCCGACTTCCGGCGAGGTGGTGTTCGACGGCAAGAGCGTAACCGGCCTCGGCGGCGGCGACCTGCGCGCCATGCGGCGCAACATGCAGCTCGTGTTCCAGGACCCGTTCGCCTCGCTCAATCCGCGCATGACGGTGGGCGCAATCCTCGGCGAACCCTTCATCATCCACGACCTCGTGAAGTCGGCCAGCGAGCGCGACGACCGTGTCGCCAGCCTGCTGGTCAAGGTCGGGCTCAAGGCGGAGCACATGCGCCGCTACCCGCACGAATTCTCCGGCGGCCAGCGCCAGCGCATCGCGATCGCACGCGCGCTGACCTTGGAGCCGAAGCTGATCGTCTGCGACGAGCCGGTGTCAGCGCTCGACGTCTCGATCCAGGCCCAGGTGATCAACCTGCTGGAGGATTTGCAAGCCGAGCTGAACCTCACCTATCTGTTCGTCGCCCATGATCTCTCGGTGGTCGAGCACATCTCGGACCGCGTTGCGGTGATGTATCTCGGCCGCATCGTCGAGCTCGCCAAGGCGAACGACCTCTACCGCAACCCGCAGCATCCCTACACCCGCGCGCTGCTGTCGGCGGTGCCGGTGCCGAACCCCAAGGCAAAGCGCGACCGCATCCGCCTCAAGGGCGACGTGCCGAGCCCGATGAACCCGCCGCAGGGCTGCCACTTCCACACCCGCTGCCCGATCGCCGAACAGCGCTGCAAGCAGAGCGCACCGGAGCTGCGGCAGGGCAGCGACGGCCATTTCGTGGCGTGCCATCTGGCGTAGCCCTCGCTGCAACGATGAGTCTGCAGTGTCAGGTGCGAACCTCGCCACACTCTCCGCTGTCGTCCCGGCGAAGGCCGGGACCCATACTCCGCGGCGGATGTTGCGGGCGGGGCTCGTCGTTCCACCCGTGCGCAACGATGACCATCGGTGGTTATGGGTCCCGGCCTTCGCCGGGACGACGCTAACTGTTTTGCACCGCTCGTGATTAAAGGCGTCGCTTCTTCGCGGCCTTGGTTTTTTCTTTGACTTTCGCCTTGGGCCGCGTGGCCAGCGACGGCTCTACCCTCACCTCCTCGGCCTCACTCGCATCCGCCCGCAGCGCGTCCAGCATCCAGTCCCGAAACGCGCGCATGCCTGATGTGATGTCCTTCGACTTCAGCCAGGTCAGCCAATACGATCCCGCCGGCACCTCGGCCGCGAAGGGCCGCACCAGCCGGCCCGAGGCCAGCTCGTTCTCGAACATCGCGATCGGCAGGAGGCCAACGCCGACGCCGCGTGCCGCCGCTTCAGCCATCGCCACCGAGCTGTCGAACACCGGTCCCTGGATCTTCGGGCACGGCGCGCCGGCAACCGCAAACCACAGCGGCCATTCCTCGGCGCGGTAGGAGCGCAGCAGGAATTCCCGCGCAAGATCGGACGGCTTGCGCAGGCGGCCCGCGACCTCCGGACGGCACACCGGCGACAGCGGCGCGGACAGCAGATGCACTGCCTCGGTGCCGTGCCAGGAGCCGTCGCCGAAGCGCAGCGCGAGATCGAGCCCGTCGCCGGCGATGTCGACGCGGTTGTTGTTGGTGAGCAGGCGCAGGTCGATATAGGGATGCGCGCGCTTGAAGCGATCGATCCGCTGCAGCAGCCACCCGGTCGCGAAGGTCGCGACGCAGCCGACGGTCACGACCTCGCGCGTGCCCTTGGCCTCGATCCGGTCGATCGCGCTGCCGATGCGATCGAGCGCGTCTGATAGCACCGGCAACAGCGCCAGCCCCTCATCGGTCAGCACCAGCCCGCGCGGCAAACGGCGAAACAGCGGCGCGCCCAGCGTGTCCTCGAGCTGCTTGACCTGATGGCTGATCGCGGTCTGCGTCACGCGCAGCTCGAGGCCGGCGCGGGTGAAGCTCAACAGCCGCGCCGAAGCCTCGAAGGCGCGCAACGCGTTCAGCGGGAGATGCCGGCGCATGGCGTCAAGACCAAGTTTTTCTCATGCCTCTTTGTATAAATCATCGTTTGTCCGCCGTCACGCCGTTCGGCAGGTTGGCGCCGCCAACGGAGATGGAACATGCTGACAAGACGGATTTTTGGGTTGCGCACATTGGGCCTCGCGGTGTCGCTTGCGCTGCCGAGATCAGGTACCGCAAAGACGCTCGACGAGCGCGCGCAGCGGCTGCAAGGCGACCTCGCGCACATCGAACAGGAGACCGGCGGCCGGCTCGGCGTCGCCGTGCTCGACACGGAGAGCGGATTGCGCGCGAGCCTGCGGGGCGACGAACGCTTCCCGATGTGCAGCACCTTCAAGTCGATGGCGTCGGCAGCGGTGCTGCACCGGGTCGACCGCGGCGAATCGACACTGCAACAGCACGTCCAATTCGAGGCCAAGGATCTCCAGCCCTATTCTCCGGTCACCAAGGAGCACGTCGGGTCGGGCATGACGCTCGCTGAGATCTGCGAGGCCGCCATCACCCAGAGCGACAACACCGCCGGCAACATGCTGCTGCGCGAGATCGGCGGCCCGGCCGGCCTCACCGCCTTCTTCCGCTCGATCGGCGACAATGTGAGCCGGCTCGATCGCTGGGAGACCGCGTTGAACGAGGGTCTGCCTGGCGATCCCCGTGACACCACGAGCCCGGTGGCGATACTGAAGAACCTGCAACGCGTGCTGCTCGGCGATACGCTGTCGGCCGCCTCGCGTCAGCAGCTGACCGACTGGATGGTCGCCAACAAGACCGGCGGTGCGCGGCTGCGCGCCGGCGTTCCTAACGATTGGCGGGTCGCCGACAAGACCGGCACCGGTGATCGCGGCATCTTCAACGACATCGGCGTGTTCTGGCCGCCCGGCCGCAAGCCGATCGTTGTGACGGTCTATCTGGCCGGCGCAAAGGCTTCGGCCGACCAGTGCAACGCTGTTATTGCCAAGGCCGCTCGCGCCGTCGCGGAGGCAGTGACGACGACGGCCGGCTAACCGCGCGGCTTGGCAGCCACGGAGGATCGTGCGACGCTGACCGAAACGGCGATCAGGTCGCGCGCCGTGCCGGAGGAGCATCTTGTATCGTCGTATCGTCCTCGCCGCGCTGCTCGTCGCGGGCCTGGCGCAGCCGAGCCTCGCCGCTCAGGATCCGGCGCGGTGCCGCGAGCTGGACCGCAAATACGAGACCGACAAGGCGCAGCTCACCGCGATCGAGGTGTCGCTGACGCTGTTTGCCGCCGCCGACGCCGATTGCATCAAGCTGGCGACCGAGCTGCTCGACAAGGGTGCCTCGGTCAATGCGCGGGACCGGCTCGGCGCGCGACCGCTGAGCCATGCCGCCCGCGCCGGCCATCTCGACATGGTCGACCTGTTGCTGGCGCGCGGCGCGCCGCTCGATGCTCGCAACCTCGAGGGGTCGACCGCGCTCTATTTCGCGGCGGAGCGCGGCCAGGTCGCGGTCGTGCAGCGGCTGATCGATCGCGGCGCCGACGTCAATCTCACAGGCCGCAGCGGCACCTCGGCGGTCGCGGTCGCGGCCTATGCCGGTCGCGACATGGTGGTGCGGATGCTGCTGGCGCACGGCGCCGACGGTCGTAAACCCGACGACACCGGCAAGCCGCCGGTGGTCTATGCGGCGGCCGGCGGCCAGCTCGGCATCGTCAAGCAATTGCTGGTATCGGATATCGACGTCAACGCGCGCTACGCCAATGATCTGACGCTGCTGATGTGGGCCTCGGGCCCGGACGAGGCGGTGCCGGAGCCGCAGGCGCTCGAGGTCGTATCCTATCTGCTCGATGCCGGCGCGAAGATCGATGAACGGGATGCGCGTGGGCGCACCGCGCTGATGATCGCCGCTGAAGGCAATCATCCCGCGATCGTCAAGGCCTTGCTGGCACATGGCGCGGATCCTGCGCTGACCGACAAGGCCGGCAAGCATGCCGCCGACCTCACGGTGCTGACGGCTCTTCGCGAAGAGCTGACGCCGCACTGAGACGATCTTGCCACGGGCTCGACTTCACCTCTCTCGCTTGCGGGGGAGGTCGGATCGCATCGATAGATGCGATCCGGGTGGGGGCTCTCTCCGCGATACGACTCGTGGAGAGAGCCCCCACCCTAACCCTCCCCCGCAAGCAAGCGGGAGAAGGGACGCCGTGCCGACGCTGCTGCTCAAACCTAATCTTATCATGAGCTAAAGCCCCGCGAGATAATCCACAAGCGCGGCAAGATCGCCTGGCGACGTCGCCAGCATCAGGTCGGACATGCCGGGATTGTTGCCGCGCGCGCGGGTGCGGAAATCGTCGATGGTCTTGGCGAGGTAGTCGCGCCCCATGCCGGCAAGCCGCGGCACCGTGCCGTCGCCCTGGAAATGGTCGAGATGGCAGGCTGGGCAGCCGACCGAGTTGCTGGCGGTCATCGCCTTCTCCACGACATCCTTTGGCGCGCGCGGCTGGCCGAGGTCGGGCCACGGCTTCTGCGAGAAGTATTCGGCGATCGCCAGCATGTCGTCACGCTCGAACTGCGTGGCGATCGGCTGCATGATGTCGCTCTTGCGATCGCCGCGCTTGAAATCGCGCAACTGGATGTAGATGTAGCCGGCCTGCTGGCCCCAAATGGTCGGAATAGTCTTGTCGACCGGCTTGCCGTCGGCGCCGTGGCATCCGGTGCAGACCTGGACCTTGTCCTCGATGGATTCGGCGCGCGCCCCCGCCATGAGCAGGAGCAGCACCGCACTGCAAATTGCAAGTCTATCGAACATCGGTTGATCCGGAAAAAACGGAAGCGGGACCGACCGGGTCCCGCTTCATAGTCATTCTTTTCTTCTTTTAGTCGAGCGTGAAGGCGATGATGTTGTTGCCGCGCTTGAAGTCGACCTGGGTGTTGCCGCCCGCGCCGACCACAACGTACTGCTTGCCGCCGATCATGTAGCTCGACGGCGGTGCGTTGACGCCGGCGCCGGCGTGGAAGCTCCACAATTCCTTGCCGTTCGAGGAGTTGTAGGCCGCGAACTTGCCGTTGCCTTCACCTGTGAACACAAGGCCGCCGGCGGTGGCGAGGATACCGCCGATCATCGGCTCGGGCGTCTTGACCTGCCACTTGATCTTGCCGGTGTTGTAGTTCACGGCCGTGATGTTGCCCGACTGCTGTTCACCGGGGATCGCCGTGAAGGCCCCGCCCAGCCACAACTTCCCGTTCGGATAGGGTGAGCTGTCGACTCGGTAGTGCATCGGCTGGTGCAGGTTGATGGCGTAGGCCAGCTCCTGTCCCGGATCGGTCGCGATCGGCGACCATTCGACACCGCCATTGGCGCCCGGCAGCATGCGCGCGCCTTCCTTGGTCGGCAGCACCCACATGTTCTCCTGCGGGACCATCGCCTCCGAGAAGCGGATCAGGCTGCAATCCTTGCGATCGTGCACATAGATGTGCCCGGTCTTGCCGGCATGGATGATGCCGGGGATGGTCTTGCCGTCCTTGTCCTTGACGTTGACGAGCACCGGCGGGCTGACCGCGTCGAGATCCCAGACGTCGTGAGCGATGTACTGGAAGTGGCAGACATACTTGCCGGTGTCGAGGTCGAGCGCGACCAGCGAGTCCGTATAGAGGTTGTCGCCGGGCCGGTTCGAGCCGTCGAGGTCGGGCGACGGGTTGCCGACCACGAAATAGATCCGGTTGGTCGCAAGATCGACCGCGGGGTTTTGCCAGACGCCACCGCCAAGCTTGGCGTAGGGATCGCCGATCTTGGCGAGCGCATCCTTCTCGGCCTGGATATTGCGGTGCATGTCGCGGCCGGTGGCGTCCTTGGTCGCCCAGACTCCGACGGTACCGTCCGGAATGGTGTTGAAATTCCAGACCTGCTTGCCGGTCTTGGCGTCATAGGCGCGCATGAAGCCGCGGATGCCGTATTCGCCGCCATTGGTGCCGATCAGAACCTTGTCCTTGACCACGGTCGGCGCCATCGTCTCGCTGTAGCCGAGTTCGGGATCGGCGATGCTGGTGGTCCACACCACCTCGCCGGTCTTGGCATTCAGCGAGATCAGCTTGGAATCCAGGGTCGCGAGATAGACCCGGTCACCCAGCACCTGGACGCCGCGATTGTTGGGACCGCAGCAATAGACCGTGATCGGTCCCATCTTGTGCGCATAGTGCCAGAGCTGCTGGCCGGTCTTGGCGTCGAGCGCGTAGACATGGCTGAACGACGTCGTCACATACATCACGCCGTCGACGACGATCGGCGATGTCTCCAGCGATTCCTTGACGTCGGTCTGGAAGATCCAGGCGACGTGCAGGTTCTTCACATTGTCGCGGCGGATCTGCTTGCCCGGATAGAAGCGGGTCTGGGCGTAATTGCCGTTGGTCAGCAGGAAATCCCTGCTGTTCTTGTCGGCAGCGTTGAGCTGATCCTGGGTGACCGGCGGAACGTTGGCGTTGCCGATCTGGGATTTTTCGCCTTGCTTGACTTCCTGTCCGATGGCGGCGCCGGACAACAGGCCAACGCCAACCGCTGCGGCGAGCGCCGTAAGCCCTTTCACATTCATGATTCCCCCCGCTTTGTCTTGGTTGCAATGTTACGGATGGTGTTTGCTACTGCCCTTCGATACCTGACCGTCCGGCGACAACGGGTCGATTGGTTGCGCTGCAATAGATAATTGAAAATCGGCGAACAGGACTCGGTGAGCGAATTCGATGTTACGCCCGCCTTTCGCAAAGACAACTCATGCGCGCGATGCGAAGGGGACGCCGCGCCCAGCGGCGCATCGTCACCTTAGGGCGGACCGAAGCCACAGCCATTGCTGGCGATATCGGCGATCCCGCGCGGCGATCGCAAGCGATCACCTTCGCGGCGCAACATGAAAAATGAGACTGCGGGTCAAATGCGGGTCGCGGCAATCAAAGCGCCGCGCGCCGGCGGATGGCGGCAACACCATCCGCCAGTGCAAGCGGTTTACTCCCACGACCAGGTCGAAAAATCGTTCTCGAACTGCGGGACTTCCTTCCAGACGCCCTTCAGCTTCTTGCTGGCAACCGTGATCCATTGCGGCTGGTACAGGAAGCCGGCCACCGCGTCGGTTGCCAGCATCTTCTGGGCATCGCCGAGCAGCTTGGCGCGGCCGGCCTCATCCGGCGTCGTCATGATCTGCTTGTAGAGCGCGTTGAAGGCCGCGTTGTTGTAGCCGAGATAGAAATCCGGCTCGGTCAGCTTCACGAGATCGAACGGCTCGACATGCGAGACGATGGTGAGGTCATAATTGTGCGGGCCGTTGGGCGCAAACACCTGCGACAGCCACTGCGCCCATTCGACGTTCTCGATCTTGGCCGTGATGCCGACCTTGGCGAGCTGGGCCGCGAGGATCTCGCCGCCCTGCCTCGCATAGGGCGGCGGCGGCAGCCTGAGCGAGAGCTCGAGCGGCGTGGTGACGCCGGCCTCGGCAAGCAGCTTCTTGGCCTTCTCGGGATCGTAGGGATTGATGCCCGTGGTATCGACGTAGCCGAGCGAGCCCGGCGTGTAGAAGCTGCCGATCGGCGTGCCGAAGCCGTCGGCGGCGCCGTCGATCATCGCCTTGCGGTCGATCGCGGCGAGGATGGCGCGGCGGACGCGAACGTCGTCGAGCGGCTTCTTTTTCTCGTTGATGGCGACGATGGTCTTGGCCTTGGAACCGCCGACCAGCACATTGAAGCGCGGATCGGCCTTGAACTGCGCGAGGCTGCGGGCGGCCGCGACCCGCGGATAGGCATCGACGTCACCCGACAACAGCGCCGCGACCTGCGCTGCGGGATCGCTGATGAAGCGGATCGTCACCTTGGACAGCTTGATCGCGGCCGCGTTGCGATAGTCCGGCCATTTGACCAGCGTGATCGACGAGCCCTTGACCCAGCTGCCGAGCGTGTAGGGCCCGGTGCCGACCGGCTGCGTCACATCGGTCGGCGCGCTCTTAGGCTCGACGATCGAGCCCGACGCCTGAGCGAGCAGGAACGGCAGGTTCGGCTCGGAATATTTCATCGCGATGACGACGGTATCGGCGTCGGGCGCAGTGACGGATTCGAACGCCTGGTACAGGCTCTTGTCCTTGTTGGTCGAGGTCGGCGCCGCGGCGCGCTCGAACGAGAATTTCACCGCTGCGGAATCGAACGGCTCGCCATTGTGGAATTTGACGCCCTTGTGCAGCTTGAACGTGTAGGTCTTCAGGTCCGGCGAGGCCTGCCAGCTCTCCGCCAGGAGCGGCGACACCGAGCCGTCCTCGTTGATCTTGGTCAGCGTCTCATAAATGTTGTAGAGCGTGACCTCGGCGATCGCTGCGGCCGCCGCGTTGGTGGGATCGAGGCCGGGCGGCTCCAGCGTCATGCCGATCACGACACTGTCCTTCTTGCCCTGCGCCTGGCTCGGCAGCGGCATTGCGGCCAAGGCGGCCGCGGCCGCAACGATCAAAATTTTCTTCAGCATGTTTTTGCTCCCCGGACCTCTCGTCTTTACCAAATTAGGCCAAACCATCGGAAAAGGCTAACCGCCTTCGGCTGCGACCGGCGGCAGCGCCATCACCGCCTCGGCGTAATGGCAGGCGGCCAGATGCCCCGGCCCGACCTTGCGTAGCGCGGGCGCGGTCGCGCGACAATGCGGATCGGCCAGGGCGCAGCGCGACGCATAGGGACAGCCGGTCGTACCCGACGATTGCGAGGCGATCGCCTGCGCGCCGCGGCGCCGGCGGCCACTACCGGCCCGCGCCCGCGGCACCGCGTCAAGCAGCGCCCGCGTGTAGGGATGCGCGCCATGCGCGAACAGGTCCTCCGGCCGCCCCTGCTCGACGACGCGGCCGAGATACATCACCGCGATCTCGTCGCAGAGCAGGTCGACCACCGCAAGATCATGACTGATCAGGATATAGCTCAGGCCGAACTGGTCCTGCAGGTCCTGCATCAGATTGAGCACCTGCGCCTGCACCGACACGTCGAGCGCGGAGACCGGCTCGTCGGCAACGATCAGCTTCGGCTGGGTGATCAGGGCGCGTGCGATCGCGATGCGCTGGCGCTGGCCGCCGGAGAATTCGTGCGGAAACTTGTCCATGTCGGCGTCGCGCAACCCGACCTGCCGCAGCACCGCGGCGACACGCTCGCGCAAGGCGCCGCGGTCGATCCGTCCGAGCGCCGTCAGCGGCTCGGCAACGATGCGCGCAATGGTCTGCCGCGGGTCGAGCGAGCCGTAAGGATCCTGGAACACCATCTGGAAGTCGCGCCGGGCGCGACGTAGCTCATCGGCGGGCAACTGGTTGAGGTCACGGCCCAGCAACGACACCGAGCCCGACGATGGCCGCTCCAGCGCCATCAACACCCGCGCGAAGGTCGACTTGCCCGAGCCGGATTCCCCGACCACACCGAGGCTCTTGCCCGCGCGGACCTGCGCGGTGACGCCGTTGAGCGCATGCACCTGCGCCGCCGGCTTGAACAGGCTTTCGCGCGGCAGCGTGTAGCGCTGCACGACGTCCCTGACGTCGAGCAGTGGCGTCTCCGATGCGGCAGATGATTGGTCGAGCATCGTCATGTGCCGGCACCAATCGGTGTGGCCATCGAGACGTCGGTTCTGAGGCAGCGCACGCCGTGCGCGACACCGACATCCACCACATCAGGCAGTGCCGCTCGGCAACGCGCCTCGACGATCGCGCAGCGGTCGGCGAAGGTGCAGCCCGCGGGCAGATCGGCTAGCTCGGGCACGGTGCCGGCAATGGTCGTCAGCCGCGTCCCCTTTGGCGCGCCGAGCCGCGGGCGGGCGCGGAACAGGCCTTGCGTATAGGGATGGCCCATCCGCGTGAACACGGCATTGGTCTCGCCGCTTTCGATCACCGTGCCGCCATACATCACCATCATGCGCTGCACGTTCTCGGCGATGACACCGAGATCATGCGAGATCAGGATCATCGACATGCCGCGCTCCTCGACCAAATCCGCAATGAGGTCGAGGATCTGGCCCTGGATCGTGACGTCGAGCGCGGTGGTCGGCTCGTCGGCAATCAGCACATCAGGCTGGCAGGCGAGCGCCATCGCGATGGTGATGCGCTGGCGCTGGCCGCCGGAAAACTGGTGCGGATAGGCATCGACGCGCTTGCCCGCATCGGGCAGGCCGACGCGATCGAGCAGAGCAATCGCTTCCTTGCGCGCTTCCGCCGCCGAGCAGCCGGTGTGCCGGCGCAGCGGTTCGGCGACCTGCCGCCCGATCGTATGCATCGGATTGAGCGCCGTCATCGGCTCCTGGAAGATCATGCTGATGCGGTTGCCGCGCAGCTTGCAATAGTTTGCGTCCGAGAGGCCGACCAGCTCCGAACCGTCGAGCCGGACACTGCCGCTGACGACGGCGCTGTCCGGCAGCAGGCCCATCAGCGCCAGCGCGGTGATCGACTTGCCGCAGCCGGATTCGCCGACCAGCCCGAGCGTCTCGCCGCGCTTCAGCGCAAAGCTGACACCGCGGACGGCCTGTGCCGGGCCGCGGCTGGTGTTGAGCCGGATGCCGAGATCGCTGACCTCGATCATGGGTGTGTCCGTCACGGTCATCGCTCCCGCGCCAGCCGAGGATCGAGCAGGTCGCGCAAGCCGTCGCCGAGCAGATTGAGGCCGAGCACGGCGATCGCGATTGCAGCGCCGGGATAGACCGCGAGCATCGGCGACTGGAACAGCAGCGTCTGCGCGTCATTGAGCATGCGGCCCCAGGACGGTTGCGGCGGCTGGGTGCCGAGGCCGAGATAGGACAGCGCAGCTTCGGCGAGGATCGCCAGCGCGAACTGGATCGTCGCCTGCACGATCAGGATCGACAGGATGTTGGGCAGCACATGCTCGATGGTGATGCGGAATTTTCCCTTGCCGGCGGCGCGCGCCGCGAGCACGAATTCGCGCGCCCAGACCGCATTGGCCGACCCGCGGGTGACGCGGACGAAGGTCGGGATCTGGAAGATGCCGATCGCGGTGATCGAGGTCACCATGCCGGGACCAGCCACGGCGGCGAGCATGATCGCCGACAGCACGGCGGGAAAGGCGAAGGTGAAGTCGCTCATCCGCATAATGAGCTCTTCGGTCCAGCCTTTGCGGGCAGCCGCGATCAGCCCGAGGCAGACGCCGAAGGTAAGCCCGATGCCGACCGCGATGACGCCGACCAGGATGGTCGAGCGCGCGCCGACCAGCAGCAGCGAGACGATGTCGCGGCCGAGAACGTCGGTGCCGAGCCAATGCGCGGCGGATGGCGGATGCAGCTTTGAGGCAACGTCGATGTCGTAGGCCGACCACGGCGTCCACAGCAGCGACAGCAGGGCCGCGCCCAGCACCAGAAGACTCAGCGCGGCACCGAGCACGAAACTGCGAAGGCGCAGCGCGCGGCGCCGGAAGCCCGTTGCCGGTCTCGTTGCGGGTGCGATCGCGGGCACGGTTGCAGTCAGCGGCGTGCTCACAGATTGGCCACCTTGATGCGCGGATCGATGAAGGCGTAGAGCACGTCGACCACGAAATTGACGATCACTACCATCGCCGCCAGCAACATCACGCAATTGCGCACCACGATCAGGTCGCGGTTGGCGATCGACTGGAAGATCAGGCGGCCGAGCCCCGGCAGATAGAACACGTTCTCGATCACGATGGTGCCGGCGAGCAGATTGGCGAATTGCAGGCCCATGACAGTCATGACCGGGATCATGGCGTTGCGCAGGACGTGGCGCCACAGCACCTCGCGCTTGCCGAGCCCCTTTGCGCGCGCGGTGCGGACGAAATCCTCGCGCAGCACCTCCAGCACGGCCGAGCGGGTGACGCGGGCGAGGATCGCGGCCTGCACCACCGAGAGCGAGATCGCAGGCAGCAGCAGCGACTTGACGCCCGGCCAGATGCCGTCGTCCCAGCCGGCAAATCCGCCGGCGGACAGCAATTGCAGCTTCACCGCGAACAGCAGGATCAAGAGGATCGCGAACCAGAAGTTCGGCAGCGCGATGCCGATCTGGGTCAGCGACATCACGCCGACGTCGCCGATCTTGTTGTGGTTGGCGGCGGTGTAGATGCCGGCGGCGAGCGCCAGCACCACCGTGATCGACATCGACATGATGGCGAGCGGAATGGTCAGCACCAGCCGCTCTGCGATCAGGCCGGCCACCGGCGTGCCATAGACATAGCTGTTGCCGAGATCGCCGACCGCCATGCCCTTGATCCACAGCAAATAGCGCCAGGCCAGGGGCTGGTCGAGCCCGAGCTTGACGGTGAGCGCGCGCACCGCGTCCGGTGAGGCGTCAGCGCCCATCAGCATCTGCGCGGCATTGCCAGGCAGCGCATCGAGCACGAGGAAAATGATCAGCGAGGCGGCGAACAGTGTCGCAACCAGGGTCAGGATCCGTCGTAGGACAAAAACGCTCATGCGCGCCGCAATTCAGGGGCTTTTTGCTGTGACGCGCTTTCTTCTCGCGAACCGGGGTCCACTTCGCTTGAAAACGCCATGGAACGTTTCAACATGTTCGCCCGCGAATGCAAGCCCTCCATTGGATCAGGCCGCGTGCATCAGGCCGGCCAGCGGCCAAGCAGGTCGCTCGACGCCTCGAACAGCGCCGCGACACGCAGCAATTCCGCATCGGCGCGGAAACGGCCGACCAGGTGCAGCCCGATCGGCAGGCCGTCGCGGCCGAAGCCTGACGGAATGCTGATCGCGGGGTGTCCGGTCATGTTGAACAGCATGGTCCAGGGAAACCAGTGCGGCCGCACGCTGTCGAAGCTCTGGTCGTCGATATCGATGGTGCCGAACAGGTCCTGCTCGATCGGCAGCGCCGTGCGCGTCAGGGTCGGCATCGCGAGAAGATCGCCGCGTGCAAGCAGCGCCTGGATACGGCGGAACAGCGCGGTGCGATCGAACATCGCCTGCTGGAAATCGACGCCGGAGACCTTCGAGGCCAGCGCGAGCTGCTTCAGGAAGGTCGGGCTGAGATCGTCGGGATGATCGGCGGCGAGTTTCTCGAACCGGGTCCGCCAGGCGGTGTGGTTGATGGCGCGCCAGATCGGCTCGATGTCGAAACCGTCGCCGGAGAACTCCTCGAGCTCCGCACCGAGACCGGCCAGCCGATCGAGGCTCGCCTTGAAGGAAGCGGCGACGTCGGCAGAAACCGGACGTCCCGGCGGCGACAGGCAGAACAGCAGCCGCCTGCCCCTGAGATCGCCGCGCGGCGCCGCGATCTCGAGATAGTCAGGCACCGGCACGCCGATCGACCACGGATCGGAGGCATCCTCACCGGCCATCGCCTGCATCATCAGCGCGGTGTCGGCGACGGTGCGGGTGGTCGGGGTGACATAGGTCTGGTTGCCGAAGGCGTCCTGCACTTGGCTGTGCGGGATCACGCCGTTGCTCTGCTTGATGCCGACCACGCCGTTGCAGGCCGCGGGAATCCGGGTCGAGCCGCCACCATCGGTCGCAACCGCCAGCGGCGCGATGCCGCTCGCGACCGCGACCGCCGCGCCGCCGCTGGACCCGCCGCTGGAGCGCCCGGCGTTCCACGCATTGCGGGTGCGGCCGAACAGCGGCGAGTCGGTCAGGCACTTGCTGCCGAACTCCGGCGTCGTGGTCTTGCCGATCAATATTCCGCCCTGCGCACGAAGCCGCGCCACCGCGACGGCGTCGGCATCGGGCACATTGTCCTTGAACGGCACCGCGCCGAAAGTCGTCCGCACGCCCTTGGTATTGACGATGTCCTTCACGGTGAAGGGAATGCCGTGCAGCAGGCCGAGCGGCTCGCCGGCCATGATTTTCCGCTCGGCGGCTTTTGCCTGCACCATCGCCTCGTCGCCACACAGCGTGATGAAACAGTTCAGCTCGCCCTGGAGATGCTCGGCGCGCGCGAGCACCGCAGCGGTGATCTCGACCGGAGATATCTCCTTGCGGCCGATGCGGGCGCGCAACTCGACTGCCGGGAGGAAACATGGATCGCCGCTCATCTCAGCCCAATTCTCCCAAACCTGCGCCCCGCATCATCGACGGCGTTGACAGCGAGAATGACACCCATGTTAACTCGCCGTCCAATACGAATTTGAAGACCAACCCATACGTTTTCGGTATGCCTATGGATTTGCGTCGGCTTCGTTACTTCGTCGCGGTCGCCGAGGAGCGCAGCGTCGGCAAGGCGGCCGAGCGGCTGCGGATGGCGCAACCGCCGCTCTCGGTGCAGATCCGCAAGCTCGAGGCCGAACTGGGCGCGCCCCTGTTTCGTCGCGGCACCCGCGGAATGGACCTGACCGAGGCCGGCCTCGCTCTGCTGTCGCGGGCGAGCGAGGCGCTGACGCTGGCCGAGGAAGGCGTCGAGGCCGCGCGCGCGATCGCCTCCGGGCGGCGCGGCAGGCTTTCCGTCGGCTACATGTTCGTGCTGGCGAGCGCCATGCTGCCGCGCCTGGTCCCGGAGCTGCGCCGCTCACTGCCGGGGGTCGAGCTCGACTTCGTGGAGCTCAGCGCATCGACGCGCGAGACGCTGCTGCTCGACCGCGCCGTCAGCGTCGCCTTGTGCATGCCGGCGATCCATCACCCGGAAATTCAAGTCGCCCAGATCGGCGCGCAACCGTTGATGCTGGCGATGCCGGCGCGCTCCTCGCTCGCGCGCCTTGCCGCGATTCCCGTGAGCAAACTGCACGGGCGTCCTCTCGTGGCCTTGCCGCGGCCGGACGAAGAACCGACCTCGTCCGCGGTATCGGCGATGCTGCGGCGGCATCAGGTGGTGATGCCGGTCGTCAGCCGGGTCGAGACCGTGCACTCGGCGCTCAGCCTCGTGCTCGCCGGCGAAGGGCTGGCGATCCTGCCGGCCTGCGCCAAGCTCGGCGCACCGCCCGGCATCGTGTTCAGGCGCTTCGCCGACATCGCAGACACGATCGGTATCGCGGCCTGCTGGCGGCGGGATTCATCCAGTCCCTTGATCCGGAGTTTCCTCAAATGCGCCGAGAAGGTGGTGGCGCGGATCTGACGCGAGGCGCGCGTCGAGCAGGGCAACTACCAATAATCAGCGGGCAATTCGCGGCTGCGCGGCGGATCGGCGCCGGCGCGGGTGCAGGTGAAGGCGGCGCATTTGCAGGCAAAGGACAGCGCGCGCTTGAGCTCGGTCGCGGCAAGGCCGGCGAGTTGCGGCCGCGCGATCCGGCCGAGCCGGTGCAGCGCCGCCAATAGCGCCGACTGGAAACTGTCGCCGGCGCCGATCGTATCGATCACCTTCACCACGGGAGCGTCGGCCTCGACCATCCCGGCCTGCTTATGCCAGGCGCAGGCGCCATGATTGCCGCGGGTGATGACGACGAGGGATGCGCCGTCCGCGAGCAGCGTCGCGGCCCGCGCGGCATAGGGCTCATCGCCGAACAGATAGGCGAAGTCGACGTCGGACATCTTGATGATGTCGGCCAGACGGCAGAACGTCATGATCCGCGCGCGATAGGCATCCTTGTCCTTCACCAGATTGGGCCGGCAGTTTGGATCGAGCGCGATCGTCACGCCCGGCCGCGCGTCCTCGATGAAGGCCAGCGTTTCCGCCGCGCCCTTGTCGTGGACTAGCGTGGTCGAGCCGGTATGGAGGCAGGAAATGTCAGTGAATGCGATCACATCGCGCCGATAGACCCAGTTTCGCGATGCGGTGTCCGCATCATAGAAGGCGTACTGGGTCTCGGTCCCGGCGACGCGGGCGAACGCCAGGGTCGCCTGATCACCGCTGCGCGTCGCGTAGCGAAGATCGACCGCCGAGCTCTCCGCATGATCGGCAATCATCCTGCCGAACGTATCATTGGCGATGCCGCCGACGAAGCCGGTGGGCACATCGAGCCGCGCGGCGCCGATCGCGATGTTGAGACAGGAGCCGCCGACCGCCGGCGTCAGGGCCTCGCGTCCATCCGCCGTCTTCGACGGCAAAAAATCGATCAGCGCATCTCCGCAACTGAGCAGCATCTCGCAAACACCTCACATCGACGGCGATAGGCCGGGAGCCCGCTTCATGGCTTCGCGCGCACTGCGATCGAGATCGCGGAGCATCTTGTGCACGACGCGCTTGCGTTGGTGGAACTCGGTCATCTCGGGGCTGGTCGGTTCACTCGGACGACCAAGCGCCGACATGCCGGCCATCGCCGCGTTGATCGAATTGTGCGCGCCGCTGGCGACCGCCCCGAGCATCGCCGCGCCCAGCAGCACCGGCTCCTGGGTTTGCGGCAGCGCCACCGTGTAGCCTGTCGTGTCGGCCATGATCTGCCGCACCAGCGGACTGCGGCTGGCGCCGCCGCCGATCACGATGGTCTTGCCACTGACGCCGTGGCCCTGCAACGCGTCGATCACGTCGGCAAGGCCGTAGGCGAGCCCGCACAGGCCGGCGATGAACAGCCGCTCCAGCGCTGCAATATCGGTGTCGAGATCGAGCCCCGCGATCACGGCATGCGAGCCCGGATCGGCATAGGGCGAGCGGTTGCCGAGGAATTCGGGCAGGACATGAACGTCGCGCGCGAGCAGCGCCGTGGCGCCTGCATTGCCGGAGCGCGCCAGGATGCGCTTCTCGAGGTGCTCGATGACATCGACGCCATCACTCTTCGCCGCGGCCTGGGCCTCGGCATGGGCCGGATGCGAGCGCAGCAGATGATCGATCGCAGCCCCCGCCGCGGATTGACCGCCTTCGTTCAGCCAGAAGCCCGGCACCATGCCCTCGAAATAGGGACCCCAGACACCCGGCACGAAGCAGGGCTCGACGGTCGTCGCCATGATGCAGGCCGACGTTCCCATGATGTAGGCGAGCCGCTTGCAGACATCGACCTCCGCACCGGACCCGTCACGGCCACCGATTGCGCCGACGCCGCCGGCATGGGCATCGATCAAGGAGGCGCCGACCGCGGTCCCCGGCATCAAGCCGAGATCGCCCGCGGCATTGTCCGACAGCCCGCGGCCGAGCGGTGAGCCGGGCGGCACGATCTCGGTGCCGATCCGCGCAAAACGATCCGCCGCGAGCGCTTCGAGCCCGACCCGCTTGAAGAAGGCCTCGCTCCAGCCGCCCTCGCCCGCCACATAGGTCCATTTGCAGGTCACCGTGCAGGTCGAGCGCGCCAGCGATCCGGTGGCACGGAACGAGAGATAATCGGCAAGATCGAAGAAGTGCCCGGCGGCATCGAAGGTCGCCGGCAAATGCCGCTTCAGCCAGAGGATTTTCGGAATCTCCATCTCCGGCGAGATGACCCCGCCGACGTAGCGCAGCACGCGATCGCCGGTCGCGTTGACGAACCGGGTCTCGTCCAACGCGCGGTGGTCCATCCAGACCACTACATTGCGCGCGGGATCGCCGGATGGGCTGACGGTGAGCGGTTGGCCCTTCTTGTCGAGCACCACAAGCGAGCAGGTCGCGTCGAATCCGATGCCCTTGACCTGCTCGGCCGCCACCGCGGCCTCGCGCATCGCGTCGCGGACCGAGGCTGTGCAGGCCGCCCAGATGTCCTCCGACGACTGCTCGACGATATCGCCGGCCTCGTGCCAGACCCGGATCGGGTGCCTGGCCGCACCCAGCAGTTTTCCGGTCTCGTCGAACACACCCGCCCGGGCGCTGGTGCTCCCGACGTCCACCCCGATGAAGGCTTGCCGCATCGCCGCGCTCTATTCCCGTTTCGACATGATCTCCGCGCAAACGCTCACGCGTTTGTCGTGAGGGATCATGCCCCAGTTTGGCGCGAGCTTACCAGCAAGTGTAGCCGCCATCGACCAAAACGATGCTTCCGGTCATCAGGCTCGCCGCCTCGGAGGCGAGGAACAGGACCACGGAGGCGACCTCGTCGACCTGGCCCATCCGGGCCATCGGAGTTCCGCCGATCCACGCGTCGTACATCCGGGGACTGTTCTTCACGAACGCGTTGAGCGGCGTCTCGATATAGGTCGGCGCCACTGCATTGACGCGGACGCCACGCGCGCCCCATTCGGCGGCGAGCGACTTGGTCAGATGGTGCACGGCGGCCTTGGAAGCGTTGTAGAAGCACTGTTCCTGCGGCTTGTTGACGATGAAGCCGGACATCGAGCCGACATTGACGATGGTGCCGGACTTCGCCTTCAGCATGTGGTTACCGAACGCGCGGCAGCACCAGAACGTGCCGTTCAGATTGACGTCGACGACGTTGAGCCAGTGCTCGTCCGCCACGGTCTCGGCCGGCGTTTCGCTGCGCGCGATGCCGGCATTGTTGACGAGGATGTCGACCTTGCCGTATTTCGCCACCAGCTCGTCGGCGACCTCCGACACGCGCTTTGAATCGGTGACGTCCATCACCGCGATGTCGGCGTCGAAACCCTTGGCCTTCAGCGCCGCCTTGGCGTCGTTCGCAGCCTTGGCGTCGCGGTCGCCGATGACGACCTTGGCGCCGGCTTCCGCCAGCGCCTCGGCGCAGGCGAGCCCGATGCCCTGACCGGCGCCGGTGATGATGGCGGTCTTGCCGCCGAGCTTGAACTTCTCGAGATACATTTTCTTCTTCCTTTGCCTGTGCCCGCGATCAGCAGGCGCGTCGCCCCGGCCTGAGCGTTCTCCCCCTTGAAGGTCGTCCGCATCTTACGCGTGGATCGACTTTCCGCTGTCGTCGAAACGATAGACGCGCGACGGCTCGGGGATCAGCGACACCTTGTCGCCCGGGCTGAGGCCGAGCTCGCCGACATAGCGTGCCGTCAATGTCCCGAGCGGTCCGGCGTCGATATAGAGGAAGGTGTCGCTGCCGAGATGCTCGGCGACCGAGACCGTTCCAGGCCAACCGCCCTGCCCGTTCCGCTCCACCTTCAGGTGCTCCGGCCGCACGCCGATGGTGGTGGCGCCCTGTTGCTTGGCCGGCTCGCCGGTGACGAAGTTCATCTTCGGCGAGCCGATGAACCCCGCGACGAACAGATTGGCGGGCTTCTCGTAGAGCTCGAGCGGCGAACCGTATTGCTCGATCTTGCCGGCGTTCAGCACCACGATCTTGTCGGCCATGGTCATGGCCTCGACCTGGTCGTGGGTGACGTAGATCGCGGTGGTCGCGAGCTGCTTCTGCAATCGCGTCACCTCGAGCCGCATCTGCACCCGCAGCGCGGCATCGAGATTCGACAGCGGCTCATCGAACAGGAACGCCTTGGGCTCGCGCACGATGGCGCGGCCGATCGCGACGCGCTGGCGCTGGCCGCCGGAGAGCTCGCGCGGCTTGCGATCGAGATACGGCGTGAGATTGAGGGTGGCGGCAGCGCCTTCGACCTTGCGATTGATCTCGTCTTTCGGCAGCCCGGCCATCTTGAGGCCGAAGGCGATGTTGCCGCGCACGCTCATATGCGGATAGAGCGCGTAGGACTGGAACACCATCGACAGTCCGCGCTTGGCCGGCGGCACGTCGACTACGTTGCGACCGTCGATCAGGATGGCGCCTCCCGTGACGTCCTCGAGCCCCGCGATCAGCCGCAGCAGCGTGGTCTTGCCGCAGCCGGAGGGGCCGACGAACACCACGAACGAGCCGTCGGCGATGTCGAGGTCGGCGCCCTTGATGATGTGGACCGGCCCGAACGATTTCTGCACACCCTGCAGCGTAATCTGACCCATGGCAAAAGCCTTTCTGCTACTTGACCGCGCCGAAGGTCAGGCCGCGGACGAGCTGCCGCTGACTGAACCAGCCGAGCACGAGAATGGGCGCGATCGCGAGCGTCGACGCCGCCGACAATTTGGCCCAGAACAATCCCTCCGGGCTCGAATAGGACGCAATGAACACGGTGAGCGGCGCGGCCTCGAGCGTCGACAGATTGAGCGTCCAGAACGCCTCGTTCCACGCCAGGATCAGATTGAGCAGCATGGTTGAGGCGAGCCCCGGTATCGCCATCGGCGTCAGCACGTAGACCAGCTCGCGCCCGATCGTGGCGCCGTCCATCCGCGCCGCCTCGAGGATGTCCTTCGGGATCTCCTTGAAATAGGTGAACAGCATCCAGACCACGATCGGCAGATTGCCGAGGCAAAGGATGAAGACCAGCCCGGTGCGGGTGTCGAGCAGGCCGAAATTGCGATAGATCAGATAGATCGGCACCAGCACGCCGACCGGCGGCATCATCTTGGTCGACAGCATCCAGAGCAGGATGTCCTTGGTCCGCTTGGTCGGCGAGAACGCCATCGACCACGCCGCGGGGATCGCGATCAGCATCGCGATCAGCGTCGATCCGCCGGCGATGATGATCGAATTGAGCGCGTGGTGGAAGTAATCGCTGCGCTCCTGCACCGTGACGTAGTTCTCGGTGGTCCAGTGGAAGAACAGGAACGAAGGCGGGATCGAGAAGGCGTCAAGCTCGGTCTTGAAGCTCGTCAGCACCATCCAGAGGATCGGGAAGAAGATCAGGAAGCCGACCAGCCAGGCCGCCGCCGTCGAGATCACCTTGTTCTGTGTCGTGACCATCCGCGCCATGACATTACGCCTCCAGATTCCGGCCGACGATGCGAACGAGGAAGAAAGCGACGATGTTGGCGATCACCACGGCAACAAGGCCGCCTGCGGACGCGCTGCCGACATCGTACTGGATCAGCGCCTGCGAATAGATCAGAAAGGCGATGTTGGTGGTCTGTAGCCCTGGGCCGCCGCCGGTGGTGACGAAGATCTCCGCGAACACAGTGAGCAAAAAGATCGTCTCGATCAGGATCACCACCGTGATCGGGCGCGCCAGATGCGGCAGCGTGATGTAGATGAAGGTCGAGGTCGCGCGCGCGCCGTCCATTTCGGCCGCCTCCTTCTGCTCCTCGTCGAGCGATTGCAGCGCCGTCAAGAGGATCAGGGTGGCGAAGGGCAGCCATTGCCAGGAAACGATCAGGATAACCGAGAGCAGCGGCGCGTCGGTGAACCAGTCGATCGCGGGCGCACCGAACAATTTTGCGATCCAGGCGAACAGTCCCGACACCGGATGCATCAGCAGGTTCTTCCAGACCAGCGCGCTGACGGTCGGCATCACGAAGAACGGCGCGATCACCATCAAGCGGACGATGCCGAGCCCGACCACCTGCTGATTCAGCAAGATGGCGATCGGCACGCCGAGCAGGATCGTGATCGCGAGCACCGAGCCGACCAGCACCAACGTGTTTTGTAGCGAGGCAAGGAAGGCCGGATCGGTCAGGAAGTAGTGGAAGTTGTCCAGTCCGACGAATGCCTCGGATCCTGGATCGAGCAGATTATAATGCAGCGTCGCGAAATAGATCGTGAGCGCGAGCGGCACGATCATCCAGATGAACAACAGCGCCACGGCGGGAGTGAGCAGTGTTCGCGCGAGCAGTTGGGTCTGCCGGGTCGCCATCGCCGCCTCCTGTTCGGGAAAGGGGCGACCATCCCGTTGCGGGGACAGGATGGTCGCAGTGATCCAGCTCGGGAGGATTGAGCCGGTCGGAGGGCCAGGGCGCTTGGTCGCGCGCGCCCTGGCTATTCGACAGCGCTACTTGATGTAGCCCGCACGCTTCATTTCACGCTCGGTCGCGGACTGGGCGGCCGCCAGCGCGGCGTCGACCGACATCGAGCCCGAGAGCGCTGCCGAGAATTGCTGGCCCACCGCGGTGCCGATGCCCTGGAATTCAGGGATCGCCGCATACTGCACGCCGACATAAGGCACCGGCTTCACGGTCGGATGATTCGGATCAGCCGCATCGATCGAGGCCAGCGTCATCTTGGCGAACGGGGCAGCCTTCAGATAGTCGGGGTTCTTGTACAGTGAGGTGCGCGTTCCCGGAGGTACGGCGGCCCAGCCTTCCTTGGACGCGACGAGCTTGGTGTAGTCCTTGCTGGTCGCCCAGGCGATGAACTTCTCGGCCGCGTCGACCTTCTTCGAGCCGGCGGGGATCGCAAGACTCCACGCCCACAGCCAGTTGCCGTTCTTGCCGAGCCCGGTGTTCGGGGCCAGCGCGAAGCCCACCTTGTCGGCAACCTTGGAATCCTTCGGGTTGGTCACCATGGACGCCGCCACCGTGGCATCGATCCACATCGCGCATTTGCCGGCGTCGAACAGAGCGAGGTTCTCGTTGAAGCCGTTCGAAGAGGCGCCGGGAGGGCCGGCCTGCTTCATCACATCGACGTAAGTCGTCAGCGTCTTCTTCCATTCCGGCGAATTGAACTGCGGCTCCCACTTCTCGTCGAACCAGCGCGCGCCGAACGAATTTGACATCGCGGTCAGGAACGCCATGTTCTCGCCCCAGCCGGCCTTGCCGCGCAGGCAGATGCCGTAGACGCCGCCCGCCTTGTCGTTCAGCTTCTTGGCGGCATCGACCACGAAGTCCCAGGTCGGGCTTTCCGGCATCTTCAAGCCGGCCTTGTCGAACAGGTCGGTGCGGTACATCACCATCGAGCTCTCGCCATAGAATGGCGCAGCATAGAGCTTGCCGTCGACCGAGACGGCGTCGCGGATCTTCGGCAACAGGTCATTGACGTCGTAGTCGGCGCCGAGCTTGTCGAGCGGCACCAGCCAGCTCTTCTTGGCCCAGATCGGCACTTCGTAGGTGCCGATGGTCAGAACGTCGAACTGACCGCCCTTGGTGGCGATGTCGGTCGTGACGCGCTGGCGCAGCACGTTCTCCTCGAGCGTCACCCATTTCACTGTGATGTCGGGGTTCTTGGCGGTGAATTCGCTGGTGAGCCCCTGCATGCGGATCATGTCGCTGTTGTTGACGGTCGCAATCGTCAACGCGGTCTCGGCGAGCGAGGGGGCGGAAGTCAGAAGGGCAACGGCGCCCGTGACGGCGCAAAGGACGTTTTTCAAGGCAACCTCCCATAAGTCACGTTGAGCATATGCCCACGTGTTGAGCGTATGTTCAACCTGTCTCCCATTTTTGTCAAGCATGCGAATGCACAGCCGCACGCGATCTTTGCGATCGTCACAGCCTGGAAGGGAGTTTTGGAGTTGCGAAAGAAGTGTCGGAGCGTGACAAGTTGGGCGAAATCGTCGCTGCAGCGGGACAGCGCCCCCTCGCCCCGTTCTTACGGGGAGAGGGTTGGGGTGAGGGGCCGCTTCCGCGAATACGGTGAGAGATGGATTCGCGGAGACTGCCCCTCACCTGCATCGCATCTTCGATGCGATGCGTGACCTCTCCCCGCAGGCGGGGCGAGGTGAAGGCCAGCCTAGCGCTCGAGGATCGCCCGCGCGGTGGCCTCGTCGGTGATCAGGCCGTTGACGACACGGCCCGCAAGCGCGGCCTTGATCGCCGGCACCTTGGCGGCGCCGACAGCGGCGCCGATGGTGGTGGATTGCACCGGAATTTGCGGCGGAATGCTGGTCAGCCGTTTGTTGGTGCCGCCCTTGATCAGTTTGCCCTTGGCGTCATAGGCCCAGCCCGTCACCTCGCCGACGGCGCCCAGCCGCATCATCTCGAGCAATTCCTCGCGGGTCACGAAGCCATCGACATGGACCTGTGCCTTCTGGTCCATCTGCCCGATGCCGATCAGCCGAAGATCCGCCTTGGCCGCGACCGCCCGGACCCGTGCGATCGGCTCGATCCGGATCATGCGGTTGCGCTCGTCCTCGCTCGACATCAGAAACGGCAGCGGCATCGGGTAATGCCGCGCACCGGTGCGATCGGCGAGCCGCCCCACGGTGTCGTAGAAACTGGCCGAGCCGTCGGCGGAGATATTGCCGACCAGCGAGACGATCTGGTGGTCGGGCCGCTCGATCGGCGAGACGCGTTCGACCGCGGCACGCACCGCGCGGCCGGTGCCCAGCGCCACGATGACCGGGGTCTCCGAGCGCAGCGTGGTCTCCAGGATGTTGGCGCTGCGCTCGGCAATGCCGGCAGTCGACAGCGGCGCCGCCGGATCGGTCGGCACGACGTCGCAATGCACCAGCTCGAACCGGCTTTTCAGCCTGGAGGCCAATTCCATGCAGGCCGCAATGGGATGTTCGAGACGAAAGGTGATCAGCCGCTCCGCCAGGCACAGCGACACCAAGCGCTGCGCCGAGGCGCGCGACACCTGCAACATCTTCGCGATCTCGTCCTGGGTGTGGCCCGCGATGAAATAGAGCCAGCCGGCGCGCGCTGCGTCATCGAGGCGGGACTTTTCGTTGTCGGGCGCCACCATGATCGTGCGTCAACCTTCCGTCCAGAAATCCGTCATCGCGGCGAGGATGCGATCCGCTCCGGCGTCGCGGAGCAAACCATCGCCTTCCCGGCCGCGATAGTGGGCGCCGCCGACGAATCCCCAGACTTTCATGCCCGCCGCCCTGGCCGCCAGCACCCCGCTGATGCTGTCCTCGATCACCAGCGTCCGGTGCGGCTCGCATCCCATTTGCCGTGCCGCATGCAGGAACAGGTCCGGCGCCGGCTTGCCGCGCGCGACCATCTGGGAGGTATAGAGCCGAGGTCCGAAATAGGCCGCAAGGCCGGTCAACTCCAGCGAAAATCTTACGCGGTCGAGGTCGCTGGATGATGCGACACAACGCGGCAGCTGCAAATCCGCGAGCACCGCCCCGACGCCGGAGATCGGCTTGAGCTGCGTGCGAAAGGTCTCGCGCACCTGCTCCGCCAGATCGGCCAAGAAGCTGTCCGGCACTGGCCTGCCCTCGTCCCGGCAATAGTCGATCACGGTCGCCGCGCTGCGGCCGAGGAAGCGCTCATGCACCTCCTCGGCGCTCATCGCGATGCCAACCCGGCCAAGCGCGTCGGACAGGCAGCGACAGCTCAGCTCCTCACTGTCGACGAGCACGCCGTCGCAGTCGAAGATGACGAGATCGGTCCCGGGGACGCGGAATTCCATCCCTGCATGAGATCATATGCTCAGATGATGAGCAATAGATCAGCATCTCACATCTTCATAGCCCCGCCGCGCTTGAGACCAGGCGGATCAACATGTCGCCCCAGAGTGCGCCGAGGCTACCGGTCAATACGAATGCGGTCCAGAACAGCGCGGGGCGCGCGATCCGCGCCCATCGCGCCGCGGCCACCGCCGGCAGGCCGATTGCGACAAGGAGCAGCACGATGGACGCGCCGGTCTGATATGGATCCACCACCCAGTCGGCCAGCGCGCTGGCGAATGCCTGCGCCAGCATCGCGACGATCCAGAACGGAGCCTGATCCCGGATCGAACCGGTGCAGAGGAATCCGCGGGTTCCCGCCGCTCTAGCCCAGACGATCAAGGCGAGGGCGAACAGCGCCGCCAGCTGGACGGTGGCGACCAGGTCGCCGGTCCCGAGCGACCGGTCGGTCATATGCGCGACCGCTGCGCTGACCATGGAGACGCCGACCAGCACGGGCCAGAACGCGATCCGGCCGGCGCGATCGCGCGCGAACAGGACGGCGACCGTCACCACGCAGGCTGCCGCCAGAAGATACCTCCCCTTCCCGGCGACGGCGTGACCTCCGATTTCGCCCAGTGCCGCGGCAACGGTCCTGATCACCCAGAACCACAACAACGCGGCCTGGCCTGCCCTCGCTTCTCGCATACCTTCGTCACGCATGGTCATGTGCGCCTCCGCGGGTCAGCTCGACAATGTCGGATGTCCCGCAGACTCGACCGGGCGGCGGCTGCGGATGCGGCTGATCCAATGGCTCAGGCCGTCGAGATAGATGTAGACCACCGGTGTCGTGAACAGGGTCAACAGCTGCGACACGATCAAGCCGCCGACCATCGCGTATCCGAGCGGCTGACGCAGTTCCGCGCCCGTTCCGGTGCCGATCATCAGCGGCACGCCGGCGAGCATGGCGCACATAGTGGTCATCAGGATCGGGCGGAAGCGGGCCTTGCAAGCCAGATAGACCGACTGTTCGGCGGAGAGATGCTGATGACGTTCGGCTGCAAGTGCAAAATCGATCAGCATGATGCCGTTCTTCTTCACAATGCCGATCAGCAGGATGATGCCGATCAGCCCGATCACGTCGAGGCCGAAGCCGAAAGCCCACAGCGCGAGCAGCGCGCCGAGGCCGGCGGAAGGCAGGGTCGAGAGAATCGTGATCGGATGGATCGTGCTCTCATAGAGCATGCCGAGGATGAGATAGACGGCAACGATCGCCGCCACGATCAGGATCGGCGTGCTCGCCAGCGCCGCCTGGAACGCCTGCGCATTGCCCTGGAAGCTGGTGGCAACGGTCGAGGGCATGTGCAGGTCGGCGGTCGCTTTCTGAACGGCGGCAACCGCCGTCCCCACCGCCGCACCCGGCGCGAGATTGAAGCTCAGCGTCACCGACGGAAACTGGCTCTGATGGTTCACCGCGAGCGGCGCGGTGCCGTAATCGATGCTCGCGATCTGGCTGAGCGGCACCTCCAGGCCCGCCGAGGAGCGGACGTAGATTCGATTGAGCGCATTGGGGCCGAGCTGAAGCGACGGATCGGCTTCGAGGATCACGTAATAGGTGTTGAGCGCGGTGAACAGCTGAGCGACATGGCGCTGACCGAACGCATCATAGAGCGTGTTGTCCACCGCCGCCGGATCGATGCCGACGCGGGCGGCCGCATCGCGGTCGATCTGCAGCTTGAGCTGGCGCGCGGCATTGGCCTGGTCGGTGGCGACGTCGGCCAGTTCCGGCAGCGCCTTCAACTTCTGATACAGCTTCCCGGCCCATGAATTGAGCTCGTCCTGGTTCACGTCGGTGAGCGTGAATTGATACTGCGTCTTGGACAGGCGGCTCGCCAGATTGATGTCCTGCGTCGCCTGCATGAACACCGCGATTCCCTTGATCTTCTGCAGCTTGCTGTCGAGCTGCCTGATCACCTGGTCGGCGGAATATTGCCGCTCCTTTCGCGGCTTGAGCAGCACGAACAGCCGGCCGTTGTTCTCGGTCACGGTCGGACCGCCCGGGCCGATATAGCCGGTCGCATTCGCCACGGACGGATCCTTCGCGATCACGTCGATGACGCTGCGCTGCAGGGCCGCCATCTGCGCGGGCGCGACGTCCGCCGACGACTCGGTGATCCCTGCGATCATGCCGGTGTCTTGCTGAGGAAAGAAGCCCTTCGGGATGCCGACGAACAGCAGCACGGTCACCGCAATGCTGGCCAGCATGACCGACAGGGTCGTGCCCTTGTAGTGCAGCGCCGCGACGAGCATGGCCTCATAGCCCGACTGGATCGCGACAAAGCCGCGCTCCAGCGCGCGCGACACCCTGCCTGCACCGCTGCCGTGGTCCGGCCGCA
>Ga0153933_1000193_pt1 | contig 29853 bp, 22 predicted proteins | sample TSNJ017MetaG_FD_102275 | JGI IMG/M metagenome (GOLD analysis project Ga0153933, IMG submission 102275) | Attine ant fungus gardens microbial communities from New Jersey, USA - TSNJ017 MetaG | ecosystem: Host-associated > Fungi > Mycelium > Unclassified | place: USA: New Jersey, Wharton State...
AGGACTGCGAAGAACAGGCCGTCTGTCGCGACCGGTGGTGCCTCTAGCCCCGGCAACCAGAGTTGACCGGCATGATGCGCCCGTGACGATAAAGCAGGCATGTCGATGAATCTCCGTTCAATGGTGCGCCACGCTTTCCTGCGCCTTTGAAGAGCGTGCCGATTGCGGCGTTTTGAGTGGCTGGCTTACGATGGATCGCCGGGTACGCGCGCCAAATTGCGGCTCAGCGTCCCGCACTACCAAGGCCGTTTTCGTGGATCGGGCGCGTTGCCCCTGATACTGTACATCCATACAGTGTTGATGGCAACATGGAATTGTTCTGTGGTATGCACAGCGACACAGCTTGCGATGGATAGGGAAATGGTCCGCTCACCTGAACGGCGAGTGAGTCTTGTCGACGACGCAGACGGTATCTGACGAGCCACTACGCTTGCTGCGCGCGCATACCGTCAGAAAATACCGTCAAATGGAACTTAAGCCCCCCTCACTCCCACTCGATTGTCAACACGGTGCCGAAGTCCTTGTGGGAACGGGGCTCTGGCCAGCTCGTGTGTGAACGATACCGTCACCGATACCGAGAAAATTAGTCGGCAGTCACCGGCGTTCGATAGACTGCGTCGGAACACAAATCTGAGCTTTGTAAAAATGCCCAAAACACCAACCTTTTCTGGGCGGCTTCTACTGAAAATACCGTCATCGCTACCGCCGCGCACTCAAACGTAACCAAACAATGCTTGCATGCCGGCTCTTCCGCGTCCCGGCGCAGTAAAGGCCTGCCAGACAGGAGCGACACAAGATTCGCCTGAGAGACCACTCAGATACCCATCATGCCAAGCCCCGACGGCGCCCTTCCGCCTACCGTCCAGCGCGTCAGCTATCAAAAATCGGCCGGATCTTGGGCGGTCAGCGGCGGCTTCACTCTTTTACCACTTCGGTCTAATTCCTCGACGACAACTTGAGCCCATCTTCGCCATTCAGCGTAGCCATCCATCGCCCTACCACCCTCTGCGAGACGGGTGTCCAAAGCGTCGAGATATGCACGTAGTACACGCGCTTTGTCCCAGCTTTCAGCTTCGGAAATGAAGTTATTTCTAAGCTGGCGTTCCCGCTCTGCTTGTTCCTGCGCCTCTTTTCTTTGACGATCTTCTTCCTGTCGCCGTGTTTCGGCAACCTTTCTGTCCCGGTCCCACTGAGCCCATTCGGCAAGCCGAGAGACTGAACCTTGATGGCGAGTGGCGATCACCTCGAAGATGCGGTCGAACTGTTGCTCCAGCAACTGATCCTTTCGATCGGTAATCTTGGTTTCACCAGTGCCTTGCTGCTCTATAAAGACAAACAGACGCCCTGATGGCATCAGTCTTTTCACCTGTGCTGGTTCCCAGCTACGCATCTTCGGCCGGAAGCCAGCGTCCATCTCTTCCCCCACCCGGATCTCAACGTAGGCTTGATCGCGGATCAATCTAAGCCGCGAATCCTCTTTCCCCATATCGACGACATATCTGACTGCCTCAGCTCGCACGCAGATAGCATTGAGAAAGGCAAGACCTCGTTCGTAACTGCGGAGGGAGAGACGTGCCACTGATTTTCGGTGCGTAGCGGCAAGCAGTTGCCCTGCATCGCAGAAAGACTCCCAGCTCCCGTATGAATCCAGGTGTGACGGATGCCGCTTACCCGGATGAGCTTGTTCCCACTCGTATTTACGTTTAAGAGTGTCCGCGTTAGCCACGGCCTTCTTTATGCGGTCACGAAAAGCGTTCAGGGCTCCATGCCAGTGGGTCGGCGCCTTCGATATCTTATCCGCCATCACATCTGCCGGCGTTACACATGTTTTCGACTCTTGCGATTGCGGCACTTCTGATGCTCGAGAGGTACGTCTCCGATGTATGTCTTTCGTCGTTTGGGGCTGCTTCAGGGGCTGCAATGGCTGCCGCTGAATTGGAAGCCCCATCTGGACGCGAGTCCAATGGCCCTGTGCCGGAACTGGAATTTGCAGTTTGTCGCACAGACGCCGGACTTCCGTTCCGGAGAGGCCGTACTTTGTTCCAACGTGTTTCATTGGTGCAGTCCAGACTTCTTCGTACAACCGTTCTCGGTTGAGGTGCTCAGCAGTACCGTTGGCAGACATCGCGGCCGTCTCCTCGGCGAAGTCAATTTGCATTACGGAAAAACCCAAAAACCTAACTTTTGCGCTCATGCTTAGCGTACAGGTACCCAATACCGCATCCTGTAGATATCTGCCTGTCAGCACGCCCGCCGATTGCGAAAGCACCGCAAGCGCACAAGCAGATCTGCTCGGACTCTGGATACGCGGCCTTCCGCAAAGAGCGACGAAAAGGTCAGGCCCCTAGAATTGCCGTATAGAACTGCGCGAATTGATCATCACGCTGGCGCAGTGCATCGATGTCGAGTGATTCGGCGGCCGTCCGACAAAGCTCGATTCGGGATTTGCCACGGCGGCGCAGCGTCTCAAGGTCGAGGTCGAGCCAGGTTTCGATCGATGGGTTCGGGATCGCTGCAACCCAATCGCCGAATTCAAGACCGTTGCCGAGCATGGCGGCCGTACCCGCCGGGTCGTTGTCGCCATCAACGACGATCAGGACCTTCGATTCCGAGTGGAAGGTGTTCCACATCGCATTGGCTACGCGTGGGATAGTGACCTTGCCCATGGCGGTCAGGATCTTGATGGACCGGCCCGAGCCCGCTGCAGAGAGTACGCGCTCGGCGAGCGTAGCGATCACTACTCGGTCGGAATCGCCCTCGCACACGATGAGGAGATCGGCCGTGGTCGGCTCGGCTGGCTGAGTGGCAACCACGCCCCCGGTCGTCTGATCGAAACGCAGCAAATCGATTTCGACGGTGCGAGTTTTCTCCGCAGTGACGAGTTCGCCTTCCGTAGGGAAATAGATCGCGCCTTCTTCCGCTGCCTTGCGCAACTTGAGTTTCAGCACGCTCTTGAATCCGCCGCCACGGATAATCGCGGCATCCATGTCTCGTTGATCGAGAAGGATGATGTTTAGCGCCTTGCCGAGGATTAGCGCGTCGACTGCATCTTCCGCATAGCCGGACATAGAGACGAACACACCGATCGTGCCGGCAAGCTTTCCATCGACCTTGCCCTTGAACTGGTAGAGCGTTGATGCTGGCAGGGGCTCGGCGTGCCATTTGGCTTCGAGAAGATAGATCCTGCCGTCGAGGTATATAGAGCCGTCTATTTGCTCGCCCGCTGGCCGATAGCCGGTGCGTGGCTCAAGGTCTTCGAGAAAAAAGAGTTTGTTCAATACGCGCTCGAAAGCAAATCCGCGTCGCCGTTTTGCGTTTCCATCAGCATTGGCGGGTAGGCGTGCAAGCTCCTCGTATTCTTTCCTGATATCGTCCAAACTATTCATTTGACCACGTGGCTCATTCTATTGTCGATAAATGGCTGGCCATCAGCGAATGATTCCAGCTTTCGTGCCCATGACTGACTAGTCAGCTGCACGTAAGCGCCACCCATCAAACCGTGATGACGAGTCTCTTCGCCACGTCAGCCAAGTTGTTTTTGATGCCTCTCCCGGAGGAAGTTAGGCACGCTCACGGGGACGATCACCGGTATCCCGTCGTTCCGCTTGGCGAGGCGAGCCGGCCTCGCCTCCTCGAATCGGAGACGACGAATAAGACGGACGGCACTCACCCAACCTCGAGTCTATCTCCCTCGACGAGGGTGGTGACGTCTGGCCTTCCCTCACCGTCGTGACCCGCCAGCCCCCTTGCAGCCGCCCTTTCACCAATTTTAGGCAATTGCGTTCCAGTTCGCCCACGCTGGCGAACATTCCTGACTCGCGCCCGGTCAGCTGAGTCGTAGACGATACAGGCATCCGGAAGTTTACGCTCCAGAAAATGCAGTTCCTCAATCTCGCGACCATAGCCAGCTAGGCGTTCGAGAGGTTTACATCCGTCAGGGAAGTCCGCACCACGATCCGTCATCAACATCGAACCAAAACAACCGAACGGGAAAACACGCGCTGTTATACGACATGCATGCCCATGACGCGGTCGCCATCCAGCTTGAGCAGCACTCGTGTCGGCTCCTCCTGGCGCTTGAAAAGCTCGTCCGCTGATTCTAGATCTTGCTCGATTGCCGCCCTCCAAGACTTCACGCTGGCAGCAAGTTCCGATGGCAATTGCAGGAGTTCGAATTTGCGCCGCGTTAGCGTCTCGCTCGAATTCGTCAAGGCCGACAACGTCTGGATCTTCTTGCGCATCACGACGTCAGCGTGTACGAGGTAAGGTCCCTCCTGCCGAAGTTCGTCGAGCGACCGCCTAATGTCGTCAATCCGGGCTTGCCTCTTATGCTCGTTGAGACCTGCACACGACGCCAACTGCAGATTCGCGGCTCGTACGCGAAGGCAAAGAAGCGCTTGTTCGAAGTGCATGACAAGGCGTTTGTGTTGATCGGCGATTGCTTGCGCAGCGCCTTCCGATCCAAACGTATCGGGATCTTTCACATCGAGAATGGCCGCCGTTTCCGTTTCGAGGTCGGTGAAAAGATGATTGCGTACCGAGAGAAGCGTAGGCTCGTGGCTTTCGAGTTGCGCGAGATCGTGCGCCGTGCCCTCACCTTTCATGATCGCCGGTGCAATCTGCTCCAAGTAGTCCAGCATGCCAGTCAAGCTGCTCAGGCGCTCGTTGTGCTGAAAATCCTCGATGCGCTTCACGGAAGTCTTGATCTCGTTCAGTTCGCGCTTGATGTCCGCAAGATGCTTCTGCGCCAACGCGAACGACGCGACCTGCAAGAGCGCACCCGCATTGACGATGTTCGATAGCGCCGACGGATCCAGCAAGGTGCCGTTGCTCAGCTTCCCGCCGACATTCGTGGTGAGCCGATACCCTTCGACGCCGTTTTTTGCCTTGAGTAGCGGCCCATTGATGACGACCTCCATGTATTTCGTCGCCGCGACATGCTGGGCGGTGACCAGGTTCGGCACGGCCTGAAACAGGGGACTCAGCCGGCTGATGCCCTCGTCCGCCAATCCTGCCTCATGCCAGTGTTCGACGTCGGGGTACGAAATGCGCGTCAGGGAAACGAGTGCTCCGCCGCCCTCCTCTTGAACCGTGAGCGCCGCGGAGCGTTCGACGTCGCGTAACGCGACGACCGAGGTGCCGCGCTCCGACGTCGGCTCGATGATCGCTTCAAGCGTCTTGCGGCGCAGGTACGCTACATGGAGAACGCACGGCGCCGTAATGCGGTAAGCCGGCTCCGTGACGGCCATCGAGCCCAGAGCGGCGACCGCGGCCAATGGATTGAACGCCAATACGCTCCCGGCAAGGGTCTTTTTGACATTCTCTTTGACTATGTTTTTAACTTTCGTCGCTTCAATGCCCGCCACCGTCCGCGCTTGCGCGATCGCGCGATCGCGGCCGGCTGCATCGAGCGTGTTCCAGTCCTGGGCGAAAAGCAGGTGGAGAAGCGCGCTCTCGTTTTCGACGATCGAGTTGTCCTTGTGCGGAACACCGAGCCGCTTGCACACATCGACCACAACCTCTTCGTATTCCGGCCCTCCGCCACGCACCTGGTTTCTCACCGTGTTGCCACCGAAGGCCCGAATTTCATCGCCGATCGCGACGCTATACCTTGACGGGTGAGAGGGGAATCGCTTGTATTGGGTATCCGATGTGAGCGAGCTGCTCCATGGTCCCTTCAACAGGTCGACAAGCGGTTCAAGGTCTTCGTCGGTACATGCGTCGAGAAGCGCGTAGAGATTTCCTTTTTTTATTTCGCTCAAAAGCACCGGATCGATTGCAGGCATGGTCGTTACTGTCGTTGTGGAATGGCATTGGTCACATTCACCGGGGCTTCCCTCGTGGTTCCCCTATGGAATATCGACCCCCGAGGCGAAGACTATAGGTCAAAAAGACGCTGTGCGGCTCCGTACCTATTATTGCAATCCCGCGAGTCCGTCGAGCACTCGCTGCGGACTACTGTCAGTCCTGAATGTCGCCGGTCGACGCAACCTGTAGCACGTGGCGACGCCAATACTTCACGCTCAGCACCGGCACCCTCCTTAAGGCAACAGGTTCAACCCGCGCATCTTTTCACCCGCCTGCTCGAGAATCTCCGCTAACCCGGTCAGATCGTCATTGGCCGCCTCCACATCGACTTCCTCGCGCACGCCGCCCATCAGCAGATCAAACTGGGAGATCCGTTGTCGCATGATCGCGACAGCTTTCTCGTCTCTCGTACCCATCAAGGCCGGATAAAGAACGCGAATGGGCTTCTCGACTTTGGACGCCCAGGAATCGACCCGACGCAGGCGGCCGTTTCGCTGCACCGTCCGGATGGGGCTCGGATCCAGTTCATGGTGAATCAGGTGGCGGCAAAACCGGTGCAAGTCGACGCCTTCGCTCAGAGTATCAGTGCTGACCAGAACGTCCGGCCCGAATGGACTGTTGAATACGGCCACCACCGTGTCAGGCGCGTTCGTAAAGAACACTTCCGGATGGGATTGCCCGAACGCGCTGCCGTCTGGATCGCAAACAGCGGCCACCCGCGCATGCGTCGCACCCGGCAGCCTCTGTGGATCGCTTCGCAACAAGCTTGAGCGCGTCGAGGCCGACTCCCGGTCGATCAGTTGACGGTACAACTGCTTTGCCTGCGCGGCGATCCGGTATCCGGCGTTCGTGTCGCGCGCGAGTCCGGTAATGAGTGATCGCTTCGAAACAAGCGCCGATGCTGCGGTCTCTCCAAGCCAGTGACCGACCTGGGCACGCACACCATACGAACACAACCATTCAATAAAGTTGTCGAGGCGAGTTTCGGCTGAGCGTCCTTTGACGGCTTCCAATTCCTGCTCGAAAACCTCATCCCAGGCCGCGCGCCAGACCGCCTGGCCGTCGACACGGCCACTTGCTCGTTCTGGCCAACGGACCGCACCCGCGAGTGCTGCAGTCAACTCCGCCGCCGGCAAATGATGGCGGCAGAAGATCAGGACCTTTTCGCCCTGAGCGACTAGCGACTTCGTCATTTGTACGGTGTCCGCGATCTTCGGATGCGTGTCGATGGTTCGTAGCGCCGTTTGCGCGCGGCGTCCATGATGGTGCGCCGCGAACGCCTCGGCATCGCCGCCGCGGCCGGCGACTTTGTGCGTCAGTACCTTGAGATCCTCCGCGAGCTTACCCGTCGAAACGTGATAGCGCGGGTCATTGCGCCGTACGTGCGGCCACGCCTTGCAACGTTGCCCCAGTTCGAGCGCACGATCGGCCCGCAGCATCACCTCCAGAAGTTCTTCGGAGGCCTCGAGCAGTGTGGTCGCCTCGGCGTCCTCGACATCCGGGATTTCGCCGAACGTTTTCCGCTCACTGGCTGCCAGATCCTTTATCCCATGCCGGATCACGAATGGCTTCATCTCCTTCACCGCGAGGCGCGCCGCCTCGCCAAGCTCGACCGCCATCTCGCGCGGCGTGCTCGCATGGCGTCCTCGCCACTGCTTCGTGAGTAGCTCCGCGTAATCCCGCATCGGTTTCACCGCCTTATCACCGCCAATGCGCTTGAGCAGTGTCGCCAGGTCGTTCGGATCGATGCTAAAGGGTGTCGCGGTGATGACGAGCAGCCGGCCGATCTGGTTTCTTGCGTCGCCGATAGCCTGGCCGAGTCGGGCATGTTCCGAACGCGCCCTGTGCGCTTCATCGACGACTAGCAGATCGCACACCAGCCTCTCCGCCTTGTGATGCGTCGACACAGCGATCGTGCCGTCGGTCAACCGCGCGATGTGGCTCCGCAGGCGGTTTTTTGCCGTATCCAGTTTTAGGGCGCGTGCATGCTCGGCAACGGCGTCGATATGCAACTCCAGTTCCTGGCGCCAGCGGCGTGCCATCACTTCGTTCGGCGCGAGAATGCGCACACTCTTGCCGTTTCCGGCGAAAACCAGTGCGCACAGCGTAGCGACAGTCGTCTTGCCAAGACCGGCATCATCGGCAAGCAGAATGCCCTCGGTACCGCCATTCATCCGGTCGAGAATCGCTTTCGCGGTGGTGAACTGGCGCTTGGTCGTAGGCAGCTTGAGTTGTTTCCATCCCGGATTCAGGGCTCGGTGCCTGTCGTGGCACTCGATATAGCGCTTCGCTTTCCTGCGGTCGAGAAATTGCCAACTGCGTGCATTGATATCCAGACTCATTTGTTCTGCCTGATTCTCAATTGAAGCTCGTCGGCCGCAATACGCGCGGCGACGCGTTCGCCGAGGTTCGGAGCGGACTCGCCCGCTCTGTTCCAGCGCTCGTAGAGCTGTTTGCCGTCGCGGACGATCTGCTTGCGCAAGTTCTCGTCGGCGAACTGAAGATCGTTCCACCAGTTGTCGACGCAGCGAAAGCGCCGGCGTGCATCGATGTAAGCGTCGACCGCATAGTCGCCGCCACTGGCACCTTTACGCTTACCGTTACCGGGGCCCTTGCCATCGCCTTCGTCGGGTACGCGTGCGTAGCCGTATTTTTCTTCAAGCAGAATGTCGGCCGCTTCGCGCAACTTCGCTTCGTCGTATTCAGGACAAAGCAGACGGCCATCGTCGCTCGTGCGGGTGTCGTAAACCGGGATCGTTCTCGACTCCCCTTTCGTGGTGGTCACCGTCACTGCGATCGGGATATCTCCCTCGACCGCGGGCCAGACAAGCGCAGCCTGCGCCGGTACGCCGCTTGACCACTCTACCCTGTGATGGCGGGTATTTTCGGCACGCGCTATCGTGACCTCGACCCGAGCCGCAAGCGGGTATTGAGCGCGGCATCCCATCCGAAGATTCTTCCCGTCCCAGTTGGCCGCGAGCCAGCCAATCTGCGGCTCGGCTTCGCGACTGTAATCGACCGCGCAGGTATGTCGCACAAATTCGCCTTGCCCCAACCGGCCGCCAAAGGCCTCGCCTACCGGAAACGCAACGCCGAGTTCGAAGTTGCCGATCTCGAGCTTACCGTCCTGATTCCACCGGCCCCATGCCGACTCGCTGAAATTTGCCGACGTTACGAGCAGGCGGCGCTGCTTGCCCTCGCGAAGCTCATAGAGCTTCGCGTGGCTCCAACGCCGGTCTTCCTGTTTATGTTCGTCGCCTAGCGGACTCTGCTTGACGCCATCGGGCACGGCGATCTCGCGCCACTGCATTCCCGCGTCCGTGAGCGCACGCTCGCTGGAGCGATCCAGTTGCCAGTTGTCGGCCCAAGGATGCTCACACCCGATCCATGCCGAAGCGACATCGTGTGGTTCTACGCGTGCTGTCTCGCACCATTGCTGGAAACCGTCGCGGTCCCAACGTCCGAACGTGGGCGTAAGCACCGTCAATTGTCGTGGTTGCTTCTGCGACCAGAGATTCGCAAGCCCCGAAACACCCCATGCCGTGTCTCGCGTGCGCAGCGTGGCACGGGAATGCTTGCCTGCTACGCTGGCGATAAACTCAGCGCCCTCCGGACACACCGCCCGCCGCAGCAGCTCTCGCCATTCAGCAATCCGCGCACTATCCACGCCCGACGCCCGGCCGAGTTCAACAAGAAAGTTAGGCAGGCAACCCCAACCCTTCTCGCGTGCATTCGATCCGGTGGAGGCCAGCGGCACAACGCAGCGCCATCCGCTCTGGATCTGATTACTCAATCCAGGTTGCGTGAGATTCGCAGACGAGATGACGATTTCGAGCGTCTGCGACGCGCCCGCTTCGGTCGCTTCGTAGTGGAATATCCAGAGCTTCGCGTGCTGGGCCGCTGCGCCAGTCGCGCCAACCTGAAAGCGCGCGATGTAATTCCAGATCCAGCCTTCAGCACGGGTAGGCGAGTGGCCGCCCGACGACACGATTGCAATGCGCCCTTTGATACCTCGCAGTGCCGCCTCAAGCTCGGCGAAGTAGCGCAGCCGGTCGTTCGTCTCGCTGACGTAGCTGTTTTCGAGGCCAAGCCAATGCGACAGATAATACTCGATCAATACGGACGGATCCGGTGGATCGTAGGTGGTGAGCAACGCGCCGAGCAGTCGGCCAGTGTCGCTTCGACCGATGCCAGCAAGCGGTTTCCATTGCGGTGCCGGAAGCTTCCGTTTCGTGCTGGATGTCGCCATTACATCGCTCCGTCCGGGTCGAACGCATCCGCACCGAGCAATGCGTCGGGAATGCACTTGATGACGCCACACTGCACGCCTAGACGGCTCAGCGCTTCGATCCTTACGCGATAGTTGCTCGCCTCGCCGCCACGCGATGGCGCGAGCAGCTTCAACTCGTTTCCACTGAACATGAGCCACCGAAGGCCGCCGCCATACGTCGCATGATGCCGTTCAAGCGCTTTCAGCCTGCGCCTGCGATCGGCGCCGGCTGCGACGATGCCGCCCGCCAGCGCATCGACGACGAAGAAAGAACCGGCCGAGGTCCCTTCTTTCTTCCAGCGTTTTGCCGCGCGTCCGAGTTCGTCCAGAGCATGAACCACGTCGCTGTGTGCGAGTACGCCATCGATTGTCATTGCGCCCGATCCAACGCCGTTCTCACCGCCCTTTCCCGCCGCACTCCAGCACGCATTCATCGCGGCAATTCCCGCGTCGGCGAGCTCGGAGAATGCGGACCAGTGCCGGAGGCGTTCGGTCGCGGGTTCGCCTGCGAGGCGGCGTGCGATGTCCCCGTAGAGTGCTGGCCGCGTTGTCGCCCGGGAAGCCGCGGCGGCCTCAAGCACGTTCCTGCGTCGCCGGCCATTTTCGTCGCCTGCCACCGATGGAAACAGCGACTGTGCTAGCACCCTGGACTCGTCTGCGGGAAGACGCCGTGGATCGTTCAACACCGTCGGCAAACGCGGGGGCGTACCGCGGCCACGATGCCACTCAAACCTTTCGAGCCAATGTTCTTCCGGCAGCAAACGGCGCCTGGCGCCGATGCTCTGCGTCGGCTTCATCCACACACTGCCATGCACGATCTCTGCAAGCGCCTTACCATGGCTGTCGAGCCTCCAGCCATCTGCCCCGAGTGTAAGACCCGAAAGCGAGCGCAACGCCACTCGATACGCACCGTACACGCCGGTAAACCGATAGCGTGCGTACGATTCGGGGAACATGCCAAAGCGCGCCTCCGTAGCGCCGCCTTCGACCCATCGCCGGACGGCCTGCACGCCTGGAAGCTGCCGACGCTCAGCCGCCTGGTCGGAGGTCGCCTTGAACGTACGCGCAATCCATAGCAGTTCAAGCGGGCGAATCCACGTGTAGAGGCTTCTCGCAGCGTCGCGCGATGCGACCGTACCGTCGTCAGGGGCAGCACCGAACTTGCGCCACGCCGGATGCGCGTGCTCCAGCGCCCAGCACATGATCGACAGCCAGCGCGCGTCCATGGTGCGATTCGACAACCCCGGCGCCAGCAACTCGGCAATCTCCTCAGCGACGTGACGCATCCCGAGCGGATCGCCGCGTCGCACCGCGAAATCTTCTAAAGGAGCGGTGTAGAACCATTCTGTTATTGTGCCCAACAATATCCCCGGCTTTGGTGTAGATTATTCAGCAGTAGCCTGCGTTGCATCGACGAATTTTTTAAGAAATCCTAGCACACGGAAGTGTGGCAACAACCGACCAGCACGCCGGGGCAGCCCCGCTACATGGAGCGACGATCGACAGTATGGACCTGTACCTCGCCATGCAACGACGTGACCAAGTGCAGCTCCGCTGACTTTCGACCGGTGTCGGCAGTCTCTACCGATGCAAGCCAGAACCACGGCTTGCGACATCTGCATTGGTACCCGACATCGTCTTTGGAGTCATACAGTGGCGAAAACATCTCAAGACAGGCCATGCACCGCACATGAAAGTGATGACATCGGTCACACTTCCCAACATAGTGGACGAAAGAGAAGCTACGCATTTCGTTTGACGTACCGGACAAAGGCACGACATGCAGTTCGGTGGAAGGGTAACCACTCCAGAATACCTTCCCGCCTCGACATCCCGCCACTATGCAATCGGGCCAAGACGAAGGATCGAAGTCTTCCAAACGATCAAGCGGTAGCAGGCGAATCGACACGGCATCTTGCGCTCTTCGTTGGGCTGCGGAGGTATGCCCTCGTGGGCACACAAGGTAGCCATGCGTCGCACCAACATCTTCCATTAGCCCACGAAACGCCTCCACATGAGTCACGTCGATTCGTCGTGACCGCGCTTTTGCATCGATGATGACCCGCCGGCTATTCTCCGTGTCATGACGTAGATCAATCAAAACATCAATCTGGCGGTTGCGCCCGCTGATAGCTCCCAAAACTCGCGCGTTTGGCGTAACGCAGTATTCCGTAGAAAGTTGCTGAACAACAAGTTGAGCCACCAATCGTTCGTAGTTTTTCCAGTCCGGTTTGCTTTCGTTCATTCTCCCTCACGCCTCAGTCGCGTCGCCAGCAGCAATTCGCCAACCGCATCCGCCATGTTCAACGCCCGGTCAGGGCCCTAAAGATGTGTCACTATCTTCTGCACAGGTTTCTTTTTCAAGGTCTCCTTTCAATGAATCCGCGGTTGTAATCTTCGGCCGTCCATTAGCTATTCGCTTGGGAAATCTGAAATCAAGATCACCCACCACGTCCCTGGCGATGCGAAGTATTTCTTCTCGTGGTAGCCCACCGCTCGCAAGAGTCCGCAAAGAGACGAAAAGCGGGCGATCTGTTAAATTTCATTCTGGCACCCTCGATCGTGGAAGCTGCTTCTACTACGCGGTTCCCGACAAGCAAAAAGCAATCACAGATCATGGCAACCATCTACCCACGAGAACCGTTTCCGCACAGCCCAAAATCGGAACTGAAAGTCCGAAAGGCGCTCGCTTCAGTTGACGGTTTGGTGATACTTCATTCAGTCGCCTGGCAGGCCCGTCGCGGCAAGCAGCAAGGCGACGGTGAAGCAGATTTCATCATCATTGCGCCGACGCTAGGAATTCTCATACTGGAAGTTAAGGGTGGAGGCATAGAAGTCGTCAACGGCTCGTGGTTCTCTACATCAGGCGATGGAAATCGGCACTCCATCAAGAATCCCTTTGATCAGGCCAAAGATTCGAAATATGCGCTGCTCGCCTACTTCCGCGCAGTAGATCCAGCACTCTGCAACATTCCCATCGTGCACGCCGTCGTGTTCCCCGACGTCCTCGTCAGTGCACCACTAGGCTCCAATGCTCCCCGCGAACTGATAATCGACAGGTCCGATCTGCAGGAACCAAGACTCGCGATTGAAAGAGTGTTCCGTCATTGGGAGAGAAAGAGCGACATCTCGACCAACGAGCTTGAGCGACTGATCACCCATCTCGCTCCCACCGCTACGGTACGCCGACTCCTGCGGGACGCCATAGGCGACGTTGAACCAGCGTTAATCGAGCTAACGGCAGAACAGACGCGGGCTTTCCAGATGCTCAAGCGTGTCAGGAAAGCTGCCATTCTGGGAGGCGCGGGAACGGGTAAAACTATCCTAGCCGTAGAAAAAGCTCGACAACTGGCGTCGTCCGGATTCCGGACACTCCTTCTGTGCTTCAATGCGCCGCTACGACAGCATCTTGCGTCGACGCTGGCTGGCTCGGACGTCGACGTAGAAACCTTTCATAGCCTTACCGCTCGCGAGGCCAAACTGGCTCGGATCAAGATTCCCTTAACCCCGCCTAACGATTGGTTCGAATCGGAAGCGCCACGCGTGTTAGGCGAAGCTGCACAAAAAAATGGCGTTCGATACGACGCCATATTGGTGGATGAAGCACAGGACTTCGCGGAAGAATGGCTTTCCGTAACAGGATGTCTTCTCGCCGAAAACCACCTCCTTTATCTGTTTGCCGATTCTCATCAGAACCTCTACCAACGTGGTTGGAAGCTGCCAAAAGATCTGATTGAATTTGAATTGACGGTCAATTGCAGGAACACTCGCCCGATTGCCCTCAAGGTCGCGGCCATTTTTGGCGACCGCGTCGACGGAAACGAAATCGAAGGCCCGATCCCGAACTTCGTCGAAGTGGAACGCAAACAGAATATCGCCACAGCCATAGTGCGACTTGTTGAAACACTGCTGATAGAGGAGAAGATTTCGCCATCCAAACTGGTCGTATTGAGCGACATGAACGCGGTCTTGTCAGAATTACGCACTACTGTAGTATGCGAGTACCTCTTCACCGCGCCCGGCGGGCACGGCATCCAGGTCGACTCGGTATACCGCTTCAAGGGCCTGGAGCGTGAAGTCGTCGTGCTTGCCCTTTCTGACAACCTGTCAGGCGAAGAACTCATGACCTTTGCATACGTTGGCATTAGCAGAGCCAAGATCGGCCTCTATGTTGTCGGTAGCCGACAAGTCCGGAACACAATTCTATGGGATTCCTGATCGTTCTTATACACGCAGATAGCCGCTGGAACCGAATAGCGTTGTGCGGCTGAGATGCCGGTTAAAATATCTGCATGATGGTTCCCCAAGATGTAGGCAAGCCATGCAGGCCCCTCCGGCATCCGCACACCCCGGATCTAACGCGCACCGGTGCTCGTCGAATACGACGGCCTCGAGCAGACGATGGAGTTCTGTTTCGAAGACTGCCTGCAGTCCGCCGAGTACAAAATCCCCTTTCGAAGCCGCATATACAAAGAAACCCAGATGCAGGGGCACGAGCAGCTCCGAAAGCGCATTTCGGTCTATCCCCGCGTGAACCGCGGCAATTCTGAGAAAGCGATGTGCATAAGAGTGCACGAGTTGCAAAAGCGCATTACCAACTGTACAAGCGTTGTCTTCATTACCTGACGAAGGCATTTCCGCTGCTTCCAGTATCGCCTCACGTGCAGACCGATCGTCGGTCCAGACTGGGAGCTGATACCCTTGTCCTGCCAACCATTGGGCTACCCGCAGGGGATCCAATCGGACGAATAGTGCTTCCGTCTCGGCGATGTCCGCGTAGACCCTGTAGCCCTCCCCGTGCCTGCCTTTGAATGGGACCAAGCGCCCACTACCGGGCTCATGGTCTCCCCTCGTGTATCCAAAATGCCCGGTAAGAACAGGGAATCGATCGATCAGGTCCACGGCGGCCACACCCGCTGACCGCTGCGCTTCGGCATAGCGCACGCGGTAAAGGGCACCCAGATCGCTAGACGCGTCAGTGGCAACAACGAGATCTTCAGTACGGATGCGGGACTCCATCGTCGCAAGAGCGATCGTCACTGCTTGTGCTTCAGCGTCTTCGCGACGCCCCTGCGGCAGAACCAGGTCTCGTTCCTGTAGCAGACCGGGCGCGCCGCCCGCCACATCCAGCATCTTTTCAATTATCTCGGCCGGTAGGCCTTGGGATGCAAGCTGACGTCGCAACGTCTCCCGACCTGCAGGGACTTCTTCAACCGTTTTCGTTTTCATGCCGTCAACGACCCAAGACAAAGCCTTGGGCGGCCCCCCGGCTTCGGCTATTGCGCGTATGCGCTCCCGAGACGGAGGGTTCACAATCACCACGCTGCGGGGCGTATAAACGGACGAGGCACGGTGGGGCTGAAACGTTAGTTGTCCCTGACCGCAATCACAGGGCACATGGCCAAAACCACGGCGAAGCTCGCGATCGCATACCGGGCATTGGAATCGAATTTCTGTTGCCGACGAAGTCCCCGGAAACACGATCTTGACTTGCTTGTGCTCTGGGCACTTTGGAATCCACGGCGCACGGATCGTTCCACACTTGTCATGATAGCCAACGAAGAAAAGTTGCCCCGGGTATCCCTTGGCTCCGCAGGAACACGCAGCGTCGGGAGTGTCATACACGCGCTTGCACGCTTTGCATATCCAAATTCGCGGGAACGGCTCCACCTCAACGCCATTGTTCTCGTCCAGGGTCAAGACGCTGATCGACGCACCGGCATGCAGGTGCGCGACAAATCCGGCGTCCATGTCGGCTGCACTCCAAGGCATGGCCTGACGGATAATCTCACGTCTCAAGGAGCCTGAATCGATCTCTCCCCGGACCTTTGGATGCCTCCAATCCTTCACCTTCCATACACCTCCTCGCAAGTCAACCGTCTGCTCGGGCAAGAATCCGAACAGAATCTGGGAGGCGCTGCGCGATTCTTTCATGTCTCCCGCTCCTCTATCTAAACTCGAGTTCCAATGACAGGAACCTGCTTCTCAACATCACGCAACGACAGCATAGGTGCGCCTGACGGGGACAAGTCAGACGGAAAGCGGGCACCATTCGGCGGCATTTGAATGTTACGGCGCAGTTCTTCGAACCACTGGACCAGATCCTGCCTGAGCGGCTCATCAAGCTCAGTCTGAAGATCCAGCGCTTTAACCATTGCCTCAAGCTCTTTGTGCACGTCAAAGTTTCCGTTCGAGACATAGTTCTTGAATGCGCGCACGGTCGTCAACGCCATCTCCGACGAAGGTTCATGAATCATCAGAAGACGGGCCAGTTCCAGACCGGCAATCGTTCTGTCAAGGACGCGGCGGCTGCGCTTTGTTACTGGAATGGGCTCGACAAATCGGTCACCCTGTTTGACGAATTGTGGAAATGACCGAAAAATGCCCGCGTCCCGCTCGCGGCCAATCTTGTGTATCACGAACACGATTCCGGGATACCGACGCCCCGCGCGCGCGGTAGCCTGAATAAACTCGGCGGCTGACAGGGGAATACCGAGCATGACCATTACGTTAAGCCGGTCCACGTCGACGCCGTGGGACATCATCGAGGAGGCCGAGATTATGTGCAAACGATCATGGAATGCGGCTTCCGGGTTCTGCAACCGATCCAGCGTATCGCGAACCTCTGCGAAATCCGTCTTTCCCGTTAGCGAAGCGGTGTTAATTGCACCCGGCACAAGCACCTGCGTCTCCAGGGAGCGTGTTACCGCCTCCAGATCGCGCAGAGTGTTTCCATAAACCACGTTGGTCCCGAACAATGAAACCAGATCCTCGGCGCATGACGGGTCCACCCCGATGTCCGCGCAGGTTGAAACGGGATCGCTTATCAGCTTTCGCACCGAGACTTGAAGCTCAGTCATGAGCCTGTCAACCGTATATTCCAACGTCACCCCGCGTGGAGCAATCGCCACGAAGCGCCGCATGAGCCTCGAAGAATCCGAAGTCCAGAATCCGCCTCCCGAGCGCGGCGGTGGAACCGGAAACACGCGGGCCGCGCGTCGATATAGCACATCGACCTGTTTCTCGTATCCGGTAAGTGTCGCCGAAGAAGCAAGAATCTTGGGCTTTCGCCCGCAGAGCTCTTTCTGAAGGGAGTCGTACAGCGCCTCGTAGTGCGAATCAACGGCCCCCAGACTGTCGCGCAAAAGATGTAGCTCATCCTGCAACCGGAACGATGGACCGTACTTGTGCACTTCCATCGGCAAGGCTTGTGGAGTGCCCCGACAGCCAGGCACCAGACAGCCCGATGGGCGGTTGCTTCTGGGAGCGTAGGTATATCCATGACCGCTCTTGGAACATAAACCGAGCGGTGCCCCCACCATTCCCCTCATCGACGCCTGCAACGATATTGACGCGGCCTTATCGAGCGTTCCAACCACCACGGTCGGCAAGAACCGGTATATCTCTTCGTCCACGATGTAAACAGGCAACGCTTGCTCGAACCAGTTGCACTCCGGATTGTTGCAGTAATGTCCGAGTTTCCATAGACGTCTGTCAAAGCGCATCGATATCGAACGCTGATGGCAGAACGGACAGTACTCAAGGACCTGGTATCGGCCCGGCATGTTCAGGTCGTCGGGATCGGGTTCGTCCTGCTTCGGAGCGTCGGAGATGCGATTCGGCGTAGCGCCCTGTCCGACAAAAAACCCCAGAGAAAACGGATCTCCGGGAATATTCATTTCCCGACGAACCGTTTCAGCTGCCGCCAGGGCATTCGCGAAGCGCTGCGTCTGTTGGAGAGAGAGCATCCGAAGTGGAAATCGACTCCATGCAGTAATTCCGGATATCTTGCCGCAGAGGCGATCGTAGATTGCAGCCGTCACCAGCAGCCCCAGATAGGTTTCGGTCTTGCCACCACCGGTGGCGAACCACACCACATCTACCGTCTCCGGTTCACGGTCGCAATCGACTATCGATTCCAGGTTGGCAAGCAAGAAGCCGAATTGAAATGGACGCCACGAGTCGTATTTGCCCTTCGCTCCATATGACATTGCCCGGTTCATACCGACGAAAGCGTCAAGCAACTTGGCCTCCGAACGCAACGACTCAATGCCGCTCGCAATACGGTCACACTCCTCGTTGAACTGATCTGCCGCCTCGGATGCTTGTGCACGCATTTCCGGTGACCAGTGCTCTTCACTTGCGCGTTTTTCGAGCGCAGCAGTCGACCAGTTGGCATCTCCCCAGGAACGAATGGCAGCCAGGAGGGCCTGCGCGGGCGAAACGGGATCGTTAGCGAGAACATCAAACCTCATGTCAGGCATGTTGTCATCGACGCCCCAATATTGCGGTCTCAGCCTGTCAACCGTGATTGCGTCCTCTGTGGCAAAACATCCTGAACCGAGACTCTGTATGCCGCAGTTGATCCCGTAAGCATCCACTCTCCGATCATATCTAAAGGAGTCCTCCAACGACTCTAGGAGAAATGGAGTCGAAGCTAGCCCCTCTATGCGGAGAGCACATTGATACAGCCGAGTGTCTTTGAAATAGGCATGCTCCTTGGGAGAACTGTTGACCAGGGAAATACTCAGTTCGTACTCACCCGACTGTCCTATCTCTACGTCAACATCGATACGTGCCGCAAGACCAGGATGCCCTGTCACCTCCACCAAGGCGTCGAATAGCTCGTTTTCGACGAACCGGTGAGTACCAAGCGTCTGCGGGACATCAAGACTCGACCGGACGGTCGCCACGCCGGATTTTTTCCACGTTCTATCGCCTTTATTCCAGAGCCACGCCAACCCGGATGCAATGACATCAAAGCGCCACGGGCCACTTCCCACAGGTTTGACCTTCAGACCAAACGAGCAAGGCTCAAGCCGTTCGCCCCTGTCGCCCCAGTCACTTTCAGCAACCGCCTGAGCCGACTGGAGGCGCCCCAGCCAGTATTTACCAGATGGTTCGACGCCCAACTCGACGTCCTCGTCACCCCGCCCAGCCACAGTCATTCGGCCGGAAAGCCAATCTATGAATTTTTCATGCGCCAGATCATTATTCATTGTAGACCCCGAAAGAATTTCTGCGGCTCATATCCAAGCGCCCGCCAGTGACTGATCCGATTCAGAGAAAATCTCGCAATATCGTCGAGCGATTCGGATGCTTCAGCCTCTCGATAGCTTTAGATTCTATCTGGCGAATACGCTCCCGAGTAAGACCAAACATCTGCCCGATTTCCTCTAACGTAGCCTCCGTTCCTTGATCGTTCAAACCAAATCGCAACCGCAGAACCTGCCCTTCCCGGTCCTTCAAATCGCGCAATACCGCATTGATACAACCCGCAAGTTCAGTTTGACCGAGTTGTTGTTCCGGTGACGGCAGATCTGACATCAAGGTTTCGATAAATAATGTATCCGCGCCCAGTCCTAGCTGTTCATCAAGAGAAAGTGGAATTAGCGCAGCCGCTTGCTGGATGAAATGGACTTTTTCTATGTCCCATGCGAGCTCGTCCGCAAGCTCCTTTATGCTTGGTCGGCGCTCGGGATGCGCTTGAGACAGGATTCTGTCGGCGCGCTTGAGCCTCACTACCTCATCGTAGACGTGGACTGGCAGCCTGATTGTCGCACCTCGATCCGCGAGCGCCCTGGTGATTGACTGTCTGATCCACCACGTTGCATAGGTGGAGAACTTGTAACCCAGAGTGTGATCGAACTTTTCGGCCGCACGTATCAAACCAAGCGTACCCTCTTGAAAAAGATCTTCAAGGTTTAGGTCGGAGAGACCCACGTAAGGTCGCGCAACGTGCAGAACAAGACGAAGATTCGCGACGACCATTGCATCCTTCGCCTGCATGGCGCGGCGCAGAAGTCGCGAATGCTCGTCAGACGGTGGCACACCGCTGTCCAGTTCCTGACGAGCCCTGCGGCCGAGCTCCATGCGGCGACCCAGCTCGATTTCCTCTTCTGCATTCAGGAGCTTGCCACTCAGACTCCGGAGTCTGATATCGAGCCGTTGACTAACGGCATCATGAGTTTCGTCAACAGAGACGTCAATATTCAGTCCGTCGATTGCGTCCTTGCTATCCGATTCGTCTTCTGGAGTGATACCGAGTAACTCAAGCTGTCGGTAGACTTCCGCGCAATCCTCGACACTGAGCTTCCGTTTCTCAAGGAGCCGCTCCACCTGCGCTCTGGACAGCAGGCCGTCACATCGGTCGTAGTCTGCAATCAGATCCCGGATGGTCTCGTCAATCTTCGCATGTTCCACTGCTTTTCCCCGGCAGTTCACCATCACACGAAATTTGTTCCCCACCAGCACTCAGGTGCCGCCTTATCGGTAGCCGACGTTTGTCGCCTTTGTACACATCCTGATGCTGATCACCCCGCCCACCTGCTAATCGCCTCTCCCGCTGACAGCTTGGAAGTGTTCAAGCAATACCGAGATATCGTCGATCATTAATGTACGATGCAAAATCAAGCAGCACGTGACCAAGAAGTGTTCTAACCGCCTGGAAATCACGTACCAATTGCGGTGCCGTCAGATCCTTCCCATAATCAGCGAATGACTCAGCACCGTGCGCAAGGCTATTTCGCGCCGTCATAATCTCATGCAGCTTTGCTTCTTCGTAGTTGTGCGTCTTCTCCACGCCAAGCTCACTGAGCGTTTCCCGAATTCTCCTTGCGTCAACGTTTCCATTGAAGACCTTCGCCTTATCAAAGCTTGCGCCGATAATATCAGTAGCAACAACTGCCATCCTGGTCGTCAACTTGTTTGCAGCACAATTCTTTACGTTCTGGATGACAGCAATCTTGAATTCGGATCTCAGCACGTCAAAGGATACCTTTCGATTTTCAAGCTCATCAAATACGGCTTCCACCGCGTTGGTCATCGTGGATTCGACGAGGTTGTACAGCAGAAGAACGGCGGCAGCCTTCATCGTAGCAGGAAGACCCGCCGGAATCTGCTTCGGACTAACCTCAACTTCGACGAGCCAGCCGAGGTAAGTGTCGATTTCGTTGCATCGCTTTTCGAAATCTGCCTGCACAGTGTTCATTCAGGCACCAAGGAGCTTGTCGCGAACAAATTCGATTCGGGCCTTCACCCGGGGGCGAGAGTTGCTTGCGTCGGATACCGTATGTCTCACGAACTCGTCCGACGATAGCCAACCGGCAATGGCCTCCCGCGATCCAATTAGATCTGGCTTTACTTTGAGCGCCAGCGTAACGCCGACCGAAATCGCCTCAAACCGCACTCTAGGCACAGACGCGTTAGTCGCGCTCTTGCGAAAGCCATAAGGAAAGTATTGACCTACGAAGGTCAGCATGGTGTTGAACTGTTCGAGCAACGACTGCCTATCGAATTTATCTCGATGCTCCTTGAGATAGGTATTCAGAAAATCGCGGACACTGTGACTGAAGCTGGAGTAGCGATCTGCGTACGCGAAGTATCTCAAGACCATTTCTTCGGCCTCTTCGCGACGCTGCTTACGATAGGAAATCGGGCAGAGTTCGTTAAACAACGGAAGCGCAGCGCAGTTGGCAATGAATTCGTAGAACGGACCCGTATATATTCCCTTTCGCTTCTCCATGTCACGAAGCTCATCGCTGCCCGTATTGATTCGCTCGAAGATGTCGCGCCTGACAGTCTCTGTCGCTTTGTCGGATAGCTCGATAACACGTATCGGTCTCCTGTTGAATTTTCGCTGCCGCGAAAGCTCGATGTCGGCAAAGCGAAACCCATTTAGGAGTGTCAACTTCTCAAGACCTTCGAGGGTTACTTCGTTATTCAGGAACGCGGCAAGTGTACGAACGCGCTGCGAACCATCGACAATCTCGACGCGTCCCTCATCGGCGCCCGGTTCGCTCGGTAGCGACGCCGTGAACACGTACGGTATCGGTAGTCCCAACATCACCGATTCAATGAATTTACTTTGCCGCGCCGGGTTCCAGACAAAGTCACGTTGATACGTAGGAATGAAAAGTTCGTTCGCGTCCTCATCCTTGCCGTCGAGATATTTCTGAACGATCAGCTCGACGGTGTATTCCTTCGTTTCATAGTCAACGACAGTTTGAAGTTCTCTGACCTGCTCTTCTGCCTTCAACCGTTCGATGTCCGTGATTTCTTTCGGATTCTTTTTTACAGTCGCCACGCTTCCCCCTCCGGCCATTCATTCACACTGTGCCTCTAGATGCGTCGAAGTCGCCGAGCTGGCGTCGAGACATCATCCATGACGATATGTTCTATCGAACCCACATGGCATTTCCGGCTCCCAAGTCACTTGTTGATCAAATGCGGGATGAAACCTACCGAAATATCTTCTCGCAGATGGCTTCTGTCATCAGCATCCCCATCAGGCCGCACGCTTCTTTGTCAACAGTCCACTCTCAGTTGTAGTATCACTTTCACTGTCGCGAATCTTCGGGACACGAACGGCCTCAGACGGATCCAGACCCGCCGCAACCGCCAAAGCAGACAGGAATCCGTCCTCAAGCTTCAGCGTGGTACGACGCACCCTCTGAAAAAAACCATTTGCGGCACGCGGGGATATCGCTGTGCCGCGATACTTCAGAAACTTGTGCAAATGGATTTCGGGTGCGGGCAATGGATATTCGCTAACCGTGGCGGCGTATCGCTTCCCCCCGCTGCCGCATGCTGCCATCGGCCATTTGCCATTATTGAGCATCGGGACAAGGATAGATTCGTCGAACTCGCCGGGAGCCGCTATGCGCTGCGCAATCCATTGCGCGGCCGGAACGCTCACCGCATTTCCGACTTGCCGCCAACGGCGCCTGCCATGCCGCTCATTGCCCATTGCGGTCGGGATTGTCCAGTCCTCGTCGAATCCCTGCAGGCGTTCCGCATCCCGGATCTCGGGTAACTGGATTCGGCCGGTCGCGGGCATCCATATAGCCGGTGGAGACGGAATTGACAAACCCGAGCCACCCTTGAGCGTAGGAATAGCGTCGATAGCCCAGCCAACGCCCGTGTTCCCTTCGGTCCAGTAGAACCCACGAGCCAGTTTTTTGCTCGACCGAACTTTGGGTTCCGCGGCGTCATCGGCGAACAGGACGTTCTCCGGCCTTTCATCTGTTCGGGTCGCTACGATGAACACCCGCCGACGTCGTTGAGGTAACCCGAATGCTCTGCTGTTCACCACCCGATATGCCCACCGATAACCCAACCCCTCAAGTTTCCGTACGATCGCTTCGATCGCCCGTCCACCATGCAGTTGCAACATGAATGGCACGTTCTCAAGTACAAGCCAGTCGGGTCTGACGCGCGCGTTGCCTACCAGATCGAACAGGGTGTTGACCAGGCTGGAACGAGCGCCGGCCAGACCGAGACGTGTGCCAACTGCGCTAAGGTCTTGACATGGAAAACCGCCGATAAGAACGTCCACGCGCGGCAGTCGCTCCATCTGGACTATGTCCCGGTAAAGCGTCGCGCCCGCAAAACGTTCTTCGAGAACCCGATTGGCGTCGTCATCAATCTCGCAGAGAAACTGTGTCGCGAACCCGGATTTGTGAAACCCAAGCTCGAACCCCCCAATGCCAGAGAAAACGCCTCCGAGAGTCAGCCCCGGTGATGCCATCGCAGTTGTACCGTCTGTTTTCTTCATCCTGATGCTTTTTTCATATTGCAGCTACGCCGCTGTACGGACCTTGACTGCCGATACCCTGTATTTCCACCACCGTGGCGCCACCACGCACACCGTCACTCAGCAAGGCGCGCAGACGCTCTGGCGACAAGCGTCCCCTGCCTTTCAACGCGCACTGCCAGACAACCATCACGCGCCAGCCATCAATGACGAGAGCGTCGATAGCACGACGATCACGGGCCGTGTTCGACAGAATCTTTGCTCGCCACCACTCAGTCCTGGTTGCAGGCAGTTTAAAAAGGGAGCAATCATGTCCGTGCCAGAAGCAGCCATGAACAAAAACTGCAATTTTCCATTTTGGCAGAACGATGTCAGGCGAGCCCGGCAGTTGTCGTGCATTTAAACGATATCGAAAGCCTGCGCCGTGCAACAGTCGCCGGACGGCCAACTCCGGGCCCGTATTGATCCTCCGGACGGCCGCCATTCGAAGGCTTCGCTGCTCCGGAGCAAGAATATCGGTCATTCACGAGCCTCTGCCAGTCAAAACGCATGTTAGCCGACGCCTGCTGTGCGACCATTCTGCTCAAGCGCAGCCAACTGCCCGCGTCGCCCTTGTCGGTGCCGCCGCGCCGCGGACGGCCGCACGCGGAGATTGTACCCCGTGCGAAGTAAGCTGCCCCCACATCAAGAGGTCATGCCAGCGCCATGTCGATCCGGTCCTCGCAGCCGCCGGCCGGACGTGACTTTAAGCAGCTTCAATGTGACCCCGGCGTCTGCTCCAGCCCTTTCAAAAATACACCCCACCGTCTGGTAATGGGCTCTGCTGCTGGCATCGAGTGTTCGTCGAATTGAAGCGTCGTGCCCTCGAACTGTGCGTATCCATCGGCACGGACCTTGGGGTGAAACTTGACAACAAGGCTGTCTGGTTCGATCGCCATCAAGTTCAAATCGAACAGGGTATGAAGATCGGCTCTCAACAGCAATCCATTTTGCACATGATTGTCTGCGGCACCGAGGTATCGGCTGATGTGGGCGGCCTCAAGGATGTCAAGAACGCTACACCCCGACACGACACAGCGACCGCCGTAGCGCTTGATAAGCTTGTCGCGAAATGTACGCTGTCCACGCCTCACCTTGATCGCCCGGAGTATGCTCTCTCGACTGTCGCAAATCGACGCAATAAACGAGGTAGCCTCCCCCTTCAACGTTTCTTCGACCCGTTCGACCGCATCCATCTGCCCCAGCGTGCAGCTATCCGAAAACCGGGCAATTAACTCACGTGTTTGCGGAAACGTCTGGCTCAAACGCTCCTCCAGACTTGAAACGTCGATTTCTTCGATCGAGAGTTGGTCACTGGGCCGCCTCGCCGCCGCCTTGATATCGGCGATTGGAATCGCACCCGGGGTAGCAACGAACGTTTGCCCGTAACGTGCTTCATAGCCGACGAGAGAAATAGTTTCCGAGGCTGGTAATTGGAACTCATGCCCGGCGCTGCATCGCCACGGGGGCGTGGACTTTTTGCGGAGCTTGATAGTCACTTTGCCACACGCCGGACAGCGTTGACGCACCTTGCTAACCGTCGACGAGGTGATTTTTTCGACCCGCGCAAGACCCACCAGGTGATCGGAGTCTCTGATCAGTACCAGGTCCCCTTCCGCAAGCTGCTTATGATTTTGTACTGCGGCATCGTAGCGATAGACGCTCGTGAGCTGGTCGCCGTAACCCGTATTCCCGCCATACTGCCGTCTTTCATCGTTCAACGCGAGTAAAGACCACGCCCGAGGAGATTTTAGCATTCTCATTTTTCCTTAGATGGTTTCCTCGTCTCATCCAGCAACCCCCAGTTGGGACTCGACACACCGCTTATTCGTTTGCCACATCTTCATTTCCTGATTGCCCGCAGCCGGTTTGAATTACAAAGCAGTCGGCGCTAAGCAGCTCCAGCGACCGGACGCCTCGCAATTCTAACGCCGCGGGATCGGACCTTCGCGCTTCGCGTCTCACCCCAGACCGGCCAGATACTAGCGCAGCAGTAGAACCCTTCACTTTCTACCACGCGTGAGCCGGTGCGGCCACGCAATCGCACCTACGGCGCACCGCCCCGCCCGGTCAACCCGAGGCATGGCATGCACCCGGCTCCCAAGTCCCCGCCCTTGACCCGCGACCGTAGCCGATAGCGGACGGGCATCAAGGGGCGAGGGACCGTGTTGCCCGCACCCCTCCCTCGCCCTTTTTCCTTGACGCCCGTCCGCTATCGGCTCCTCAAGTCGCACGGGCGGGAACCCGGGAGCCTGGCGGCAGCAAAGCCAACCCCGAGTTCCACCGGGAGGTGTTCAGCCGCAACGGCAAGTCACATCCCTTCGCCCGGTTCAGGTCCTCAACCTTGACTCTGGAGATTGCCATGCAACTCGCTTCTTCTTTCCGTTACGGCTCCCCGATGCTGCGCGCTGACTCGCCCCTGTCAGACGACCAGATTCGCCGCGTTGCCCCGTCCATCTTCGCGGACGGCAAGCACGAGAGCCGCTCCGAACGCTACACCTACATTCCGACCATTGACGTGCTGCGCGGTCTGCGCAATGAAGGTTTCGAGCCTTTCATGGTCTGCCAGACGCGCGTGCGGCACGACGACCGTCGCGAATACACGAAACACATGCTTCGGCTGCGTCACGCCGACCAGATTACTGCCGAGGAAGCCAACGAAATCGTGCTGCTGAACTCGCACGACGGCACCAGCAGTTACCAGATGCTCGCGGGCGTGCTGCGCTTCGTCTGCCAGAACGGCATGGTGGCGGGCGACAACGTCGCCGATATCCGCGTCCCGCACAAGGGCAACATCGTCCAGAACGTGATCAACGGTGCGTTCGACATGCTCGACGGTTTCGACCTGATCCGCGAGCAGAAGGAAGGCATGCGCGCTGTCACGCTCGACCGCCATGAACAGCATGCGTTCGCCCGCTCCGCACTCGCGCTGCGCTACGACCCGACCGACGCGGAGGCCCCGGCCCCTGTCACCGACAGCCAGTTGCTCGCCCCGCGCCGCTTCGAGGATCGGCGCGACGACCTCTGGACCGTCTTTAACCGCGTTCAGGAAAACCTCACCAAGGGTGGGCTGCATGGTCGCTCACGCACCGGGCGCTCGATGTCCACCCGTCCAATCACCGGCATCGACCAGAACGTGAAGCTCAACCGCGCCCTCTGGATGCTCGCGGACGCTATGCGTCAGATGAAGGCGTAGCTCCGATAGAGGCGAGAAAGCCACTTCTTCCTATTTTCGGTCAGGACTCCTCTCCGGGTCGAGTCCTGGCGGAATCCCGTGGTGCCCGATCCGGAACTTTGTTTTCTTCTTTCTGGAGTCAGTCATGCAAGCCCAATTCGAAACCACAACGAAAGACACCGCCGAACCGGCTACCGTGCTCGAATCCCACTTCGGCAACGAGCAGCCCATCGTGACTGTGCCGTATTCCACCCTGAGACCTTCGCCACTCAATGCGCGCACGAAACCTCTGTCGGGCATTCCCGGCCTCGCCGCCAATATCCGGGCCAAGGGTCTGCTGCAAAATCTCGTCGTCCACGAGATCAAGGGATCGCGCAGCAAGCAGCGAAAATATGGCGTGTGCGCTGGACAGCGCCGCGAGGCCGCACTCGACCTCCTGTTCGAACAGAAAGACATCGTCGCCGACTACCCGGTCCGTGTGCGCATCGTCAGTGAAGGCGAAGCCCTCGCCATTTCCCTGATCGAAAATACCGAGCGCGAAGGACTCGACCCGTTCGACGTGCTGCGCGCATACCGGATGCTCGCCGAAGAAGCAGGAAGCGCTGTCCGAGGACGATGAAAATGCCTATGACGAAGCCGACCTACTTGATGCCGAAATCGGAAGGGTCAACGCCACTATCGTCGCACTCGAAAGCCGCGCTCTCGTGTGGGACACACAGCAGATGGCGGAGGCGGGCGCGTTCGTGATCATCGATCCGCAGGGAAAACTGCTCATCGAGCGCGGTCTCGTGCGGCGCGAGAACAGTGCGGCGCTGGACGCGGTAGCGTGCGACTGTCACCGGCACGCCGGAGGCAGAAGCTGCGGACCCGCCAGATGATCCTGTACCGAGGATCAAACCGGTCCACAGCGCGAAACTCTGCCAGCGACTCACCGCGCACCGCACCGTCGCCATCCACGCCGAAATGGTCGCGCAGCCCGCCGTCGCGCTCGCCGCCCTGTTGCGGCATCTCGTTCCCCAAGCGCTGCCGGAGCACTATGGTTACACGTCCGCGCCTGACTATCTGGCGTTATCCGGCGACAACAATCACGACAACCTGCTGCGCGCGGCGGACGACCTGCCCACCAGTGCCGCATGGAACACCATCGAGGCACAGCGCGCCCGATGGGCCGCAGAGTTGCCCTCGAAACGTGCCGACCTGTTGCCGTGGCTCGCGAAGCAGGATCCGGGAACGACGCTGCTCGACCTACTCGCCTTCTGCACCGGCACCCTGATCGACGGCATCGTGGGCGAGGAAAAGCCGCAGGCGATCAGCGCGCTCGCGGGTGCGCTTAATCTGGATATGACCCGGTACTGGACGCCAACGCGCGTCACGTATTTCGATCATGTCAGCAAGGCGCGCATCGGGGAAGTCGTGTCTGCCGCCGTGTCACCAAAGGTTGCCGCCGACCTCGGAAAGATGAAGAAGGCCGATGCCGCTGCCGCCGCTGAATTGCGGCTGGCCACGGTCGCATGGCTCCCGGAAATCCTCACCGATACGGAAATCCCGGTCACACCGTCATGGGAAGCCGACGACGACGAGGACAGGAACGACGGGGAGGACGAACACGGCCCGGACACCGGCAATGTCCCGACGATGCGCGGGAGGACGACGACGTTGCCGCCGAGTCCGGGAGCGATCACAGTGGCATCAACAACACGGCTTGCGATGTGCCAGTGTCTCCCGCCGCAGTCGGCACGCAGCCGCCGTGGCCCTTCCCAACCGCTGCCGGCCTCAAGCACGCTTCATGACGCCCTCGTGTTCATGAAAGGCGACATCAAGGAAGTATGACCTGTGCGGGCAGACGGCGAACCGTCTGTCCGCACCATATGACTACCGGAGTAGCGGGCCGCCAGCCCACCCGCTGCTGCCGCGAGCAGAATCACAATCAGCGCTCCGACCACCAGCGCACGGTACGCCTTCGCTATCCGTCGCGCCGCCATCTGGTCAACCTTTGCGGCGCGCGTCGCCGCCTCACTCATCTCCCGTTCAAACAGTGCTACCGCTGCGTCGAGCTGCTGCCGATGCTCGCGCGCCGCAACGGCTACCGCGCCCACCACCCGGTTTCCCGCTAAGCGCGCGATCCGGTCAGCAGCGCGCCCCGCCTGTGCAACCAACGCCTGTTCATTCATTGCCGCGAGCGTCGCGCGATGCCTCGCCTCGTGTTCACCGACCATACGTTCCGCGAGTTCGATGGTCGCCTTACAGCGCGCGAGCGCGTCACGGTGCTGCGCCATCAGCGCGTCCGTCGCCTCACGTGCTTCCTCCCGCACCGCGTCCAGATTACCCCTCCCTGCCTGCTCGATGCGATCCGGCATCGCCTCATAGAGCCGCGCATAGTATTCGAGCGCCGCCAGCACCGACCACAGCGCATCGTTGTCGTGCAGATTCAGGGCCACCGACACACGGCGCATGCGCAGCAGGCTCGCGTCGTCCGGCTTCTCTCCGCTCACGTCATAAAAGAGCCGGGCGAGCGGATCGACAGGACGTCCACGCCGCGCCCGCCGCTCAGGCATCGCCCGTCACCCCAGCGAACATCGCGTCATAGAGCGCCCGCCAGCGCAGCAGTTCGGCGCGCTGCCCGATGGGCAAAGACTCCGCCGCCTTGCGCACCGACAGGCGCTGACTACGCAGATCGTCGGCCACACGATCAGCGAGTTCGGGAAAGTCGAGCGACCTGCCCTTCGCCTCGACACTCTTGCGGATTTTCGAATCTTGATAAAGCACGAACCTGTCCGGCGTACCGTAGTGACCATTGCGCACGACATGTGTCATCGCATCCGGGAAGGTTTCACCGAACTGGCGCAACAGTTCCAGACTATCGCGCTGCCGGTTGATTACCCAGAACACGACGAGCCGTCTGCCTAGCTCGCCCAGCGTGCTGGACAGCGTCGCGCCGTAGCGGGCGACACCCTCCTGGTTACGCGCTGCCGTGCTGACCACCACTACCGCGTCGCGATGCTCGTCGCAGTAGTTCACGAAATTGAT
>Ga0153933_1000194_pt1 | contig 29552 bp, 29 predicted proteins | sample TSNJ017MetaG_FD_102275 | JGI IMG/M metagenome (GOLD analysis project Ga0153933, IMG submission 102275) | Attine ant fungus gardens microbial communities from New Jersey, USA - TSNJ017 MetaG | ecosystem: Host-associated > Fungi > Mycelium > Unclassified | place: USA: New Jersey, Wharton State...
GCCGGCGACTATATGTGGCTGCGCGCCTTCTGCCCGCAGGCCTGCTACGCCGGCGGTCCCGGCCGTTTCCGCTACCTGCTCTACAAGGACGTCAACCGGCATATGGATCTGCGCGCCTTGCGGCCCGCGACCTGACGCGCGCCGGGGAATTCAATCCGCCGCGCGGCGGGTGAGGAAGCGCGTGATCGCGCTGCCCAGCCTGCCGTGGTCGAGCGGCTCCGCCAGCGAGGCCCTGGCGGTGGCGACCACGGCATCGGGCGCCACGCCTTCGCGCAGCTCGCACAGCGCGTAGCCGAAGCTGACGTCGAACTCCGGATGCGGCTGCACCGACAGCGTGGTGCCGTTGGCGTAGAGCAATCCGGCATGCGGCGTGAAGTCCGACGACATGATGGTGCGCGCCGAGGCCGGCGGCGTGATCACCTGGTCCTGATGCGAGCAGACGATCGCGATCGCCTCGCCCTGGATGACGCCGTTGTCGGGCGCCAGCCGATAGACGTGACGCCCGATACCCCAGCCTTTCTCCGACTTGCGCACCGTGCCGCCGAGCGCCTGCGCGATCAGTTGATGACCGAAGCAGATCCCGGCCATCGGGATGTTTTTCTCGTGCGCGGTGCGCACAAAATCCTCGAGCGGCGCGATCCAATCGAGCTCGTCATAGACACCGGCCGCTGAGCCGGTGATCAGGATTGCGTCGAGCCCAGCCGGATCCGGAAGCGTTTCGCCATTGGCGAGGCTGACGACGTCACATTCGATCGACGCATCGGCGGCGGCAATCATCCGCTGAAACATCTCCGGAAATGTCCCGTGGCGCTCGCGGAGCGGCGGACCGAGAAGACCGGTTTCGACAATGGTGATGCGCGGCATGGAATGTAGTCGCAAGTCAGCGGGGATGGCCCGAGCCTTTACCCCGAAAGCGCCTCGCACGGCAATGGATCAGTTTCGGTGCGCCGGCGCCGGCTCGATCGTCGCCGTGTGTTGTGCCGCCGGCGTCGTGCTTGCGATCGCCTGCGTCGTGCTCACGATCGCCGGCTCGGTGCGGTAGCGCGGCAGCTGATCCTCGAGCGAATATCCCACGCAGAGCGCGAGTGACGACCAGACCGCCATGCTGAAATAGAGCGACATCCACGCGATCTCTTCGCGCCACTCGGCGATGTCATGGGTCACGACCCAGCGCGTGCTGACGTCGCGCAGGCCTGCGAGCGGATGCAGCAAGGTGCCGCCGGTGGCGAGATCGGCGCGCCAGCGGTTCAGATACATCGGGACGTCGACCGTCATCAGGAAGGCGAGATAGCCCGTGATCCCGACGATGGTGACGATGAAGGCCCAGCGCACCGGACCGGAAAACTCCGGCAGCAGCCGGCACAGCGCGATCCCGATCAGGAAGAACACCACGGCCCAGATCGAGTTCTCGATCGCGTTGCCGAGATAGTGGGTGGTCAGCACCGCGTACCAGGAGAAGCATTCCGCGATCAGGATCAGCGGCACGATCACCCAGGCGATGGTCACGGTGGTGTCGGCCCCCGTCATGGTGCCGAGCTGATAGAGGAACAGCGCCCATTGCGCGGCGAAGCAGACTTCGGCGACGGTGGCGACCGTGCGGCCGACCGCGACGCTCGACAGCCAGGTATCGAACAGGCAGATGCGCTGGACGTCGGCACGCGGCAGCACCGAGCGGAAGGCGCAGCCGAACACATAGGCCGCGCAAAGCAGCAGCATCAGGCCGATGCCGGAGGTGCTGCTCAGGCCGCCCTTGGCCTGCTCGTCGAACTGGCGATACAGCGCGAACCAGATCGCGATGTTTGCGGCGCTCACCAGGGTTAACAGGCCCCACCAGCGGACCACCGGATTCGACCAGGCCAGCGCAACCGGCCGTGCCCGCCATTCCATGCTCATTATTTTCCGCTCCGCGTAACCGAAATGACATTCCGTTGTATTAATTCTGTCACAAAAAGCAGGGAATCACGACAAAAATATGCGTGTGCGAGGCGGCACGGGCGCGCTGTCACAAACGGCGATGCGGCCTTCGCGATTGTGATCGACGTCGGCGGTCTGCCGGGTAGGCAGGCGAGGCGCGATCCTCTACTCAGCGGCCTTCGTGAACCCATCCGAAGGCGATTTGTGACAACGGACGTGACGGCCAGCTACGATCCGCTGTTGCGGAAAATCCATTGGGCGACCGCGGTGCTGTTCATCGCGGCCATGCTGATCGGGTTCTATTGCGGCTTGCAGGAGCCGGGGACGTCGCCACGGCGCGAACTGCTCGAGGTGCACAAGTCGCTCGGGGTGACACTGTTCTTGCTGGCGATCTTGCGGCTGATGGTGCGGTTTGCGACCACTGCCCCGCCGGAGCCGGGCTCGCTCTCGCCGCTGGTGCGGGTCGCCGCGCGGCTCAATCACTGGGCGCTCTACGCGATCCTCTTCGCCATGCCGGTCACGGGATACATGTTCTCGTCGGCTGGCGGCTATTCGCTGCGTTATTTCTGGACCTTCAGCTGGCCGCGCCTGTTCGCCGGAAACAAGGCGGTCGAGGAGGCCGGCGAGCTCGCGCATGGCGCGCTCGCCTATCTCGTCTATGCCGCGGTCACGCTGCATATCGCCGCGACGCTCTGGCATGTCCTGGTGAAGAAGGACGAGACGCTGTCGCGGATGTGGCCGCGCGGTAGCCGCGGTCTTTGACTCGGTCACGGCGGCCCGGCCATATCCTGATGCTGGACACCGGATTCCCGTGCCCGTTCTCGAGAGACGTGGCCGAGGTGTCCGGCCTGCCGGTGTTTGACATCAACACCCTGATCAACTTCTTCTATCGTGCCTCGAACCCGGTGGCGTTCCTGCGTTAAAGGGGGCGCACTGCCATAATGTCGAAAAACAACCCCATGCAAAGTAGCCGGCGGCTGCCGGCGCGACAACTGCCGGCGCGACAACTTGACATGTCGGGCAAATCAGCGGCATAATTCCATTATTCCGAAATCGTGCAAAACGTCCCGCGCCATCGGAGCGACACCGATTTAACCCGGCACCGATTCAACCCGGCATCGATTCAACCGGACACCTCAGCCGCGCAGCGCGGTTTCCGGAATGGTGCGGCGAACCACCTCGCGCATCGCGAATGAGGAATGGATGCGGGCGACGCCCGGCATCCGCGACAGATGCTGCTTGTGGATGCGCTCGAAGTCGGCGATGTCGCGGGCAATGACCTGCAGATGATAGTCGTCGCTGCCCGACATCAGGTGGCAGGACACGACATCGGGGCAGCGCGCGATCGCGGATTCGAATGCCGCCAGATAATCCTCACTTTGCTTTTCCAGCGTGATGGTGACGACGACCGTGGTCACCAGGCCAAGCGCGGTCGGCTCGAGATCGGCGCGATAGCCGCGGATGACGCCGGTCTCTTCGAGATGGCGGATCCGCCGCGCGCATGCGGTCGGTGACAGCCCGACCTTCTCGGCGAGCTCGATCTGGCTGGCGCGGGCGTCCGAGACCAGCTCGGCAAGGATTCGCGAGTCGATGCGATCAAGACCGTCCACGCAGGTTTCCTCTATTTTTTCCGTCGGATGCGAAGGATATGAGCGTATCCGGATGTGGGCAAGCCGGAATTCGCTGAGAAACGGCATCTGACGAGGATTACCTTTGGGGCGAGGAAAGCCAATCAAGGAGCGGACCATGCGCGTCGGGGTGCCCAAGGAGATCAAGGTCGAGGAATATCGCGTCGGACTGACGCCGGCGTCGGTCCGGGAATATGCGGCGCATGGCCATGAGGTCGTGGTCCAGCACGGGGCCGGCGAGGGCATCGGCGCCGGTGACGACGCCTACCGGCAGGCCGGTGCGCGGATTGCCGACACGGCCGAAGAAGTGTTCTCCGTTGCCGACATGATCGTGAAGGTGAAGGAGCCGCAGCCGTCCGAATGGACGCGGTTGCGCGAAGGCCAGATCCTCTTCACCTATTTGCATCTCGCGCCCGACGTTCCCCAGACCAAGGGGCTGATCGCCTCCGGCTGCACGGCGGTGGCCTACGAGACCGTCACCGACGCCCATGGCGGACTGCCGCTGCTGGCGCCGATGAGCGAGGTCGCCGGCCGTCTTGCGATCGAAGCCGCGGGTGCGGCGTTGCGCAAATCCGCCGACGGCATGGGCAAGCTGCTCGGCGGCGTGCCGGGCGTTCCGCCGGCGCGGGTTGCGATCATCGGCGGCGGCGTGGTCGGCACCCATGCGGCGCGGATGGCGGCCGGGCTCGGCAGCGAGGTCACCATCCTCGACCGCTCGCTGCCGCGGCTGCGCATGCTCGATGATATTTTCCTCGGCCGGGTCCGCACCCGCTACGCCACGCTGGAGGCGATCGAGCAGGAGATCATCGCCGCCGACGTCGTGATCGGCGCCGTGCTGGTGCCCGGCGCCAGCGCGCCGAAGCTGGTCTCGCGCGCGCAACTCGCCAGCATGAAGCGGCGCGCCGTGCTGGTCGACGTCGCGATCGACCAGGGCGGCTGCTTCGAGACCTCGAAGGCGACCACGCACCAGGCGCCGACCTATCTGGTCGACGACATCGTGCACTATTGCGTCGCCAACATGCCGGGCGCGGTGCCCGTCACCTCGAGCCACGCGCTCAATCACGCGACCCTGCCGTTCGGCCTCGCGCTGGCGTCGAAGGGGCTGCGCGCATTGGTTGAGGACCCGCATCTGCGCGCCGGGCTCAATGTCCATCGCGGCCGCATCACCAACCGCGCCGTCGCCGAGAGCCAGCATCTTGCCGTCGTGATGCCGGAAGAGGCGTTGGCGTCGTAAGGTTTGCGAGCCCTGGCAACCCTTTCCGATCGTCGTCCTGGCTGGTGCGCACTGCGCACTAGTCAGGGGACGAGACTGAGTATGTCGTGACGTCAACCGCGTCATCCGGGCGACGCTTCAAGCGTCCTGGATGGTCATTTCTCAACGACTCTTGGCCCGGCTTCATCTGCCAGTTCTTTCAGCCGGCTCTGCATGACTTCAATGATGCGCGCGCGCTTTGCCGCGATTCGTTCGATTGGTCCGCCGATGCCGATAGCGAGCGGAGCGCGTCGCTTTGGTAGGGGCACAAGCATGCCTATTGTGTTTGCGCCCGGCGTCGTGCGGCCACCTGACTCGGAAAAGCCGCGGCGGCGAATGCGCGCGACCTCTTCGAGAAAGGCCGTTTCGTGAACGCGCGCCGACTGACTCGGCTCCTCAGCGTTGTTGCGACGGATAATGCCGCGAATCCTGGTGTTTGGCATTTGGCTCAGCAGCACGTGTCCGAGCGCGGTACGAACCATCGGTCGTATTTGACCGGCATGTGCAATGAACTGAAGCCGAGAGCTGCCGGGCACAACGTGTAGATACCGCATCCCGGCCGCGCCTGCCTGTTGTCCAAGCATGACGGTTTCGCCGCCAGTCGCGGTCCAGAGTTCCTCCATCAGATCCGTGAGCTTTGTGTCACGGAACGGAGAACGCCGGATCCAATCACCAAGCAGATTTACCCGGTAGCTGGGGATGAAGCGCCGGGTCTTTCGGTCGTATTCAAGGTAGTTCAGTTCAACGAGACTGCGAAGCAGCACTGACGTGCTCGATTGGGGCATCTCCAACGCGGAAGATATTTCAGTCATGGAAGCAGCCCGCTTTGTTTCCCGAAAGAACTCCAGAACCGCAAACGTCCGCATTGCCGATTTGACAATGGCCGTCTTGTTCGAGTTCGGCATGGCGATCTCCTCGGCGGGTCAGGTACCCTCCTTCACATATGTGATGTTAGGGCGAAGCGGCTTCACATGACGACAATCTTGGCACAGATTGGCCTCAATTGGATCAAGCGGCATGGAAACGTAGAGAGCAGGGGAAGGCGGATGCCCGGACGAAGTTTGCTCGAGAAGATATGGGACCAGCATGTCATCGCCCGCTTGAGCGAAGACACTGATCTGCTGCATATCGACCGCCATCTGCTGCACGACCTCGGCGGCTCGCGCGGTCTGCTCGACCTCAAGAGCCGTGGTCTCAAGGTCCATAATCCCGAACTCACCTTTGCGACCCCGGATCATGCCATCTCCACCGCGCATGGCCGCGCCGGCACCAGCAAGATCGGGCAGGACCTGCTGACCGCGCTCCGCGCCGAGACCGCGGCGAGCGGCATCACGATGTTCGACGTCGATCAGCCGGGCCAGGGCATCGTCCATGTGATCGGACCGGAACTCGGCTTGAGCCTGCCCGGCGCCACCATCGTCTGCGGCGACAGCCACACCTGCACCCATGGCGGCCTCGGTGCGCTCGCCTTCGGCATCGGATCGAGCGAGTTGACCCACGTGCTGGCGACCCAGGCGCTGATCCAGCGCCGGCCCAAGACGCTGTGCGCACGGTTCGAAGGCAGGCTGCCGCTCGGCGTCACCGCCAAGGACATGATCCTGGCGCTGATCGGCCAGATCGGCGCCGCCGGCGGCACCGGCTATGCGGTCGAATATGCCGGCAGCGCGATCCGCGATCTGCCGGTCGAGGGGCGGCTCACGATCTGCAACCTCTCGATCGAACTCGGCGCCAAGATGGGCATGATCGCGCCCGACGAAAAGACCTTTGAATTCTTGCGCGGCCGGCTCTACGCGCCGCAGGGCGAGATGTGGCAGCAAGCGGTCGCAGCCTGGCGCCAATTGCCGAGCGATCCGGATGCGGTGTTCGACCGTGAGGTGGTGATCGATGTCGAAAAGATCATCCCGCAGGTGACCTGGGGCATCAGCCCCGAGCATGTCATCGGCGTCGATGGACGGATTCCCGATCCCAGGGCGGTCGACGATCCCGCGCGCCGCGCCGCGATCGAGACCGCGCTTGAATATATGGGCCTTGAAGGCGGCGCGCTGATCGCGGGCACGCCGGTCGACTGGGTGTTCATCGGCTCCTGCACCAACAGCCGGCTGAGTGACCTGCGCGCTGCGGCCGAAGTCGCGCGCGGCCGCAAGGTCGCGGCCGGTGTCCGCGCCTGGGTGGTGCCGGGCTCGGAGACCATCAAGCGCGAGGCGGTCGCCGAAGGGCTCGACAGGATCTTCACCGAGGCCGGCTTCGAATGGCGCGAGCCGGGCTGCTCGATGTGCCTGGCCGCCAATGGCGAGGTGGTGGCGCCGGGACAGCGCTCGGTGTCGACCTCGAACCGCAACTTCGTCGGCCGGCAGGGACCGCAGGCGCGGACGCATCTGGCGAGCCCGGCGAGTGCCGCGGCCTCCGCCATTGCGGGCGCGATCACCGATGTCAGGATGATGGGGCGCTGAACATGCCGCAGCCGTTCAACACACTCACCGCCACCGCCGCGCCGATCATGCGCAGCAATATCGACACCGACGTGATCATCCGCATCGAGCGGCTGGTCGGCAATTCCGTGCGCGGCACGCTCGGCAAATGGGCGTTCGGCTCGCTGCGCTATCTGCCCGACGGCTCGGAGAATCCGGACTTCATCCTCAACCGCGAGCCGTACCGGCAGGCCGAGATCCTGGTCACGGGGCCGAATTTCGGCTGCGGCTCGTCGCGCGAGGGTGCGGTGTGGTCGTTGCAGGAGATGGGCGTCCGCGCCGTGATCGGCTCCGGCTTCGGCGACATCTTCTTCGCCAATTGCTTCCAGAACGGAATCCTGCCCGTCGTGATCGACAAGGCGGTGGTCGATTCACTCGCCGCCGACATCGAGGCGACGCAGGGCGCCGGCAAGGTCTCGATCGACCTGGAGGCGCAGACCATCGTCTCGCCCTCCGGCCAGCGCCACACATTCGATATCGACCCGCGACGACGCGAGGGACTGTTGCAGGGTCTCGACGAAGTCGCGCTGACGCTCAAGCGCGACGACGAGATCCGCGCCTTCCAGGCCTCCGACCGCGCAGCGCGTCCCTGGATTCATCTTGCAAGGACATCGGCAAGGACATTTTCATGACTACGCAATCCAACATGATCAAGATCGCCGTGGTCGGCGGCGAGGGCATCGGTCCCGAGGTGACGGCGCAGTCGCGCCGCGTGCTCGACTGGTTCGCCGCCAAGCGCGGCGTGGCGATGACGCTGCGCGAGGCGCAGTACGGGCTGATCCCGTATCTTGCGACCGGCAAGGTGCTGCCCGAGGACACGGCGGAAGCGATGGACGAGGCCGACGCGATCCTGTGGGGCGCGACCGGCGGGCCTGAGACCAAGGAGGTGCCGGCGGCGGCGCGCAAGGCGGGTAGCCTTCTGGGGCTGCGCAGCAAGTACGATCTTTACGCCAATCTGCGGCCGATCGTGGCGAGCCCGGCGTTGTCAGCCTCCGCGCCGCTCAAGCCGGAGGTGCTCGACGGCGTCGATTTCGTCATCATCCGCGAGCTGACCAGCGGCATCTATTTCGGCGAGCCGCGCGGCATCGAGACGCTGCCCGATGGCCAGCGCCGCGGCTTCAACACCGAGCAATACACCACCAGCCAGATCCGCCGCGTCGCGCGATCGGCGTTCGAACTGGCACGGACACGGCGCGGCAGGGTCTGCTCGGTCGACAAGGCCAATGTGCTCGAGACCAGCGTGGTGTGGCGCGAGGAGGTGATCGCGCTCCACAAGGAGGAGTTTTCCGACGTCGAGCTCACGCATCTCTTTGTCGACAATGCCGCGATGCAGATCGTGCGCGAGCCGCGGCAGTTCGACGTGATGGTGACCGGAAACATTTTCGGCGATATCCTGTCCGACTGCGCAGCGATGGCGTCGGGCTCGCTCGGCATGTTGCCGTCGGCCTCGCTCGGCCCGGTCGACCGCTACGGCCGGCGCAAGGCGCTGTATGAACCGGTGCATGGCAGCGCGCCCGACATCGCGGGCCGCGGCATCGCCAATCCGCTCGGCTCGATCCTGAGCGTTGCGATGATGCTGCGCCTGACGCTGAATCGTCCTGATGATGCCGACCTGCTGGAGCAGGCGGTGCAGAGCGCGCTCGCGTCAGGAGCGCGGACTGCCGATATCGCCGAGGCGGGCGCGAACAGGCTGTCGACATCAGAGATGGGCGATGCGGTGCTGAGCGCGCTCGACACAATCGCGGCCAGGGAGCACGCGTGACGGTCTCCTGTCCGCTGCGCCGGCAGCTCCGGCGCAGCGCGAACTAGGTCGGCATCAAGCTGATGTTGCGTGCGTGACCGGCGCGCCCGATGGCGAGGTTTCGCCGTCGAGCCAATCCTGCTCTTTGGCCAGCGCTCGCCACGCCGCTTCCATGCGCTTGTAGCGATTGAAGGTCGGCTCGTCGTCGGCGCGCTCGGCAAGCTGCGCGCAATTGTCCGCATTATCGAGAAAGTGCTGCGACTGTTTCATGGGATGTCCTCCTGTTAGAGGACGTGGGGCAGCAATTCCGGCTATTCAACGCGTGGAACATGAGCATTTCGCCACACACGTGAACGTCTGTTCAGCGAGTTCCATCGCTCCGCGCGCATATGCACCGCACAACCTGCGTAGGAACGCTTCGTCGCACCGGACGTTTCCCACCACTCGCAGATTGTGGAGGAGAGACATGAAGAAATATCTGTTTGCCGCTGCCATGGTCGGCGCGCTCGCCGCGCCTGCTTTCGCCGATGATGTCGGTGTTCGTGTCGGCCCGGTCGGCGCCGGCGTGACCGTCGGCCAGGCCCCCGAGCATCGTGATCGGACGACCGTGATCAAGGAGCGCGAGCCGCGCGACCGGACCACGGTGATCAAGAAGGAAGACGACATGGGCAATCGCAGCAAGACCGTCATCCATCACGACGACTGATGCGGGCCCGTGTAGCTTCGGATGAAAGTCATGGTCCGCTGCTGACTTGATCAGCGGCGGATTTTTTTCTGCCTGTCATTCCGGGGCGACGCGTCAGCGTCGAACCCGGAAATCCATCAGGTTGCAAAGCAGGTGGATCAATGGATTCCGGGTTCGCGCGTTGCGCGCCCCGGAATGACCGGCGGGGACTTAAGTCACCGGCGCCGGATTGAACAGCGTCAGGTCATTGTGAATGCCCCAGCGATCCGACCACGGCTTGATGCGGCCGCTGGCGACGTCGAGGATCAGGCGGAACAAGTCCCAGCCGGTTTCCTCGATCGTCTTGTCGCCGGTGGCGATACAGCCGGCGTCGAAATCGATCAGGTCCTTCCAGCGCCGCGCCAGCTCGCTGCGGGTCGCGACCTTGATGACGGGCGCGGCCGCAAGACCATAGGGCGTGCCGCGGCCGGTGGTGAATACTTGCAAGGTCATGCCGGAGGCGAGTTGCAGCGTGCCGCAGATGAAGTCGCTCGCCGGTGTCGCCGCAAACAGCATGCCCTTCTGGCGCGCCTTCTCGCCGGGCGATAGCACGCCGGCGATCGGACCGGAGCCCGACTTGACGATCGAGCCCAATGATTTCTCGACGATGTTGGCAAGCCCGCCCTTCTTGTTGCCCGGCGTGGTGTTGGCGCTGCGGTCGGCACCGCCGCGGGCCAGATACGCATCGTACCACGCCATCTCGCGGATCAGCGCGTGGCCGACGTCTTCATTGACAGCGCGGCGGGTCAGAAGCTGGATCGCGTCGCGCACTTCGGTCACTTCCGAGAACATCACGGTCGCGCCGGCACGGACCAGAAGGTCGGCGGCGAAGCCGACCGCCGGATTGGCTGTGACACCCGAGAACGCGTCGCTGCCGCCGCATTGCAGGCCGATCACGAGATCGGAGGCCGGGCAGGTTTCGCGCGTGCGGCTGTTGAGCACTTTCAGCCGCGCTTCAGCCTGGGTCATGATGGCATCGACGATCGCGCCAAAGCCGTCGAAGGCTTCATCCTGCATCCGCACGATGGCGTCACTGACGCCTTCCGGCACCAGCCGCTCGGGCGCGAGTTTCTCGCAGCCGAGGCCTATGACCAGGATCTCGCCGCCGAAATTCGGATTGAGCGCGAGGTTCTGCAAGGTGCGGATCGGCACCACGGCGTCGGGCGCCGTGATCGCGACGCCGCAACCATAGGCATGGGTCAGCGGCACCACGTCGTCGACGTTGGGATATTTCGGCAGCAGCTCGGCGCGAATGCGCTTCACTGCGTATTCCATGGTGCCCTTCACGCACTGCACGGAGGAGGAGATGCCGAGGATGTTTTTTGTTCCCACCGATCCGTCGCGATTGCGAAAACCCTCGAAGGTGAAGCCATCGAGCGGCGGCAGCGGTGCGGGCACCGCGGTTGCGATCTCAAGCTTGTCGAGCGGTGGCGCCTCCGGCATGCGGATGCGGGCCTCGTCGACCCATTCGCCGGCCAGGATCGGCGACAGCGCGTATCCGATCACCTCGCCGTAGCGGATGATTGGCGCGCCCTCGGCGATATCTTCAAGTGCGGTCTTGTGGCCCTGTGGCACGAAGGCGCGCAAGGTCAGGCCGCAAGGGAAGCGCGAGCCGGCGGGCAGGCCGAAATCATTGACGACGATCGCGACATTGTCGCGCGCGTTGAGCTTGATGTAGCGGGGCTGCTCCGTCGCGCCGATCGACTGGTCCATGCACAGCACTCCTCAAGAGCAGCGAGAGTTTAGGGCGAACTGAAGCCGCTTGCGTTCACCTCTCCCCGCCGGGAAGAGGTCGGCGCGCAGGGCCGGGTGAGGGGGCACAGGTCCCACGACAGACTGTAACCCCTCACCCGGAATGCATCTGGCGATGCGTTCCGGCCTCTCCCACAAGGGGAGAGGCGGGCACCTTCGCTGCGGCTGGAGCTGCTTCATTTCACCCCGGGAACGTGTAGGCCGTCTTCACCGTCGTGTAGAACTCGCGGGCATAGGCGCCCTGTTCGCGGGCGCCGTAGCTCGAGCCTTTGCGGCCGCCGAACGGCACGTGATAATCGACGCCGGCGGTCGGCAGATTGACCATCACCATGCCGGACTCGCTGTTGCGCTTGTAATGCGAGGCATATTTCAAACTGGTGGTGCAGATGCCGGAGGCGAGGCCGAACTCGGTGTCGTTGGAGATCGCCAGCGCCTCGTCATAATCCTTGGCGCGGATCACGCAGGCGACCGGGCCAAAAACCTCCTCGCGCGCAATGCGCATGGTGTTGCTGGCTTCGGTGAACAGCGCGGGCTGCAGATAGAAGCCGGGCGTTTCGCGGTTGAGCAACTCGCCGCCCCAGTGCAGGCGGGCACCCTCGTCCTGGCCGATCTTGATGTAGCGCAGATCCTGGTCGAGCTGGCTCTGGTCGACCACGGGACCGACATGGACGCCGCTCTTCAGGGCGTCATCCACCGAAAGCCCCTTCATCCGCTCGGTCAACGCCGCGACGAAGCGGTCATGGATCCCGGCGGTGACGATCAGGCGCGAGGACGCCGTGCAGCGCTGGCCGGTCGAGAAATAGGCGCCGTTGACCGCGACCTCGACCGCGACCTTGAGGTCGGCGTCGTCGAGCACGACCAGCGGATTCTTGCCGCCCATCTCGAGCTGGAACTTCTTCATCGGATTGGAGACGACGCAGGCCTGCGCGATCTTGCGACCGGTCTGCACCGAGCCGGTGAAGGAGATCGCGGCCACATCCGGATGCTCGAGCAGGGTCTGGCCGACCACCGAGCCGGAGCCGACCACGAGGTTGAAGACGCCGGAGGGAATGCCGGAGCGTGCGATGATCTCGGACAGCGCGTGCGCCGAGCCCGGCACCAGCTCGGCCGGCTTGAACACGACTGAATTGCCGTAGCAGAGGGCAGGGGCGATCTTCCAGGCCGGAATCGCGATCGGGAAATTCCACGGCGTGATCATGCCGACGACGCCGAGTGGCTCGCGGGTGAGCTCGACATCGAGGCCGGGACGGACCGACGCCCCCTTCTCACCCATCAGCCGCAGCGCCTCGCCGGCGAAGAACGCAAAGATCTGTCCGGCGCGCGCGACCTCGCCGATGCCCTCCGGCAAGGTCTTGCCTTCCTCGCGGGCGAGCAGGCGGCCGAGCTCTTCCTTGCGGGCGAGGATCTCGACCGAGACCTTGGTCAGGGCGTCGAAGCGCTCCTGCGGCGTCGAACGCGACCAGGCCGGGAACGCGGCCTTTGCGGCGGCGATCGCCTTCTCGGTCTGCGCCTTGTCGGCCTTGGCATATTCGCCGACCACGTCGTTGGTGTTGGAGGGATTGATGTCCCGCGTGATGCCTGATCCGTCGACCCATTCGCCGGCGATGAAGTTCTTCTGCAAGACCGTCATTGGTTCTCTCCAACCTTTGTTTTTAACGCACGAGGCAGGGACGCTTGTCGTCGAAGGTCCAGCCCGGGATCAGGAACTGCATGGCGAGCGCGTCGTCGCGGGCGCCGAGCCCATGCTGCCTGTATAGCGCGTTCGCAGCCTCAATGGCACCGCGATCGATCTCGATGCCGAGGCCGGGGCTATCAGGGATCGCGATCCTGCCGCCCTTGATCTGCAACGGCTCCTTGGTCAACGCCTGGCCGTCCTGCCATATCCAGTGGGTGTCGATCGCGGTGACCTTGCCGGGCGCGGCGGCGCCGACATGGGTGAACATCGCGAGCGAAATGTCGAAATGGTTGTTGGAGTGCGAGCCCCAGGTCAGGCCGTTGTCGCGGCAGGTCTGCGCCACCCGCACCGAGCCCTGCATGGTCCAGAAATGCGGGTCGGCGAGCGGGATATCGACCGCGCCGAGCCGCAGCGCATGCGAAAGCTGGCGCCAGTCGGTCGCGATCATGTTGGTCGCGGTCGGCAGCCCGGTGGCGCGGCGGAACTCGGCCATGATCTCGCGGCCGGAAAAGCCGGCTTCGGCGCCGCAGGGATCCTCGGCATAGGCGAGCACGCCGTGCATGTTGCTGCACAGACGGATCGCCTCGTCCAGCGACCAGGCGCCGTTGGGATCGAGCGTGACGCGGGCGTTCGGGAAGCACCTTGCAATTGCGGTGACGGCCTCGATCTCCTGCTCGCCCTTCAGCACGCCGCCCTTGAGCTTGAAATCGGCAAAGCCGTAATGCGCCTGCGTGGCCTCGGCGAGCCGCACCACGGCCTCCGGCGTCATCGCCTCCTGGTGGCGCAGATTGAACCAGTCCGGCTTGCCGGTCTCGCCCTCGACGTAAGGCAGGCTGGTCTTCCTGCGATCGCCGACGAAGAAGAGATAGCCGAGCGTCTCGACGCTGGCGCGCTGCTGGCCTTCTCCGAGCAGCGCTGCAACCGGCAGATTGAGATGCTGGCCGAGCAGGTCGAGCAGGGCTGACTCCACCGCGGTGACCGCATGGATGGTGACGCGGAGATCAAAAGTCTGCTTGCCGCGCCCGCCGGCGTCGCGATCCGCAAATGCTTTGCGCATCGACGCCAGGATGTTGTTGATCGCGCCGATGGTCTGGCCGACCACGAGGTCGCTTGCGTCCTCCAGCGTCTTTCGTATCTTCTCGCCGCCCGGCACCTCGCCGACGCCGGTGTGGCCGGAATTGTCTGACAGGATGACCAGGTTGCGGGTGAAGAACGGCGCGTGCGCACCGCTCAAATTGAGGAGCATGCCGTCGCGGCCGGCGACCGGGATCACCTCCATCGCAGTGACGATGGGGGCGCCGGAAAAGCCGGCGCGAACCGTGTCCTGAATCATCTGCTCCTCCCTTTGTCGCTGGCCGTTCGGCCTATTCAGCGGCCTGCTGCTTCGCGGCTTGCGGCAGCTTCGCCACCAGCGCCGCAAGCTCGGCGATCTCCTGCTCGGTCAGGTCGGTCAGCGGCGGACGCACCGGACCGGAATCGCGGCCGATCACCTTCATGCCGGCCTTGATGATCGAGACCGCGTAGCCCTTCTTGCGGTTGCGGATCGCGATCAGCGGCAGGATGAAATCCTTCAGGCCTGCATGGATGGTCTGATGATCGCGCCGGCGCACCGCGGCGTAGAAATTGGTGGCGAATTCAGGCACGAAGTTGAACACCGCCGACGAATAGGTCGTGACACCCATGTCGAGATAGGGCAGCGCGAAGGTTTCCGCGGTCGGCAGGCCGCCGACATAGGTCAGGCGGTCGCCGAGCTTGGTGTAGACCCGGGTCATCAGCTCGATGTCGCCGATGCCGTCCTTGTAGCCGACGAGGTTCGGGCAGCGCTCAGCCAGCAGCGCCAGCGTGTCGGGTTGCAGGATGGCATTGTCGCGGTTGTAGACGATGACGCCGATCTTCACCGCGGCGCAGACGGCCTCGACATGGGCGGCGAGGCCGTCCTGCTCGGAATGCATGAGGTAAGGCGGCAGCAGCAGCAGGCCGTCCGCGCCGGCCTTTTCCGCGCCGACCGCGATCTCGCGCGCGATCGCGGTGCCGTAGCCGGTGCCGGCGAGCACGGGCACGCGGCCCTTGGTCTCGTCGACGGCGACCTTCACGACCTGTGGGACTTCGGAGGGCGTCAGCGAGAAGAATTCGCCGGTGCCGCCGGCGGCGAACAGGCCGGCGACGTCATAGCCGCACAGCCAGTCCATGTTGCTGCGATAGGTCGCCTCGTCGAAGGACAGATCCGCCTTGAACGGGGTCACGGGAAAGGACAGGAGGCCGCCGCCGATGTGCCGGGCCATCTCCTGAGGGGTCATCTTGCTCATGGCGCCATTCCTTGGATAGGTCGATTGGGATCAGGGATGCGCGGGCAGCGCGCGTCCACGGCGCCTTTTCTAGAAAATGCTTCGATGCAGGTCCAAGCCAAAGCAGGTATCGAACGATGCATTCTCGGCATCAATCGCCGCGCACGGACGGCGCCGCGATCGCGGTGGCGATCTCGATCAGCGACGGCAGCAACGGGTTCTCATGATCGCGCCGCCACACCAGGAACAGCTCGACCGGCGCCGGCCCGCGCAGCTTCAGCGGCTTCAGCCTGACGTCGGCGATCTTCAGGCTCGCGGCGGCCTCCGGCACGATCGCAACGCCAAGTCCGGCGCGCACCATGGCGAGGATCGAATGGATCTGGCTGAGGTGCTGGACATAGCGCGGCAGCACGTCGGCGCGGGTGAACAGCGCCACCAGCAGGTCATGGAAGTAGCGGCTCTCATAGGGCGAGTACATCACGAAGGGCTGGTCGTCGAAATCCTTGATCGTGACGGTCTCGGCATTCGCCAGCGGATGCTTTTTCGGCACCGCGGCGAGCAGCGGCTCGGCGACCACGCGGCGGCTCGCAAGCTCGGGCCGCGCGATCGGCGGGCGCAGCAATCCCGCATCGATCTGGCCGGTGGTGAGCGCCTCGAACTGGTCGCCGGAGACCATCTCCTTCAGCGAGAAATCGACCTCGGGCAGCCGGGCACGGGCGGCCGCGATCAGCTCGGGCAAAAAGCCGTAGGCGGCTGCCGCGGTGAAGCCGATCTTGAGCGAGCCGGTCTTGCCGAGCGCGATGCGGCGGGCGACCTGCGAGGCTGATTCCGCGAGCTTGAGGATGCGCCGCGCCTCGGGCAGGAAGCTGCGTCCCGCAGGGGTCAGCCGCACCGAGCGGCTGGTGCGCTCCAGCAGCGGCGCGTCGATGATGTGCTCGAGCACCTGGATCTGGCGGCTGAGCGGCGGCTGGGTCATGTTGAGCCGCGCCGCGGCGCGACCGAAGTGCAGCTCCTCGGCCACCGAGACGAAGCAGCGGAGCTGGTTCAGGTCGAACATCGATGCCTGCCCGGAATGGATAGAGCGGGGTTTTGCCCGTTCTAGCATCGATGCCTCCTGACGGCCAAGCACGCAAACAAGAAGACAAAGACGGCGGCCTTGGCCGCCGTTGAGGTGTTGTTGTGTGGGGCCGGCTTTAGGCCGCCTTCAGCTGCACCCGCTTGATCTCGCCGACGATGACGAGATAAGCGATGGCGGCAACCAGCGCGTTGGCGCCGACGAACACTAGCGCGCCGTTGAACGAGCCGGTCGCGGCCAGGATGTAGCCGATCACGATCGGCGTGGTGATCGAGGAGAGGTTGCCGAACATGTTGAACAGGCCGCCGGAGACGCCGCCGGCTTCCTTCGGCGAGGTGTCGGAGACGACCGCCCAGCCGAGTGCGCCGATGCCCTTGCCGAAGAAGGCGAGTGCCATGAAGCCGACCACCAGCGCCTGGCCGTCGACATAGTTGCAGCCGATGATCGCCATCGACAGCAGCATGCCGCCGACGATCGGGATCTTGCGCGCCATGGTCAGCGAGCCGGTGCGGCGCAGGATCGCATCCGAGATGATGCCGCCGAGCACGCCGCCGATGAAGCCGCACAGCGCCGGCAGCGTCGCGACGAAGCCCGCCTGCAGGATCGAGAGCCCGCGTTCCTTGACGAGATAGACCGGGAACCAGGTCAGGAAGAAATAGGTCAGCGTGTTGATGCAATACTGGCCGATATAGACGCCGAGCATCATGCGGTTGCCGAGCAGCTGGCGGATGTGATCCCAACTCGGGCCGCTGATGTCTGCCTTGGCTTCCTTCGCGGCGTCCATGTCGACCAGCGCGCCGCCATCCCTGATGTAGTTGAGCTCGGCCTCGTTGATCGCGGGATGCTGCTTCGGCTGGTAGATCGTCTTGATCCAGGCGATGCCCATGATGAGGCCGAGCCCGCCCATCACGTAGAACACATGGCGCCAGCCATAGTCGTGCGCGATCCAGCCCATCAGCGGCGCGAAGATCACGGTGGCGAAATACTGTCCGGAATTGAAGAAGGCGGACGCGGTGCCGCGCTCATTGCCCGGGAACCAGGCCGCGACGATGCGCGCATTGGCCGGGAATGACGGCGCCTCGGCGAAGCCGACCAGGAAGCGCAGTCCGAACAGGACGATGACGGCGGTTCCCGCGGCCAGGAAGCCGACCAGGCCCTGCATTGCCGTGAAAATCGACCAGATGATGATGCTGATCGCATAGACCCGTTTCGAGCCGAAGCGGTCGAGCAGCCAGCCGCCCGGCACCTGGGCGACCACATAGGACCAGCCGAAGGCCGAGAACACGTAGCCCATCGCGATGGGGTCGAGATGCAGTTCCTTGGAGAGAGCGGGACCGGCGATCGACAGCGTCGCACGATCGGCATAGTTCACGGTGGTGACGAGAAACAGCATCGTCACGATCAGGAGCCGGACGCGGGATCTCCGCACGTCGGTGGCTGACGCAATTGCGCTCATGGGCGCGCCTCCTTGAAATTTTCCTCAACAGCTCTCCTAGAGAGATGAGGGCAAGGGGTCCACGCCGAAGCGTGTATTGATCGATACCGGATTTGAATTGATCGACCCGGTGTTATGCCACCTTTTGGGTGGCCGTGAGCCGCATGCTCCGACGTCACGCGTGTACGAAAGCGCCACCAGACGTTCAGTGTCGTCCTGGCGAAAGCCAGGAGGTGGGGGACCCATTACCCCAACTGCTTGTTGTTGTACGACGCCGAGGCCGCGATCGGGTTCATCATCAAATGTGGTGGTTATGGGTCCCGGCCTTCGCCAGGACGACGGAGGGCAGGGAGTGCGCACACCTCAGGATGACGATCTTGCCAAGGTTATACGATTAGTGTACTGATAGTACAGTTATTGAGAGCGCAACGGCGCGCTTCTGCATCGAGGTCGACCACCCATGACCACGCCTCGCGACTATGAATTGTTCGACGCCGGCGACGTCACGTTGCAAGGCGGGGCTGTGTTTCCCGGACTCCGACTGGCCTACAAGACCTATGGTACGCTGAACGCGGCCAGGGACAACGTCATCCTTTATCCGACATCGTTCAGCGCGCAGCATCACGACACCGAATGGCTGGTGCAGCCGGGCGGCGCGCTCGATCCCGACCGCTATTTCATCGTCATCCCGAACCTGTTCGGCAACGGACTGTCGTCCTCGCCATCGAATTCCGCCGAGGTGCTCGGCGGCGTGCCGTTTCCAGCCTTCAGCTATCACGATGCCGTTGCGGTGCAGCGGCGGCTGCTGATCGAGCGGTTCGGCGTGTCCAGGATCGCGCTGGTCTATGGCTGGTCGATGGGCGGCATGCAGGCCTATCATTGGGCCGCGCGCTATCCCGACATGGTGGAGCGGGCGGCCGTGGTCTGCGGCAGCGCGCGGTGCGCGCCGTACAACCATGTTTTCCTCGAGGGCGTAAAGGGTGCGCTGACCGCCGATCCTGCGTATCAAGATGGCCGCTTCGTCGCAAAGCCCGCGGCGGGCCTTCGCGCGATGGGGCGGGTCTATGCCGGCTGGGCGATGTCGCATGAGTACTACCGCGAAGAACTCTGGCGCCAGGCCGGGTTCACCTCGCTGGAGGACTATCTGGCGCGATCGTGGGATGGCGCCTTCGCGCGCCGCGACGGCAACGACATCTTGGCGCAAATCGCGATCTGGCAGAACGGCGACATCAGCCGCTGTGATGAATTCGGTGGCGATTTCGACCGCGCGCTGGGCGCGATCAAGGCGCATATGCTGCTGATGCCCGGCCGCACCGACCGCTATTTCGACATGCGCGACAATGAAGACGAGCTTGGCCGCCTGGTCAATGCACGCTCGGCCACGTTGCACGCGATTCCCTCGATCCACGGTCATCGGGCCGGCAATCCGGTCAACAATGCCAACGACCGCGCATTCATCAATGCCGAGGTCTCGGCGCTGTTGCAGCGCTGACAAATGAGATTGCGACGATGAGCATCGCAGAGACCCAAGATGCCGGCCCTCGACTAAAGCCGCTCGGCCCAACGACCTTGCGCGAATTGTCGGCCAAGTCGAATCTCCCTGGCGCGGTGCGCGCCGCAAGCCATTACGGAATGATCGCGATCGTCGGAACGCTGATCGGGCTGGTCTCGTTGCGGTACGGCCTTCCATGGGCGCTGCCGCTGATCGCGCTGCAAGGCTATTTCGTCGCGTTCCTGTTCATGGTCGTGCACGAGACGGCGCACAAGACCGCGTTTCGCAGCCATGCGCTCAATCTTGCGGTCGGCAATCTTTCCGCATTCGCGATCGGACTGCCGTATGAATATTACTGCCTGTTCCACTGGGACCATCACCGCTACACACAGGATCCGGAGAAAGATCCGGAGCTGATCCTTGGGCAAAAGCCGGCTTCGGATGCCCAACTCGCGATCGCCTACACCGGGCTGCTTCAGGTCTTGATCCGGGTCCGATTGATGCTCCGCCATGCGTTGACCGGCAGGGTCACCGTGCCCTGGATTCCCGAGAACAAGCGCGCTGGCATCGTCAGGGAGGCGCGGCTCTATGTTGCGGTCTATCTGGCGCTATTCGTCGGATCGCTGCTGCTGCACAGCGCGATCCTGCTCTGGGTCTGGATCGTGCCGTTATTGGCCGGCCAGCTGATCCTGCGGCCTTATCTCTATGCTGAGCATACCGGGTGCGAGCGGACACGCAGCGCATTCGAGAACACACGGACAACCATGACAGGCCGTATCATGAAGTGGTTCGCCTGGAACATGCCCTATCACGTCGAGCACCACGCCTATCCGACGGTGCCATTCCACGCCCTGCCGAAGTTGCACGCGATCGTCGACGGTCACATCGTTTTCCGCGGCAAGAACTATCGCGCCGTGACGCGCGAGACCTGGGCGTGGTTTCGCCGGCAGCGGCAGGCCGCGGACTGACCGTTACGCATCCGGGCCGGGCTGCAGCACGAGGTCGACGAGATTGCGCGCGTAGGCGGGTGTCAGCGGCTTGATGCCGAAGACGTAGCGATAGAACAGGCTGCCATAGATCGCATCATAGAGATCGCCCGGTGCGCCCGACGCGCCGATGCTGCCATCCTTCCGGCCGGCGATGATCGTCTCCAGCATCTTGCTGCGGCGCAGGCCGAGATAGCGTTCGTAGAAGATTCCCGCCGTTCCGGTCTTCGAGATGCATTCAGAGATCACCGCAAGCTGCACTCGTCCGAACTCGCCCTGCAACGCCTCGGCATAGGTCGCCGCATGACGGCGAATCTGCGCCACGGGATTGCCGGTCCCGGGCAGCGGCACGGCGCGCGAGGCCTGATCGAGGAACGCGTCGATCAGCAGCGCCTCCCGCGACGGCCACCATTTGTAGATGGTCATCTTCGACACATTGGAGTGGCGGGCGATCGCGTCGATCGTGGTGGCGGCAAGGCCGGTTGAGGCCATCAGCGTGTAGGCGCTGCGCAGGATGGCGGCCGTGGTCGCGGCCGATCGCGGCCGGCCGCGGCGTCGCGGCGTCTCACCCTCGGTCTCGGCCCTGCCGCTCGCCATTGTCAGGTCGTTCCTTTCAAGTCCGTCCCGATTCATGGGCTCGTTGCGCCGGGCTTAGCACAAATCGCAGCGGCCTATCAGATCAACGGATCCACGTCGGATGGGCTCGTCGGCGGTGACGGGCACACAGCGCAGGGCCGTGCCGCGAGGTCACAAAGGAGACTGGAATGGATAGCTCGATCGCGGCGCGCGGTCTGGGAGTGCTGGCGCTTGGCTTGCTCGTCGTCGGGTGCGCCAGCGTCGCGCCGGTGCCGTATTCGGAGGTGGCGTCATCGTCCTACATGGCGCCTGATCCGTCCGACACGACGGGCCGCGTGCCCTATCGCTACGCCGCTGATGTCGACTGGCGCGGCTACAGCAAGGCGATCCTTGATCCGGTCGCGATCTATCACGGCCGCGATCACCAGTTCGGCGACATGTCCGACGCCGACAAGGCTCAGCTTGCCGCGCACATGCAGACGAGCTTCATGGCCAAGCTCGCCTGCCGCTTTGCGATGGTCAACAGCCGTGGCCCGAACACGATCCGGGTGCGGCTGACCCTGACCGGGGCGGTCGCCAATACGCCGGTGCTCGGCACGCTGTCGCGGTTCGACATGGCCGGCGCCGTCTACAACGGCGTGCAGCAGGCGCGCGGCGGCGAAGGCATGATGACCGGCTCGGTGATCTACGCCGTCGAGATCTTCGACGCATCGACGGGGCGCCTGCTCAGCGCTTACGTCACCAAACAATATCCTGACGCCTACGACATCAAGGCCAGCATCGGCCCGCTCGCGGCGTCATTCGCCGGAATCGACAAGGGCGCCGACAGTCTGGTGACGCAGTTCAGGTGAGCCGATTTTGCCAAGCCTTCGCGATCCAGCGCGAGGCCGGTCGCAGTGTGAAACCAACGAAGGGTGCAACAGTTGAATTTCCTGGTTCGATTGATCATGCGCGGCGTGGTTGCCGCCATTCTGATGAGCACGATTGGCCGCATCGAGGCGGCGAGCCCGGTCGATCCCAGCGGCACCTGGATGACCGAGGACGGACGCGCCCGGATCAGGCTCGAGCGCTGCGGCACCACGCAGTCGCAGATCTGCGGACAGCTACAATCCTGATGTCTCGAAGCGGGCACGTAGCGTGCTCGGCCATCAGCTGATCCTGGGCCTGAAGCCGACCCCGGAAGGCTGGTTCGACGGCGACATCTACAATGCCGAGGACGGCAGATCCTATTCCGTGATGCTGTGGCGTGATTCCCCTGACAGGCTGAAGCTGAGGGGCTGCATGCTGAAGCTGCTCTGCCAGACCCAGACCTGGAAGCAGACCAACGACGTGCTGCCGGGGCAACTGGTCGGGTTGACCGGCGACCCCGGCGCCCCCAGGGCCGACAAGGAATGGGCGGCGCTGCCGCCGGCGAAGACGGCGACAGTCGGAGCCAGATAGGACTTCGCCCGTCAGCCTTGCGCGACGTCGTGCAGCGCCTGATCCAGCGTCTCGCTCAGCAGGTCGGCGTGCTCCCGGCCGAACACCAGCGGCGGCCGGATCTTCAGCACATTGCCGCCCGGGCCGGCGGCGCTGATCAGCACGTGGCGTTCGCGCATGATGTTGACGAGCTTTGCCGTTTCCTTGCCCGCAGGCGCATCGCCACGGCGCAGCTCGACGCCGATGAACAGGCCGGCGCCGCGGACCTCGGCGATCAGATCATGCCTGGCGCGCAGCGCGTCGAGCCGCGAACGCAAATAAGCGCCAGTGCGTGCGGCATTGTCGATCAGGCCCTCCTGCTCGATCACATCGAGAACGGCCATGGCGGCCGCGGCAGACACCGGATTGCCGCCAAAGGTGTTGAAGTAGCGCGAGCGCGCGCCGAACTCCTTCAGCAGGTCCGGTCGCGCGGCCATCGCGGCGACCGGATGGCCGTTGCCCATCGGCTTGCCCATCGTCACCATGTCGGGGATGACGCCGTGGCGGGCGAAGCCCCACAGGCCCTCACCGCAACGGCCGAAGCCCGGCTGCACCTCATCGGCGATGAACATCGCGCCGGCCGCGCGCGCAGCGTCGACCGCCGGCCGCAGGAAGCCCGGCGGATCGGCGAACACACCGTCGCTGGAGAAGATCGTGTCGACCAGCAACGCCGCCGGGCGGACGCCGTTCTGTGTCATGTCCGCGAACGCGGCGCGGACATGGCTTGCGAAGATCTCGCCGGTCTGGTCGCCGGCGGATTGCGGCGCCGGCACCAGACGAACATGGGGCGCGGTCGGCTCGGGCAGCGCGAGCGACGGCGACAGTTCGGCGAGCGCGCCGGTGACGCCGTGATACGCGGTCCTGGTGACGACGACGCCGGTGCCGCCGGTGCAGGTGCGGGCGACGCGGAGCGCGAGATCGTTGGCTTCGCTGCCGGTGCAGGTGAACATGACGTTGCCGATCTCGGCCGCGAAGGTCGCGAGCAACCGCTCGGCGTAGTCGAGGATGGTCTCGTGCAGATAGCGGGTGTGGGTATTGAGGACGCCGGCCTGCCGCGCGATCGCCTCGACCACATGGGGATGGCAATGGCCGACGCAGGCAACGTTGTTGTAGGCGTCGAGATAGCGATTGCCGGCCTGATCGTACAGAAAGACGCCTTCGCCGCGGACGATCTGCACCGGCTGTTCGTAGAACAGCCGGTAGGCCGGGCCGAGCAGGCGATTGCGCCGCGCGATCAGATCCTGCGTCGAGCTCTCCGTGGGCATCGTGTCACTCCGCCTGGCAGGCGCGCTCGATCTGCTGCGCGGCCTCTTCGCGCGACAAGGTCGCGATCCGGGCAAGCCGCGCCGAGGCCTGCTTGTTGTTGCGCAGAATATACGCGCTGTTGTCGGGATAGCGAGCGGCCCTGATATTGCTGATGACGATCGTCATCACCATGCGGGTTGCGAACAGGTCGAACAGGATGCCGCGCTCGGGCGCCTCGAGCGGCGCGACCGAATGATAGGCCGCAACCAGCTCGAGCGCGGGCGCCAGCGGATCGTCGCTGTCGGTGACCTGATAGGCGGCCGCGATCGCGAGATCGTTGACGCGGGCGGTCGCGGTGAGGTCGCCGAAATCGATGATCCCGGCGACCCGCGCCGGATCGGCCGAGTCGACCACCAAATTGTGCGGATTGAGATCATTGTGCAGCGGCTGCCTGGGCAGCTGCGCCAGCACCGGCACGGCATGGGTCTCGAAGCCGTCGAGGACGCGCGCGACCAGATCACGCTGGTTGGATGGCACCGTGCCGATCAGGGGCCGCAGCTCGGCGGCGTGCTGGATGTCCCACAGCAGCTTGTGGCTCGCGCCGGGATGGACGAAATCGCGCAGCGCCAGCGCGAGCCGTGCCGCGCATCGGCCGACATCGTGGCGCAGCGTCGCGGATTGCGGAGCCTGGTGCATCGGCGTTCCCTTGAGGAACGACAGCAGGCGCACGACCCGCCGCGAGCCGTCGTCAAAGCCGACATCGAGCTCGACCGTGCCGTCTTTCGCGGGAATGATGCGCGGGATCGGCAGCAGGGGATCGCCGATAGCGATGTGGCGCAGCGCCTCGGTCTGCAGATTGGTGACGGCGCGATCTTCCTCGGGGTTCGCGATCTTAAGGACATATTCACTGTCGTCCGACGTGCGCAGCCGGAAATTCTGGTCGCGCTCGCTGTCGAGCCGGCGCAGCTCGGCCGAAATGCCGTAGTGCTCGACCACCAGCGCCCGGGCGCGCGCCTCGGAAATGGGGGATGCCGCACGCAGGCCGTCGATCGGGTCCGCGGTTTCGATGGCGGAGGAGCGCTGCTGCACTTGGCAATCCCTTGTCAGTAGCCGCGCGTGCGGTCGACGGCATGCGGTGGGCGGCGCCCGGCGCGGATCGCATCCGCCGTCACGGCGAGCGTGGTGGCGACCGCATTGATGCTGACGTCGCTGGCATCATGCGGGGTGATGACGATCTGCGGATGGTACCAGAACGGATGCGCCTGCGGCAGCGGCTCGGTGGCGAAGACGTCCATTGCTGCACCGGACAACTGGCCGCTGTCGAGCGCGGCGAGCAGATCGGCCTCGATCAGGTGGTCGCCGCGGCCGACCTGGATCAGATAGCCGCCGCGGCGCATCCGGCCAAACAGGTCGCCGTTGAGGATGCCGCGCGTCTCTGACGTCAGCGGCAGCAGGTTCACCAGCACCTCGGTCTCGCCGAGCATCGCGGCGAGGCCGTCGCGCCCGTGGAAGCTGCGGGCCGGTGATGAGACCGCCTTGGCGCTCCGGCTCCAGGACATCACGGGAAAGCCGAGATGGGCGAGGTCGGCGGCGACGCGCTGGCCGATCTCGCCATTGCCGAGGATGCCGACCGGAACATCCTGCGCCCGCCGCTGGTCACCGCGCTGCCAGATCCGGTCGCGCTGCTGCGCGCGGAAGGTGGCAAAGCCGCGCTGGTGCCCGATCACGTGCCAAGCGATGAAGCCCGACATCATCTGCGCCTGTCCGCGATCGACGACGCGCACCACATGGGCGCTGGGCGGCAGGCTCGGGCAGGCCATGATGTTGTCGACGCCGGCCGCGATCGAGCACACCGCCTGCAGATTGGGATAGCGCTCGAACGCGTCGTCGGGCGGATGCCAGGCCAGCGCGAGGCTGACATCTTCGGCCGTCGTGCCGGCGGCATGGTCCACCACGTCAATGCCGGGTGCGGTGCGCGCCAGCTCGGCGCCGAAATAGCCGCGAAGATCGAGCCGCTTGCTGATCAGGACGCAACGCATGGTCAGGCCGCCTGCGATGACGACAGCTGGCCCGGCACCGCGGCGAGCAATTCGCGGGTGTAGGCATGTTCCGGCGTCGAGAACAATGTCGTCGTCGGCTTCAGCTCGACGATGGCGCCGCGCTGCATCACCGCGATGCGGTCGCAGATTTGCGCCGCCACCCGCAGATCGTGGGTGATGAACAGCATCGACAGGCCAAGCCGCGCCTTGAGGTCTTCCAGCAGGTTCAGCACCTGCGCCTGCACGGAGACGTCGAGCGCCGAGACCGCTTCGTCGGCAACGATGATCTCCGGCTCGAGCGCAAGCGCGCGTGCAATGCCGATGCGCTGGCGCTGGCCGCCGGAGAATTCATGCGGATAGCGCTCCATCGCACCGGCGGTGAGGCCGACGAGGCCGAGCAGCTCGGCGGCGCGCTTGCGTGCAACAGTGGGGTCGGTGCCGTGGGCGATCGGCCCGTCGGCAATGATGTGGCCGACCTTGCGGCGCGGATTGAGCGAGGCGAACGGATCCTGGAAGATCATCTGGATGCGGCTGCGTTGCTTGCGCAGCGCGCGGCCGGCGATGCGGGTGAAGTCGGTCTCGCCGAGTCGCACCGTGCCTTGATCCGGCTCGATCAGGCGCATCACGAGGCGGGCGACCGACGATTTGCCGGAGCCGGATTCGCCGACGAGGCCGACGGTCTCGCCTTGCATGATGTCGAAATTGACTTGCTTGGCAGCCTGGACCCGGCGTTCCGGCTGGAACCAGCCTCCGCCGCTGACATAGGTCTTGTCGAGGCCGATCACTTCCACCGCCCTGGCGCGATCCGCGAGCGGTGCACGCTGCGGCGGCTGCATCGAGGGAACGGCCGCAAGCAGCGCCCGGGTGTAGGGATGTTGCGGCCGCCGCAACACGTCGTCGGCCGCGCCCTGCTCGACCACCTTGCCGTGCTGGAGCACGACGACGCGGTCGGCGATGTCGGAGACGACGCCGAAATCGTGGGTGATGAACATGACGGCCATGTTGCGCCGGCGCTGCAAATCGCGGATCAGCTCGAGGATCTGTGCCTGTGTCGTGACGTCGAGCGCGGTGGTCGGCTCGTCGGCGACCAGCACGGCCGGCTCCAGCGCAAGCGCCATCGCGATCATGGCACGCTGGCGCTGGCCGCCGGATAATTGATGCGGATAGGCACGCATCGCGCGTTCCGGATCGGGCAGGTTGACCTCGCGCAGCAGCTGCAACGCCTTCTGTTTCCGCTCCCTCGGCGTCAGCAGATTGTGGGCCTCGAACATCTCGGCGATCTGGTCGCCGATCCGCATCAGGGGATTGAGCGCGGTCATCGGCTCCTGGAACACCATCGCGATATGGCGACCGCGCAGGGCGAGCCAGCCGGTGTCATCGAGGGTGAGCAGGTTCTTGCCGTCATAGGCGATCTCGCCGGCCTCGCGGATGATGGTGTCGGGCAGCAGCCCCATCAACGCATGCGCGCACATCGATTTGCCGGAGCCGGACTCGCCGACCACACAGAGGATCTTGCCGGGCGTGAGGTCGAGGGAGACGTCGTCGACGGCATAGGGGCGGTCGGAGCCCGGCGGCAGCGCGAGCTTGAGATTCCTGATCGAAACGGCTGTTGCATCGGGCATGCGTCAGCGCCCTTCCTTGTTGAGGCGCGGATTGAGCGCGTCGTTGAGGCCTTCGCCGATCAGGTTCAGCGCCAGCACTGCGAGCAGGATCGCGACGCCGGGAAATACGGTGATCCACCAGGCCTGGCGGATCACGGTGCGGCCGGCGCCGACCATGTAGCCCCATGACATCAGGTTCGGATCGCCGAGGCCGAGGAAGGAGAGCGAGGATTCCAGCAGGATCGCGGTCGCGACCATCAGCGAGGCCAGCACGATCACCGGCGACAGCGCATTCGGCAGGATCTCGCGCCAGATGATCCAGCTGTGCGACTGTCCGGTGACGATGGCGGCCTGGACATATTCGCGGGTGCGCAGCGACAGCACCTCGCCGCGCACCAGCCGCGCCACCGGCGGCCAGCTCACGATCGCGATCGCCAGCACGATCGAGACGATCGAGGGTTGCAGGATCGCGACCAGCACGATCGCCAGCGCAAAGCTCGGCACGGTCTGGAAGAATTCGGTGAAGCGCATCAGCGCATCGCCGATCCTGCCGCCGTAATAGCCGGCGAGCGCGCCGACCGGAATGCCGATCGCGAGCGCGGCCATGGTCGAGACCAGGCCGACCAGCAGCGAGACGCGGGCGCCATAGATGAGGCCGGCGAGCACGTCGCGGCCGAGCGCGTCGGTGCCGAGCGGCACCCGCGACAGCGTGAATGGCGGCATGAACGGCCGCTGCACCATGCGCCAGGGCGAGGTCGGAAACAGCAGCGGGCCGAAGATCGCCATCGCAACCGCGAGCAGCAGGATCACGAGGCCGATCACGCCGCCGGGATTGCGCAGCATCGTGCGGCAGAATTTGCTCATGACGCAAACTCGATGCGCGGATCGACGGAGCGGTAGATCAGGTCGGTGATCAGGTTGAACGCCAGCACCATTGCCGAGCAGACCACGAACACGCCGAGCAGCAGATTGTAGTCGCGCTGCAAGAGCGCTTCGTACATCAGGCGGCCGATGCCGGGCCAGGCGAACACGGTCTCGGTCAGCACGGCGCCGCCGACCAGCGTGCCGGCCTGCAAGCCCGCCAGCGTCACGACCGGCAGCAGCGCGTTGCGCAGCACGTGGCGGCGCTGGATTACGGCATCGCGCAGGCCCTTGGCGCGCGCGGTCTTGACGAAGTCATGCCGCTTCACCTCCAGCATCGAGGCGCGGGTCATGCGGGCATAGGTCGCCATGAAGAACAGGCCGATCGTGGTCGCGGGCAGGATCAGATGCGCGCCGACATCGAGCACATGGGCGAGGCCGGTGTAGTTGGCGCCGACGGTCTCGTAGCCGAAGCTCGGCAGCCAATCCATCGCGACCGAGAACAGCAGGATCGCCATCAGCGCCACCCAGAACAGGGGTGTCGCGTAGAAGATTAGCGCCAGGATCGTGATCGCGGTATCGGCCCAGGTGCCGGCGAAGCGCGCCGCGAGCGTGCCGAACAGCACGCCGAACAGCAGCGAGATGACGAACGCAGTGCCGGTCAGCAGCAGCGTCGCCGGCAATCGCTCGGCGATCAGTTGCGCCACCGGCATCTGCTGGCGGAACGAGAAGCCGAGGTCGAGCGTGACGATGCCCTTGACGTAGCGATAGAGCTGCACCGGCAGCGGCTGGTCGAGCCCGAACTTCTCGCGCAGCTGCGCGACGAAGATCTTGTCGCTGGCGCCGGCCTCGCCCGCCATCACCATTGCCGGGTCGCCCGGCGCCATGCGGATCAGCATGAAGTTGAGGACCACGATCGCGAGCAGGACGACAACGGCCTTGGCAAGTCTCTGGGCAATGAATGCGAGCATCGGTGACGCCGGTTGCGTTCGAGGGGAACAAACGGAAACCGCGGCGCCTTGCCGGCGCCGCGGCGGCGATCGTCGTTACTTGTCGAGCCAGGCGTCGCGGAAGCCGTCGTTGACGCCAATCGCCGTCGTGATGAGATCCTTGACGTTGCAGCGGGTGATGGTCGGGAACTGGAGCTCGAGCTGCCAGGCAACCGGCACGTCGTCGGTCAGGATCTTCTGCGCCTTGGCGTAGATCTCCTCGCGCCTGGAGTCGGGGAAGGCGGTGGCGCCGTCGGCGAACAGCTGATCGATCTCGGGGTTGGAATAGCCCTCGACATTGTTGAACGGCGAGCCCTTGGCGATCTGGCTCGAGATGTAGTTGCGGCCGACGCCGA
>Ga0153933_1000198_pt1 | contig 29168 bp, 24 predicted proteins | sample TSNJ017MetaG_FD_102275 | JGI IMG/M metagenome (GOLD analysis project Ga0153933, IMG submission 102275) | Attine ant fungus gardens microbial communities from New Jersey, USA - TSNJ017 MetaG | ecosystem: Host-associated > Fungi > Mycelium > Unclassified | place: USA: New Jersey, Wharton State...
CACCTACACCGAGACCAAGCGCATGATGCGCTGGTTCCGCAAGGTCGACGACCGCGTCGTGTTTGGCGGCCGCGGCGCATTCGGCAAGCAGGATTCCGAGAGCGCGTTCGAGGCGCTGCGCAAGGCCATGGTCGGCATCTATCCGGAGCTTGCCGATATCCCGCTGGCGTTCAGATGGTCCGGCCTGGTCGCGATGACGCTGGATTCGGTGCCGCATGTCGGCCGCCTCGATGATCGCACCCTCTATGCGGTCGGCTTCAACGGCGCGGGTGTCGCGATGTCGAGCCTGATGGGGCGTTATCTCGCGGCCATGGTGCGCGGCGAAGCCGTCGATCTCGGCCTGCTCGACGCGGGCCGCCTCAAGACCATTCCGTTCTACGCGTTGCGTGAGCCGGCCGTCCGTGCGGTGGCCGGCTGGTACCAGTTGCTGGATGCGGCGGGACGGTAACGATTGCCGGTCTCGCCATAACATGAGGGGTTGCAGATGATGATTGCATTGATCACCCGGCGGGCTCTTGCGTTGAGCATCGGCACCATCGCCGCATTGGCGGGCCTCCCGGCCCGTGCCGATCAGATCACCTTCGTCTCGCAGGGCGGCGCGTACCAGAAGGCGCAGACGATCGCGATCCTCGATCCATCGGCCAAGAAGCTCGGCATCACCATCAATCAGGACAGCATTCCCGACGCCTGGCCTGCGATCAAGTCGCAGGTCGCGAGCGGCAAGCCGATCTGGGACGTGGTCGACGTGCCGACCGGCTATTGCCTGCGCGGTGGCGAGCAGGGGCTGATCGAGAAGCTCGACTTCGCCAAGCTGCCGAACGGCGCGGCGATGCCGGAGGCCTATCGCTCGCCCTATTCGGTGGCCTATGAATTCTATTCCAGCGTGCTCGCCTACAGCCAGAAGGCGTTTCCAAACGGCGCGCCTTCGAGCTGGGCGGACTTCTGGGATGTGAAAAAATTTCCCGGCCGGCGCGCGCTGCGCAATCACCCGATCGCGACGCTGGAGGCGGCACTGATGGCCGACGGGGTCGCGCCCGACAAGCTCTATCCGCTCGACGTCGACCGCGCCTTCAGGAAGCTCGAGGAGATCAAGCCCAACATCACGGTGTGGTGGACATCGGGCGCGCAGTCGGCGCAGCTCCTCAACGACGGCGAGGTCGACATGGTGATGGCCTGGAACGGCCGCGTCAGCGCGCTGATCAGCGAGGGCGCCAAGGTCGGCTTCACCTTCAACCAGGGCATCTTGCAGAGCACCTCGCTCTGCATCCTGAAGGATGCGCCGAATGCGGCGACAGCGGTGCGCTTCCTCAACGAAGCCGTGGATCCCGTGCATCAGGCCAACCTGCCGCTCAACATCGACTACGGCCCGGCCAATCCGAAGGCGTTCGACACCGGCGTGATCCCTCCCGAGCGTGCCGCGCAATTGCCAAGCGCGCCTGACAATGCGCGCAAGCAGGCGCTGATGTCCTATGCCTGGTGGTCGTCGCCGGCCGGAGAGGCGGCGGAGAAGCGCTGGGTCTCGTTCATGCAGAAGTAGCCGAGGGGGATCGCAGCCGTGCAAGCACCAGCACCGGATATCTCGCGTCAGTATCAGCGTCGCGAAGGGCTGATGATGCTGGCGCTGGCGTGTCCGGCATTGCTGGTGATCCTGCTGCTGATCGTGCTGCCGGTCGGTTGGCTGGCCTGGCAGTCGATCTGGCATGACGGCTTCACGCTGGAGAACTATCGACGCGTCTTCAGTGAGGACATCTATTGGCGCAGCTTTGCGCTGACCTTCGAGATCAGCCTCTTGGTCACGCTCCTGGCGCTGCTGCTCGGCTATCCCATCGCCTATGCGGCGAGCGTTGCCTCGCGCGGCTGGAGCATCGTCATTCTCGCGCTGGTCGTGCTGCCGTTCTGGACCAGCGTGCTGGTGCGCGCCTATGCCTGGCTCGCGCTGCTGCAGCGGACCGGCGTGATCAACCAGCTGCTGCGGCAGCTCGGCCTGATCGACGAGCCGCTCGCGCTGGTGCACAACACCTTCGGCACAGTGGTTGCGACGCTGCACATCCTGCTGCCGTTCATGGTGCTGCCGCTCTACGCCACCATGCAGAAGATTCCCCGCGATCTGCTGCAGGCCGGCGCGAGCCTCGGCGCTGGGCCCGTCCTGACCTTCCGCAGCGTCTTCCTGCCGCTGTCGCTGCCTGGCGTGCTGGCCGGCTGCACGCTGGTGTTCGTGCTCAGCCTCGGCTTCTACATCACCCCCGAACTGCTCGGCGGCGGCCGTACCGTGATGGTCTCGATGCTGGTGAGCCGCAACATCGAGCTCTACGACCAATGGGGCGCGGCAAGCGCGGTCGGCGTCGTGCTGCTGCTGGCGGTGGCGGCGATCTTCTTCGCCGTCAGCCGGTTCATTCCGCTCGATCGCGTGCTGGGGCAGCGATGACCATGGCACGCCCATATCGCATCATGTTCGTGCTGGTTTGCGCACTGGTGCTGCTCTATCTGATCCTGCCGATCCTGATCATTGCGCCGATGTCGTTCTCCGGCGCGCGCTTCCTCGCGTTCCCGCCGCCGTCGCTGTCGCTGCGCTGGTACGAGGAGTATATCGGCAACGCCGCGTGGATGCAGGCCACCCGCGTGACGCTGACGGTGGCGGTGCTCACGGTCGCGATCGCAACGCCGCTCGGCGTCGCGGCCGCCTATGCGATCAGCCGGTCGACGTGGCGGATCATGCGCGTGATCCACATGACGCTGCTGTTGCCGCTGGTGGTGCCGATCATTATCACCGCGGTCGGCATCTTCTTCGTCTATGCCAAGGTCGGGCTGGTCGCGAGCCTGACCGGGCTGGTGCTCGCCAATGTCATGCTCGGGCTACCTTATGTCGTGATCTCGGTGGTGGCGGGATTGCAGAGCTTCGATGCGACGCAGGAGATGGTGGCGCGCAGCCTCGGCATGAATCGCTTACGCAGCTTCTTCGCGGTGACGCTGCCGCAGATCAAGGCCAGTGTGATCGCCGGCGGCATCTTCGCCTTCATCTCGGCGATGGACGAGACCATCGTCGCGCTGTTCATCTCCGGCGGGCAGTACCAGCCGCTGACCAAGCGGATGTTCACCGCGCTGCGCGACGAGATCGATCCGACGATCGCGGCGATCTCGACCTTGATGACCGTAGCCTCGTTCATGCTGGTGCTGATCGCAACCACGCGACGGAGGGGCGCCTGAGCGGCGCGAGGGGGTTACGCTGCCTCCGACAGCTTCGCCTGCAGCGCGCGCGGGTCGCGCGGCAGCGTGACGCGGACGACGGTGCCGACGCCGAGCTTGGAGCGCAGCTTCATTGAGCCGCCGTGCAGGCCGGTCAGCGAGCGCGCGATGGCAAGGCCAAGGCCAGAGCCCTGATAGGTCTTGGTGAGCTGGCTCTCGACCTGCTCGAACGGCTTGCCGAGCCGGCGCAGCGAGTCCGGCGCGATGCCGATGCCGCTGTCGGCGATCAAGAGCACGATCGAGTCATCGAGCATCTGGCCTCGCACCAGCACCCGGCCATGGTCGGGCGTGAATTTCACGGCGTTGGAGAGCAGGTTGACGATGATCTGCTTGACCGCGCGGCGGTCGGCGACCACGGAGATCGTGTTTTCGATCTCCGATTCCAGCGCCAGCCCCTTGTGCTCGGCGCGGCCGGAGACGACGCGCAGCGACTCCGCGAGGATGCCGGAGAGATCCAGCGGCTCCATGTCGAACTTCATGCGGCCGGCCTCGATCCTCGACATGTCGAGGATGTCGTTGATGACCTCGAGCAGATATTTCCCCGAGGTCAGGATGTCGTGGCAGTATTCCTGGTACTTGTCCGAGCCGAGCGCGCCGAACAGGCCGCTTCCCATGATCTCCGAGAAGCCGATGATGGCATTGAGCGGGGTGCGCAGCTCGTGGCTCATATTGGCGAGGAATTTCGACTTCGCCGCATTGGCCTCTTCGGCGCGGGTCTTCTCCTGCGAGTATTTCTCGGCGAGGTCGGCGAGCTCGACCTGCGAGCGCTTCAGGTCGATCACCGAGGCGCGCAGCCGCAGGTCGTTGTCGACCAGCTTCTGTTCATGCGCCTTGATGCGGGTGATGTCGGTGCCGACCGAGACGTAGCCGCCGTCCTTGGTGCGGCGTTCGCTGATGTGCAGCCAGCTGCCGTCGTCGAGCTGGGCCTCGAAGGTGCGCGCGCCGGGCGCCGGCACGCCGCTTTCGTGCAGACGGGTGCGGACCTCCGGCATGCTGCCGACCTCGATCACTGTTTCATATGAAGTGCCGGGGAGCACGGCGGTATCAGGCAGCTTGTGCAGCCGCTGGAAATGCGTGTTGCAGAGCACCAGGCGATCGTCGGCGTCCCAGAGCACGAAGGCCTCGGGAATGGTCTCGATCGCGTCGCGCAGCCGAAGGTCGGCTTCGACCGACTTCTCGGCGAGGCTCTTCTGCTCGGTGATGTCGACCGCGATGCCGATCAGGTGCAGGCCGCCATCGGCGGCGGCCTGGCTGAGCTCGCAGCGCACGCGCAGCCAGATCCAGTGGCCGCCGACATGCTGCATGCGGAAGGTCTGGTCGATATGGTCGATCTTGCCGGCGATGAGCTGGTCGGCGATCTCGAACAGGTTGATGTCGTCGGACTTCACCAGTGCGTTGACTTCACCGAAGGTGAGGAGGTCGTTGCGGGTGTCGAGGCCGAGCAGGGTGAACATCGACTGCGACCAGAAGATCCGGCCGCGCGACAGGTCCCAGTCCCACAATCCGCAGCGGCCACGGTTGAGCGCGGTGTCGATGCGGCCGCGCACCGCGTCGTTGATCAGGTCGCCCTCGCGCGCGCGGGTCGACTGCCAGTGGAAGGCGAAGCCGAGGATCAGCACCACGAAGCTCGTGGTCGCCGACAGCGTGACCGAGAGCGCCGCGTCCGAGCCCCAGATCGGCTCGTTCATCTCCTGGATCACGACGACCTGTCCGGGCAGCGACTTGACCAGCCGCGAGATCGCCAGCGCGCCGGTGCCGCCGGGCAGCGTCATGTCGCTGACGATACCCTGCTGGCCGGGTGCCACCAACAGCTGCGCGGTGGAAATGACGTCGAGGATGCGATCGCTCTCGCCGACGCCGTCGATCGGCACGCGCGCCAGCACGCGATGGTCGGCGCCGGTGATGATGACGTGGCGGCCATAGGCGATGCCCCAGGACGGGATCAGGTCCGGCAGCTGCTCCTGCATGTGCTCGATGTTGTTGAGCCGCTCGCGGCGCACCGAGGTCAGGCGGTCGAGCCGCTCGGCGAGGATGTCGGACAGCGCGGCAAGGTCGCGCTTGGTCGCGCCGCGCTTCTGCCGGTTCTGGTCGATCACCTGGACGAAGGCGCCGAGGCAGATCGTGATCAGGAAGGCGATGATCAGTGTCGGCACAGCGCGGCGCAGTGCAGGCTCGGCCGTCAGGAGCCTGTGATAGGCCGGTTTCGCGATCGACTGCGCCAATCCCTTGATCGAATCGGATTGGACGCACGCGTTCGCCGCATGCGCACGCGCCATGCCGTAGACCCCCATTTCCAAGCTGCTTTTACGCGGTTCGGACGCTCCCCACGTGGCATCCGAATCAAGATGATTTGAATCCAGATTTCCGGGGCTGTCGAGAGTCAACGATTCGTTAATTCGAAATAAATCTTGCGGAATTCAGAATCGATTACCGCAAAGCGAGTCCGAAACAGGAACGACTCCGTAGAACTACAGAAGCTACGCGCGCGCCGGCTCGGCGTGACTGATCACGCGCTTGATGGTCGGAAAGGTGCGTCGCATCGCGCGTTCGATCTCGTCGACGCTGTCGTGCACCTTGATCACGCTGGTCGCGGGCGCGGCGCGGCAATGGAAGTTGACGATCTCGCCGGCGTCGGTGTTGCGGACGCGCACATTATGGATGTCATGGATCGCGCCGCCGTCGGCGGCAAAACGTGTCAGCGCGCCCCTGATGGTCTCGACGCGGTCGGGGGCGGCGTCGGTTCCCCACGGCAGTTCCGGCTCGAGTGGCTCGATATGGGTGTCGACCTCGACGTCCTCGCCGAAATCCTCGCGGATCGAGCGCTCGAGATCATGGGCGATGTCGTGCGCCGCGTTCAGCGCCATCCCGCCGTCGACCTCGAGGTCGATACTGACGGTCAGCTTGCCGCCGACATTGTGGATGGTGACGTGATGGATGGCGAGGCCGGAATTGCGCGCGATCACCATGATGCGCTCGCGCACGCTTTCATTGTCGCGCGCGACCGGGACCGCGGTGAAGGTCAGGTCGGCGTCGCCCAACGCCTTGGTCACCGCCTGCTGCGCCTTGCGCTTGATCTCCTCGACGCGGTCGATCGGGTAGGTGCGCGGCACGGCCGCGATGGCATCGATGAAATGCGTGGCACCGACCATGCGGACGCGCAGGCGGTTGACATCGACCACGCCTGCGACCGCCTTGATCGCGGCGGTGGCCTTCTCCTGCGCGCCTTCGGGGGCGCGGTCGAGCAGGGTCTCGACCGTCTCCCGCGCCATTCTGAGGCCGAGCAGGGCGATCATCACGGCGACCGCGATCGCGGCCGCGGCGTCGCCCCACCAGAAGCCGAGCCCTGTGAGGACAAGGCCGACGATGACCGCGAACGAGCCCATCACGTCGGAGGCGAAATGCAGTGCGTCGGCGGCGAGCGCCTGGCTCTTGGTGTTACGCGCCGCCCGGTGCAGCGCGCGGGCGCGCCACAGATTGACGGCGATGTCGAGCACCAGCACAACAAACGGAATCGCCGAGATGGTGGGCGGCGGCGCGCCCTCGCGCAGATGGCTGTAGGCCTGGACCAGGATGCCGCCGGCCAGCACGTAGAGCAGGGCGATGATACCGAGCGCCGAGACGCTCTCGAACTTGCCGTGGCCGTAATGATGCTCGGCATCCGCCGGCTGGTCGGACACCCGCACCACCGCCCAGGTGATGATGGTCGCGACCAGGTCGATCGTGGAGTGCAGAGCTTCGGAGATCAGCGCCAGCGAGCCGATCGCGATGCCGACCACGAACTTCGCCGCGGCCATGCCGCCGCTGGCAAGGATCGAGATCGCGGCGACCGATGACTTGGAATGGGATGTGACGGTGTTGGAAGAGTTCATGGGCGGCGGTTTAGCAGGCAGATGATGAACATCAAGTGTCGTTCCTCATGCGCAATCGCTACTCACTCGCAGGTGCAGGCGTGTTGCGAATTATTCCGAATTCATTCGCCACGTCGTCCCGGCGAAGGCCGGGCCCATACTCCGCGGCGGGAGTTGTGAAACGGACTCGTCATTCCGGCGTAGCGCAACAATCAGCATTGGTGGTTATGGGTCCCTGCTTTCGCATTGCGAAAGCAGGGACGACATCGAGAGTGTTGCGATATCGAGAGTCATACATCCGCATTCTCGCGACACGATTTGTCCGAGTTTACATCTCGCTCCGCCCTCACTCACAGTCACGCAACCGGCGGCCACCGCATCCCACCGCAACGTTCGCGACGATCGCGAAACGCCACTCGATCGGATGAGGTGCAATCACACACTGATTTGATATTACGATAACCCGAAATATTTGTCGCGGGGGCTGGACAGGCTTTCGGTGATTTGCCCGTCGTGTCGGATGGGCAACACTGGTTGCCGAAAGGACCCATCCTGCACGTTTCAGGTACTATTGCACAACTTCGAGCTAATCCTTGCGCTTTTGGCCTCGATAGGTTTTAAGCCGGGTGACCCCAGATCATCCGACACGGACGAGAAGCGCATCGCGGTGGCATTTAGAACCGGTGTCACACCCGGCGCCACCCGTGCGCTTCGTTCTACAAAGGAAACCAGCATGGCCAAGATGACCAAGAACCAGTTGATTGATGCAATCGCGGAAGCAACTCAGCTTTCCAAGGGAGACGTAAAGGCCGTCATCGAGCAGATGGCGACGGTCGGTTACAGGGAGCTGAACGAATCCGGCGAGTTCGTTATTCCCGGATTCGTCAAGATGTCGGTCGTGAACAAGCCCGCGACCGAGGCCCGCAGCGGCATCAATCCCTTCACGAAAGAGCCGATGGAGTTCGCGGCCAAGCCGGCCAGCAAGTCGGTGAAGGCGTCACCCTTGAAGGTTGCCAAAGACGCCGTTTGATCAAGGCAGCTTGTAGCCCGCGTGAGCGGATGCGGGAGCACGGGTGCTCCTGATGGTGGGCACGGCGCAAGCGCGCCTTTGCCCACCCTACTAATCCGCTACAGCGTCACCACGATCTTGCCGAGGTGCTTGTTGGCTTCCATGTGCGCGAAGGCTGCACCGATGTCGGCGAATTTGTAGACCTTGTCGATCGGCAATTGCAGCTTGCGCGACTCCACCGCGGGCCAGATGTCCTCTTTGACCTCGTCGAAAATCTCGCGGATCTCATCGATCGAGCGGGTGCGGAAGGTGACGCCAATATATTGAATCCGGCGCGCCGCGTGGAGATCGAAGTTGAAATCGGCATGGCTGCCGCCGAGCCGACCGACGTTGACGATGCGGCCCTTGACCCTGGTCGCTGCCAGATTTTGGCTCGCGACCTTGCCGGAGACCTGGTCGACGATCAGATCGACGCCCTCGCCGTCCGTCGCCTTCAGCACCTGATCGACCCAGGCGGGATCGGAGGAGTCGATTGCGAGGTCGGCGCCGAATTCCGTCAGGCGCCCGCGGCGCATCGGGTCGGTCGAGGAGCCCACGACGAGCTTGGCGCCCTTCAGCTTGGCGATCTGCATCGCCATCAGGCCGACGCCGGAGCTCGCGCCCTGGATCAGCACGCTCTGGCCCGTCTGCAATGCGCCGTTGGTGACGACGGCATTGTGCATGGTGGCGAGCGCGACGGGCAGCGTGGCGGCCTCGTCGAAATTCATGTTCGAGGGCGCGCGGAACAGCCGGCCGTGATCGGCCAGCGTGTATTCGGCAAACGCGGCAGCACCCGAGCCCATGATTCGGTCGCCGACCTTGACGCCCTTGGTATCGGGACCGAGCTCGGCGACCTCGCCGGCCCATTCCATGCCGAGCACGGTGCCGACGCCGCCGGCCGAGCCATGCGCATGGCCCTTGGTCATGCCGAGATCGGCGCGGTTCAGCCCGCAGGCATGGACCTTGACCAGCACCTGCGTGCCCTTCGGCGTGGGTTTTGCGACGTCGGTAATCTCGGCGCCATTGGCGCCGTACACATAGGCTTTCATGATGGTCTCTCCGGCATTGCGCGTTACGGCTGATGGGCGTCCATCAGATGTTGGCGGAAGAAGGCGAGGATGCTCGCGTCCCACTCCTTGTGGAACGCAACGCGGTCGAAGCCCGGCCGATCCGTGCAAATCCGCGGGATGCGTGCCGCGAGATCGGCGGAGCAGGGCACCAGGAAGACGAAATGCCCGGCGTTGCTGACAACGTGATAGTCGGCCTTGATCGGCAGCTCGTCCTTGATGGCGGCGACATAGCCGGGATTGACCTCGGTGATCTTGTCCTCGCCGCTGAGCTCGGAGGCCCAGAGCTGGATCGGGATCTTGACGTCCTTCAATGCCGCGCGATCGAACAGCGGGCCGAACGCCGGATCGGCGATCACCATGGCCTTCACGCGGGGATCGTGGACAGCCGGCTGCGTCGGAATTTCGCCGCGTTGCAGCTCGCCGCAGCTCGGCAAGGGCAGTCCGGGCGGGCAGAAGGCGGTGGCCTTGCTTATGTCGGGATTGGCGCCGGCGACGACGAGGCCGGTATAGCCGCCGCGTGAGAAGCCGAAGAAACCGATCCTGCCGGGATCGAGCTTGGCGCGGTCCGGCCAGGTCTCGAGCATGTAGTCGATCGCGCGCTTGATATCGGCGGGGCGCTCGGTCAGCACGGCGAGCGTGTCGGCCCGACTCTTGTCGCCGGCACCGGTATCGACTGGGTGATTGACTGCGACCACGACAAAGCCCGCATCCGCAAGCGTCTCGGCGGTGTCGTGGTGCCCGGTGAAGCTGCCGCCATAGCCGTGCGACGACACGATCAGCGGCAGCTTCTCGCCAACGATCGGGCAATCCGTCGTTCCCGGCAGCGTGATGGTGCGCAACTTCACCTCGCCCGCGGGCGCAGCGCAAGGCGACCACACCGCGATCTGCATCGGCGGGGCGCCGTCAGTCTCCATCTTGATGAGCCGCAGGCCCGCCGCATCGGCGAACGTCGCCGACAGGCAAAGGGCGGCCGCGACGACTGATGCGAACACGCGCATGCAAACTCCCGTCAGAAAACCGCCGGCGCCATCAAGCCTTCTGGCGTGGCGACAGCAAGGCCGCTATTCGGCGGCCTGGCGCTTGCCGCCGGACATCATGCCGCCGAGCCGCGCAGCGATGATCGCCTCCGCCTCGTGCACGATGCGCGAGATGAGCTCGGCGCAGGACGGTATGTCGTGGATCAGACCCTGCACCTGGCCGGCCGACCAGATGCCCTCGTCGGCGTCGCCGGTCGCATACACCATCTTGCCGCGAGCGCCGGCGACGAGCTCGCGGACGTCCTCGAACTTGGCGCCTTCCTTCTCCATCTGCACCACCTTGGTCGAGATCGCGTTCCTGGCGACGCGCGAGGTGTTGCGCATGGTGCGGAAGATCAACTCGGTCTCGCGCTCGTCATTGGCGACGATGCGCTACTTCACCAGCTGATGGATCGGGCTCTCCTTGGTGCACATGAAGCGGGTGCCCATGTTGATGCCCTCGGCACCGAGCGCAAGCGCTGCAACCAGGCCGCGGGCATCGCCGAAGCCGCCCGAGGCGATCATCGGGATCTTGACCTTGTCGGCGGCGGCCGGGATCAGGATCAGGCCGGGCGTGTCGTCCTCGCCGGGATGCCCGGCGCATTCGAAGCCGTCGATCGAGATCGCGTCGGCGCCCATTCGCTCGGCCGAGAGCGCGTGGCGGACGCTGGTGCATTTGTGCAGCACCTTGACGCCGTGCTTCTTGAATTCATCGACATGCTCCTGCGGCTTGTTGCCGGCGGTCTCGACGATCTTGATGCCGCTCTCGATGATGGCCTGACGATATTCGGCGTAGGGCGGCGGCTTGATCGCAGGCAGGATGGTGAGGTTGACGCCGAACGGCTTGTCGGTCAGATCGCGGCAACGCGCGATTTCCTTGCGCAGATCGTCCGGCGTCGGCTGGGTCAGCGCCGTGATCATGCCGAGCGCGCCGGCATTGGCGACGGCGGCGACGAGCTCCGCGCGCCCGACCCATTGCATGCCGCCCTGCACGATCGGGTGGTCGACGCCGAACATCTCGGTGAAGCGTGTTGTGATCATCCTGCCCTCGGTTTCCACTCGAATTTTCCGTGTCGCGGACTGCCGCGCACGGTTGTTATGGGAGTTTCGAGCGGGAGGATGCCGTCTGCCTGCGCAAAAGTCTATCCTGCACGGGCGGCGCGCCCATGCGGAATTCGAGGGCGTTACGTCGCCGCGACTGGAACAGCGCGCGGCGCGCCTGAAACGTCGGCCGCGTTGCTCTCGTTCAGCTTCTGATTGACGATGTGCACCGTGCGATCGATCTCGGCATTGGGCACGCCGAGCTGATGTGAGATCAGCTTCACCAGCAGGTCGACGCGCTCGATCGACGCTGCGCCACCCGCGACTGCGCGGGCTGCGGACGACGGCTTGAGCAGGCTTTCCGCCGCCTTGGCATATTTCTCGAACGGCACCTGATCGGCGGGATCGGCGCCGAGACGCTGGGCGATGGCATCGACATGGCAGTAGATCGACCTTGAGAGATCGAGATCGCCGTGCACGGCGTCGCGGATCGATTGCGGCTCGTGCGGTGTGATGCAGCGGTAGTTGCCGGTCAGCAGCATCGACCATTTCGCCAGCGGCACGAACATCGAGGCGAACACCTTGAGCTTCACCGGAACGTCCTGGCCATCCAGCCTCACCGCATCGATGTCAGCCTCCAGCTCCCGAAGCAGCCGATTGTGGGCCGCGTCGGCAAACGGTGCGGCCTTGAAGTTGGTCGGCAGACCGACGTGAAGCACATTCGCCGCCTCGTCCGGTGGACGAAAGGCCTGCGGATCAGGCGAGCAGAGCGAGACGAGTCCCGGCTCGAACTGTTCCCAGACCGCGGCATGAGCATAGGCCTGCTCCAGATCCATCGTCGCAAGCGCCGGGATCCGCTTGAGATAGGGCAGCGGCGGCATGTTCATGATCGACAGGCAGGGCAGCTTCGCTGCGGCGATCTCGTTCATCAGAGCGCGGATCGCAGGGCTCGAATATTGCGGCTCCTGCATCGCAAGACCGACCAAATCATAGCGGGAGATGTCGACGTCGGCGGGTTCGACGGCGTCCAGCGTCCCGGGCAGGTCGCGCGAGACAATCGGCCGGTGCGTCGCCTCATCGCGCAGCTTGATGCGGACTTCGGTGCCTTCGCGATTGATGATGTCAGCCGTTTGCTCGCGGCAAACCAGGGTCGCGTTGTGACCCGCCATCAGGAGCTTCGTCGCCAGCAATGAGCCGTACGAGGCTCCAAGGATCAGAACGTTGCGCGCCATGCGTCCCCCAGGGATGATCGTTCCGGCGCGCGCGATTCCGTTGCAGATTCGCGAGCGCCTGCCTTGCGACAGCAGTCGAGCAGCTGAGGGTCAGGCAGCGAACACGGTGGCGGTGCGGGTGGCCTCTTCGTCGAACGCGGACGAGATGTCGCGCATGCTGACGACGCCGATCAGGCTGTAATTGTCGATCACGGGCACGTGGCGGATGTGGTGCCGGTTCATGAGGTGACGGACATGCTCGATCGGATCGGTCGAATTGCAGGAGACGAGCTGCTGCACGCTCACGAATTGCGACACCCGCATGCTGGCGCCGGCCGCACCGTGCTGGGCGATCGCCCGCACCACGTCGCGCTCGGTGAACATGCCGACGGCGGTGTTGCCCTCGGTGCGCACGACATCCTTGACCACAAGCGCGCTGATATTGCTGGAGCGCATCAGCTGGGCTGCGATCGCGACCGTCTCATTCATGCGGACCGTTGCGACGCGGGCGGTTTTCTTGCGCAGGATATCTCCGACTTGCATGGCCACCTCCTTGGGTTATCGATGGCGCAAGTCTGGTATACATAATGCCAATTGTCAACACCCATGATGGTTCGTCCACGCGACAAAGATTGCAGATAGATAGCAGTTTTACTGACATTTCGTGGTTCTTTTCGATGGAGCCGCGCGCCGGCTAAGTGCCTCCTAAGTTGTCCCGTTGTATCTGGTATGCCTGACCTGTCGGAGACAAGAAAAAGGCGCACCGAGGTGCGCCTTTGCAAGTCCAGGGAGAGAACTTTGGGATCAGGCCGTCTTTGCAGTCGCCGCAGCAGCGGTCTCGGCGGCCGCTTCGTTGCCGTGGATGAAGGCGCGCCGCAGCGGCTTGATCACGAACACCGCCATCAGCGCCGCGGTGGCATTGAGCGCGACCGCGATCACGAACACCGCCTGCCAGCCATAGCTGGTCGCGACGATGCTGGCGGCCGGCACCAAGAGCGAGGCCGTGCCTTTCGCGGTGTAGAGCATGCCGTTGTTGGTGGTCGCGAACTTCGAGCCGAAGGTGTCGCCGCAAGTCGCCGGAAACAGCGAGTAGATCTCGCCGAATACGCCGAAATAGACCGCGGTCGCCAGGACGAAGACAATCGGATTGTGGCCCCAGGTCGAGAGCGTCAGCAGCATCAAGGCGCCGGTGCCGAACGCGATGAACATGGTGTGCTCGCGGCCGATATTGTCGGAGACCCAGCCGAAGAACGGACGACCGAAGCCGTCGAAGATGCGGTCGAGCGAGATCGCAAAGGTCAGCGCCGCCATCTGGAAGCCGGCAAGCGTCACCGGCGTGCTCGCGATCTTGTAGTCGTGGGCGATCGGGGCGATCTGCGCCGCCGCCATCAGGCCGCCGGAGGCGACCATCACGAACACCAGGTACATGATCCAGAAGATCGGGCTGCGCAGCACCTGCGGCGGCGTGAAGTCGATCTTGGTCTGCGGCAGATTGAGCTGCTTCTTCTTCGGCGGGATCGAGACCGCGGGCTTCTGGATGAAGAAGGCGAGCACGAACACGATGGCGCCTTGCGCGATGCCAAAATTGAAGAACGCGGTCTGATAGCCGCTGGACGCAATCATGCTGGCGATCGGCACCACGGTCGCGGCGGCGCCGGCGCCGAAGCCGGCCGCGGTGGCGCCGGCGGCGAGGCCGCGGCGATCGGGAAACCATTTCAGCGCATTGCCGACGCAGGTGCCGTAGACCGCGCCTGCACCCATGCCGCCGATCACCGCAGCCGCATAGAGCACGGTGAGCGAACTGGCGTAGGAGTTGAGCACCCAGGCCAGCGCGATCATCACACCGCCGAACATGATGACGAGGCGCGGACCATATTTGTCGACGAACCAGGCTTCGACCGGCACCAGCCAGGTCTCCGTCACCACGAAGATGGTGAAGGCGAGCTGGATCGCCGCGCGCCCCCAGTGATGCGCTGCGTCGATCGGATCGACGAACAGGGTCCAGCCATATTGCAGATTGGCGATCATCGCCATGCAGACGATGCCCATGGCGAGCTGAAGCCAGCGGAAGCCGCTGGACGAAGGTTGAGCTTGTGTGACGGCACTATTGCTGGAAACCATCAAGTCCTCCCGAGCGCGCGATTCTTCTTGTGACCGCTGTCGCGATTGTTGTGTCTTATCGTCACAAGCGCTATTTGGATGTTGGTATACTATATTCCAGAAAGCAAGCCTATCCCGACGCTGCGCCGCAGCAATACTGGCCTCCGGGATACGGTTTCTCACGATGCGGGAAAGCAAAGGCGCCCGGCATTGCGTTCAGCACAAATAGAAATGGCCCCGGAGACCGGGGCCATTGGCCAATAGTACAATTTCAGGTCGTGTTCCCCGCTGATCGCCAATCCGCTGTGTGCGGGAGAGTTCGTCAGACGCGGTCCGGGACAACATGCCGCAGCGTCGCGACGGGGATTGCGCCCATCACCAGGGCGGAAGCGCAAGCAATCATGCCGATCGGATCGCGCGTCGTTCGCTCAGAGGCCAGGGCGCGGCAGGTCGCCGTTGCGGTTGGAGATCTCGGCGCTCTTCATCAGGAGGCGATCGACCGTCGCCAGCAAGCGGGCGAACAGGGTGGTGGGCGCGGTGAGCGCGATGGCAGTGGTCTTGGACATCTGTGTCCCTTTCGGTCTTGCGGCCGGCAATGGGCCGGCTCAACGTCTAGGACTTATTTATGTATACCAGATGCCACGAGCAATGGATTTGTTTGCATGGCAGCATTCGCCGCGCTGCAATGCAGCAAAATGGGCCGGTAGGCATCCCAAATCGGCTGGAATCTCGTCGCGAAGCCGGCGGAATCCGGTCGAAGCCGCGATTTCGGCGATCTCGGGGTGATGGCAATTGTGGTGCGATTCCATCCCTGTCATTGCGAGCGAAGCGAAGCAATCCATGCTTCGGCATAAGCGGTGAGATGGATTGCTTCGTCGCTTCGCTCCTCGCAATGACAAGGCTGCTCCGTTCGCAGCCTCTTACGCCGCCTCGTGGTTGTAGCGGTACTCCTGGGTGAGGCCGCCATAACCGTAGGAGATCGCGCCGCAGTCGATGATGTGGACATTCGAATGCGGGTGCAGATTGCCGATCAATTCCGACAGCAGGACAAAGGCCCTCTTCTGGTAGAGCGACTTCTCGTCCCGCGTGTTGGTGCCCTCGGTGATGGTCACCTCGAGCCGGAACGAGTTCTTGCCGTGATCGACGAGCGATCGTGCCTCGATGAACCAGTGCTCGCGCGGCAGGTAATGGACCTGCACCATGGTGCGCTCCGGCTTCTTCCTCAGCGTCGTAGAGGTGAGGGCGGTGAGCTCGGCCGCCAGACGGCGGCTCAGCGCTTCGTCCGGTGTTCCCGACACCGTCAGCTTCAGTCCGGGCATTGCTGTCTCCATTCGTTGTGTTGACGTGTGGCGGACACTAGCCAGACGATATCTCTCGGAAAAGCGGGAAGATATGGTACTATCCATCGAAGATACCGATGGATCATGACCATGCGCCTCGATCTCGATCTGCTGCACACCTTTGTCGTGATCTGCGATACCGGCAGCCTGACCGCTGCCTCGCGCCGGGTGCACCGCTCGCAATCCGCGCTCAGCGAGCAGATGCAGAAGCTGGAAGAAGCCTGCGGGCGTCCGCTTTTGGTGCGCGGCAAGAGCGGGGCGCATCCGACGCCGGCCGGCGAACGGTTGTTGCAGCATGCGCGCCAGCTGCTCGGCATGTCCGAGCTCGCCTATCAGGACGTCCAGGGCATCGAGATCGCCGGCACCTTGCGGCTCGCCATGACCGACTATTTCCGCCCGGCGCAGATCATCGACATCCTGGCGCGGATCCGCGCGCGCTATCCGCGGCTGCGCCTGCAGGTCTCGGTGCGCAAGAGCGCGCTGATCGAGGAGGACCCCGATGATTTCGACATCGGCATCTCGATGCGGCTGCTCGACGGTCGCAAGGTGCCCGATGACGGCCGGATCCTGATCGCGCGCGAGAAGGTCGCGTGGATCGCGCATGACGGTTTCAAGTTCGCCAAGGCGGCGCGCTGGCCGCTGGTGACCTTGCCCGAAACCTGCTCGCTGCAGCGCGCGATCGTGCGCACGCTGAACCGGCACAAGGTCAAGTTCGACGTCGTGCTGACGGCCTCCGGCGTCGCCGGCCTCCACATGGCGGTCGCCGCCGGCCTCGGCGTCACCTGCCTCAACGCATCCGCGGTCCCGGCAGGCGCGCGCCGCCTCCAGTCCAACGAACTGCCCGAGATGCCCGACGCCGAATTCAACCTGCTGCCGCCGAAGCCGAACGAAGCAGTGCTGGTCGGCGAGGTGAGGCGGCTGCTGGTGGCGCAGTTTGCCTGACGGCCGGCTCACAAATTGAATCGCTCCAGAGCATGATCCGGAAAAGTGTGAAGCGGTTTTCCGAAACGATCTTGCTCAAAAACGAAGCTAAGGCTTTAGTGGATGATGAAATTGCTGGCGTGCAGATCGGCGAGTTCAACATTCGTCAGGGTGATGACGTCGTGATTGCCGAGATTGATCAATGTGTCGTGGCCGCCGTTCACGGACTGGAACAGCGACTGCGGCTCGCCGGCTTGCGCCTCATGCAGGAGCGTGGCCAGCTCCGAGCTGCTTGTGACCGATGAAAAACCATCCAGCTCGAATGTACCTGTTGTCCCGGCGTTGACGATCGTATCGGCGCCGATGCCCGGGTGGAACACGAACGCATCATTGCCGGGACCCGCGACGGTGACCGTGACCGGCTGGTTGCCGGTGTTGGTGGTGCCGCCGGCGTGACTGGCTGGAGGGTCGATCACGACGGTGCCGCCGCTTCCATCGCTGGATAGCTGGAACGTCGAGTTGGTGTAGTTGCCCTCGAGCGCAATCTGCGCCGTGTCGAAATGCGCATCACTGACCGTGAGAGTCCCTCCGGAAGAGGTGCCAGTGAAATAGGCAAACGTTCCTGATCCGAACTCGACATCCTTGAGATCAATCTTGTCCGACGTTGCCGGGTTGCCGTCGCCGCTGAAGTTGAACACCTGCCCCTCGAACGCGGTGGACACGTCCAGTGTCAGCGTTCCGGTCGAGCCCATGAATGTGACCGGCCCGTAGTCGAAGCCGGGGACCTCGAGCGTTCCGCCGGCGGGGACCGCCTGACCGATCACTCCATCGCCGTTCAGATCCTGGTGGAAGCTCGATTCGAGCAATTCGAATGCGGCGCTGGTCCCCGACACGGGGCCGCCGAGCGGGTCGTAGGTCACGTTCCCGCTGCTGTCGGTGTACCACTCCGTGTACTGGCCGGCCGTGTCCTTAAGGGCGATCTCATAGCCGGTCGACGTCTGCTCGGCGCCGATCGGTGTCCAGCCATATTCGCCAGGGGTCAGCGGCGTACCGCCGAACATCAACTCGGGACCGGTCCCGGTGCTGTTGCTGTCGAGCAAATAATGGTTTCCGCTCTGCACGAGGCTGGTCACGCCAGCCGACTCGATGCTGCCGGGAATGCCGATCACGCCATCGCCGTTGAGATCCTGATGGAAACTCAATTCGGTGGCTTCCAGCAGCGGGCTACTCGCGGAGACGTTGCCGATCGTGTCGTAGAGAACGTTGCCGTTGGCGTCGGTCGCCCACACCGTGTACTGGCCGTTGGTCGCGTCCTTCAAGGCGATCTCATAGCCCGTGGACGTCTGCTCCGCGCCGATCGGTGTCCAGTCGAACTCGCCGGCGGTCAGAGGCGCGCCGCCAAACACCACCTCGGGACCGCTCCCGCTGCTCCTGCTGTCGAGGAAATAATTGTCGCCGACCTGGACAAGATTGGTCGATGCGGATGACCCGATCAGAATGCCGACCACTCCGTCGCCGTTCAAATCCTGGTGGAAGCCTGGTTCGAACGCTTCGAATGCGGCGCTGGTGCCCGAGACGGGGCCGCCGAGCGGGTCGTAGGTCACGTTCCCGCTGCTGTCGGTGTACCACACCGTGTACTGGCCGGCGGTGTCCTTCAAGGCGATCTCATAGCCTGACGACGTCTGCTCGGCGCCGATCGGTGTCCAGCCATACTCGCCAGGGGTCAGCGGCGCGCCGCCAAACATCACCTCCGGGCCGGTCCCGGTGCTGTTGCTGTCGAGGAAGTAGTGATTTCCGCTCTCGACGAGGCTGGTCACGCCAGCCGACTCGATGGTGCCGGGAATACCGATCACGCCATCGCCGTTGAGATCCTGGCCGAAGCTCAATTCGATGGCTTCGAGCACCGGGCTGTTGCCGGCGACGTTGCCGATGGTGTCGTAGAGAACGTTGCCGTTGGCATCGGCCGCCCACACCGTGTACTGGCCGGCCGCGTCCTTCAAGGCGATCTCGTAGCCTGATGACGTCTGCTCGGCGCCGACCGCTGTCCAGCCGAACTCGCCGGCGGTCAGAGGTGCGCCGCCGAACACCACCTCGGGACCAGCCCCGGTGGTCTTGTTCTCGAGAAGATAATTGTCGCCGACCTGGACCAGGTTGACCGTTCCGGATGACCCGATCAGCGTGGTGGGAACCGTTCCGACGAAGCCGTGCTGGTGGCCGCTGCTGTCGTTGTAAAATCCGGAGATCACGCCCTGGTCACTGACGCCGAGGATGTCGGTTTCGGTTGCTCCGGGAACGTCGACGCTCTGGATGACGCCGCCATTGTCGATGAAGCCATGAACGTTGCTGCTGCCGTCGACGTAATATCCGACGATCTCGCCGGAGGAATTGACCGCTGACACGCCGACGCTGGTGGCGCCGGCAATGTTGATCCTGGTGATGCTGCCGTTGCTGTCGACGAACCCCCAGGTGTTGTTGGCGCTGTCCTGATAGTTTCCGACGATCTCGTTGCTGTCGCTGATGCCGACCACGCTGGTGGAGATCGATCCGGACGGATCGATCGACTGGACCGCGCCGCCGTAGTCGAGGAAACCATGCGCGACCGATGCCGCGTCGGTGTAGGTGCCGACGATCGTGCCGGCAGCACTGACGCCGGAAACGGTGGTGCTGACGGCCCCGGGAACGTCGACCGGCGTCATGAAGCCGTCGTTCTCGAAGAAGCCGTGAATGCCATTGGCGGAGTCGGCATAGGAGCCGTAGATCACGCCGGCGTTGGTCACGCCCGAGACGGTGGTGCTGTTGGCGAGGAAGACGTCGACCGTGGTGACGACGCCGTTGGTCTCGACGAAGCCGTGCGACCGGTTTTCATAGTCGACATAGTCGCCGAAGATTTCGCCGCCGGAGGTGATGCCGACGATGTCGGTGTTGCTCGATCCGGGTGGATCGGACGGCGTGCCGTTGCTGCCGGTGGCGACGAAGCCGTAGAACGTCCCGTCACCATCGCCGTCGACATTGCCGTAATTTCCGACCGCCTCGCCGGCGGCGTCGACGCCGTCGACGGAAATGTATTGATAGGGTTCCACCGGGGCGGGAACGTCGATTTTTGTGAAGCTGAAATTTGTCATGGCCCCGATTGGTGGTGACGACATTTTCCGCGGTTCATGGTTTCGGGGCAGGACCGCACGGCTCAAGCATTAAATTTTCGCAAGCCTCGGCTCGCGGCAGTGGCGCCGAACTCTCAACCTGCGCATGAATATGTGTCCGCGCGACAGGGTGTTCCTCTCCGCCGCGATGGTCTATGAAGACGCCGATAGATCCTTCGGTTTTTCAGGGAAGCATTGTCATGGTGTTCATTCGGTCAATGCTGCTTGGTGCGTTTGCAGGCGCCTTGCTCGGCATCGGCACGGCGTCCGCGGGGAACGAGCGGCTGCTGGAATCACGCGAGTCGCTCTACAACAACATCTACGTGTATGAGCGACCGCCCTACGTCATCATGACGTTCGGGCACAACAAGCAGCTTTACACCGAGACCGTGTTCGATACCGGCGACGACCGCGCCCTGCCGGTGCCCTATACGAGATTGATGACCGCGGCGCTGATGTACGCGAAGAACGTGCATTCGATCCTCGAGATCGGCTTCGGCGGCGGCCGCGTCGCGTGGTACCTGCATCGCTTCCTGCCCGATGTCCGCGTGACCTCGGTCGAACTCGACACTGCCGTGCTGGAGCTGTCGCGGAAATATTTCGGGATTACGGACGAACCGAACTTCTATCTCGATTCCCGCGACGGCCGCGTGTTCCTTGCGCAGTCGAAGGACAAATACGACATCATCCTGATCGATGCCTATCGCGGACCGTTCGTGCCGTTCCATCTGATGACGAAGGAGTTTTACCAGATCGTCAGGGATCATCTCGGCGAGGGCGGTGTCGTCATGCAGAATGTCGATCCCGACACCATGCTGTTCGATTCCGCCGTCAAGACGATCGGTGCGGTGCTTCCGCAGATCGAGTTCTACAAGACCAACGACAATTCGGACGACAATATCGTGACCGTCGCCTATGACGGCCCTGAACGCAAGGCGGACGACCTCGCCGCGGTCGCAAGCGAGCGCGACAAGGCGCTTGGCCTGCGCTACCCGCTCACCGAGATGCTAGCCGTGCGCAGGCACGTCGACCTCAACGACACGCAGACGATCAGCGCCAAGGCCGCCGTGCTGACCGACGATTTCGCGCCGGTCGAGACCCTGAAGGCGATCGAACGGCACAACAGGAAGCTGCCTTGACGCGGTCCCGCTCGTCCGCGATACGGTCCCGCTCGCTTGCGATGCGGTCCCGCTCGCTCGCGCCGACCATCTACCTCATCGCCTTCGTCGTCGGCGGCGTTCTGATGGGCTTCGAGATGCTGGGCAGCCGCTATTTGTTTCCCTATTTCGGCGGCGGCATCGGCACATGGGCAAGCCTGATCTCGACGGTGCTCTGCGCGCTCGCCGTCGGATATTTTGCCGGCAGCGCCATCGTCGATCGCTATCCGTCGCAGCGGGCGATCGGTGCCGCCATCCTGGTCGCGGCGTGCTGGCTCGCGCTTGTGCCGGCAACCGCCGACGCCATCATGCAGACCATCCTGGACCACATCGGCGATGGCGCCGCCGCGACGCTGTCGGCCTCGACCGCGCTCCTGCTGGTTCCGCTGTCGCTGCTCGGCACGTTCTCGCCACTGGCCGTCAGCCTGCTGACAAGGTCGGCCAATGAGGCCGGCCGTGTGGCGGGGCTCGTCTACGGCGTCTCCACCATCGGCAATGTCGCCGGCACCCTGCTGACGACGTTCATCCTGATTCCGTCCGTCGGCTCGCGCAACATCACCTACATCTTTGCGGTGATGCTTGCCCTCTGCGCCGGTTTGCTGTTTGTGACACCTGCACGCCCGCCAACGAAGGTCTGAACGATGTCGCGAAACCTCCGAATCTGCGTCGTCCTGGTCGCGGCGCTGCTGGCCCTGCAGCCCGGGCCGCTGCTCGCCGAGGTCAACCAGTCCAGGATCGAATCCTGGGACGGCAAGCGCGCGCTTGCCACCATCGTGGACCTTCTGCGATTCACGCCGCGCGCGATGGAGACGCCCGGGCACCAGCAGACCATCGACTACATCATGGCTGAGCTGAAGAAGACCAAATTCGACACCGTCACGGCCCAGCGCTGGACCGCGCACGATGCCGGCCGCACCATGGCGATGACCAACATCATCGCCCGTTTCAACCCCGCAAACCCGCGCCGCGTGATCGTGGCCACGCACTACGACAGCATCATCAAGGCCTATCGCGATTCCAGCAATCCGGATGCGCCGATGCCTGGCGCCAACAATTCCGCTTCGGGCGTCGCCGTGCTGCTGGAGACCGCGCGCGCGCTGTCGGGGATCTCAGATGCGCCGCCGGTCGGGATCGACATGATCTTCTTCGACGGCGAGGAGGGGCCGATCTCGATGGGCGCCGGTGATCCGAACTTCTTCTCGGTCGGCTCGCCGTACTTCACCGAGCACCTTGCCGAATTCTATCCGAATGCCAAGCCTGAGCAGATGCTCGACTTCGACATGGTCTGCGACCGCGATCTGCACCTGAAGGCCGAGCAATCCGGGCTGCACTCGGCGCCGGCGGAGGTGAAGAAGTTCTGGGACATCGGGATGAAGATCGCGCCCGGCGCCTTCGAGCAGCAGCCGGTGCCCTATGCGGTCGAGGACGACCACACGGCGTTTCAGCTCGCCGGCATTCCGAGCTTTGTCGTGATCGATTTCGAATACGAGCCGTTCTACAACACCACCGAAGACACGCCCGACAAGTGCTCGGTGCAAAGCCTGGAAGCGGTGGGGCGCACGCTGACGGAATATCTTTACCTGCCGTGAATGGTGACGATGTCCGGCGCCGCGTGAATCTGCGTGAAAAAGGCCGCCGGAATCCGGCCTCGAACTGCTGCTCAACGCAAACAAGGCGGCAAAGGACATCATCGCGACACCGCGAGTCCAGGTCGTGCCGTGAGGTGATCGGCTCTCGCGTCGATCGCGTTGTCGTCGGTGATGTCCTTTGCCGTGGCGCCGCGCCCACGCGCTGAGGCGCGATGGAACCGCAAACAAATTTTCTTGTACGTGGCGTTGTGATCTGGATCACGGCTGCACCCGCAACGCGAGCACTAGACTTAAAAGCAAGCAGAGATCGTGTTGGTGATTTCTCGCGACATCAGCTTGCGCCGCGACATTTTCGCGGCTCACCGGTTCCCATGAGGAGAACCACATTCCGAGGAGACAAGCGTCATGACAAACATCTGGATTCGTTCCGCATCCAACTTCTTCGCCTTCCTGCGCATGGACACCTCCAAGGTCACCGCCTTCAACGGTTCCGGAAGCGGCACTGTCAATTGCCAGTTCTATGGACCGGGAACCGAGCCGGTGACTGCACCCGGCAATGACGAGGTCTTCCTGTTCGTTCCGATCACCGACACCGCCTTCGCGTTGAGGTCGACCGTGTCAGCACATGCCTATCTGCGCATGGACGGCTCGGGCGTGACGGAATTCAATCCCGCCGGAAGCGGAACGGTGAACTGCCAGTTCTACGCCCAGGGCACCCAGCCGCAGGTTGCGCCAGGGAATGACGAGGTGTTCCAGTTCGTGCCGATCCCGAACAGCCCCGTGGTCGCGATCCGCTCGGTCGCCAATCCGACGGCCTACCTGCGGATGAATGCCGCCGGCGTCAACTCGCGTCAGGGCAATGGCAGCGGCATCGTCAACTGCCAGTTCTATGCGCGCGGCACCACGCCGCAATGGGTGCCCGGAAACCTCGAGGTGTTCTACATCTCGGCCACTCCCGGCCTGGCTTGATCGTCCCGACGACGTCGCCGTTGCTCCCTGCAACGTCGGCCACTACATGAAAAAGGCCGCCGGTGAGCCGGCGGCCTTTGCTGGTGCGATGGGAGCTGCCTTTACTCCGCCGCCTGCTTGCGCGGCGGATCGAGTGCGCCGGAATCATGGATCTCGGCGACCTGGTGGTCGGAGAAGCCGAGCACCTGGCGCAGGATCTCGTCGGTGTGCTCGCCGAGCAGCGGTGAACGCTGCACGTCGCTCGGGGAATCCGACAGCTTGATCGGATTGCCGACCGAGAGGTACTTGCCGCGGGTCGGATGATCGACCTCGACCACGGTGCCGGTCGCGCGCAGCGACTGGTCCTCGGCGAGTTCCTTCATCGACAGGATCGGGCCGCAGGGGATGTCGTCCTTGTTGAGGATCTCCATCGCCTCGAATTTTGTCTTGGTCATTGTCCACTGTTCGATGCGCGCAAAGATCTCGTTCAGGCGCGGCAGGCGGGCCGGCGGCTTGGCGTAGTTCGGATCGGTCTTCCACGTGGGCTCGCCGATCACGTCGCAGATCTTCTCCCAGACCGGGGCCTGGGTGATGAAGTAGATGTAGGCGTTCGGATCGGTCTCCCAGCCCTTGCATTTGAGGATGCGGCCAGGCTGGCCGCCGCCGGAATCATTGCCGGCGCGCGGCACCGCATCGCCGAACGGGATGCCTTCGCCGAACTGGCTGTATTCCTTGAGCGGACCGTGGGCGAGGCGCTGCTGGTCGCGCAGCTTGACGCGCGCCAGATTCAGCACGCCGTCCTGCATCGCGGCGGTGACCTTCTGGCCCTTGCCCGAATGGGTGCGCTGGTAGAGCGCGGTGACGATGCCGAGCGCGAGATGCAAGCCGGTGCCGCTGTCGCCGATCTGCGCGCCGGTGACGAGCGGCAGGCCGTCGCGGAAGCCGGTGGTGGAGGCAGCGCCGCCGGTGCATTGCGCGACGTTCTCGTAGACCTTGCAGTCCTCATACGGGCCGGGGCCGAACCCCTTGATCGAGGCGACGATCATCTTCGGGTTGATGGCCTGGATCTTCTCCCAGGGGAAGCCCATGCGGTCGAGCACGCCGGGGCCGAAATTCTCGACCAGCACGTCGCAGCTCTTGATCAGCGCGGTCAGCACCTCCTTGCCCTTCGGATTCTTGGTGTCGAGCGTGATCGAGCGCTTGTTGTGGTTCAGCATGGTGAAATACAGGCTGTCCACGTTCGGAATGTCCTGCAGCTGGCCGCGCGTGATGTCGCCGACGCCGGGGCGCTCGACCTTGATCACGTCGGCGCCGAACCAGGCCAGCAATTGCGTGCAGGTCGGGCCCGACTGGACGTGGGTGAAATCGAGAATGCGAACGCCCTCAAGCGCCTTGGTCATAATGCTTGCTCCGTACTCTATAGGCCCCTGCACCCGCAGGGAGTGATGGGTTAAGGGGGTGACTTACTTCTTCTTCAGAACGCTCTGCGGATTGAGATTGCCGATGCGGCCGCTTTCCGAGCCGGCGGCCGGATCGATCACCGCGTTGATCAGGGTCGGCTTGCCGGAATCCAGGGCGGCATTGACCGCGCGCTTCAATTCGTCGGGCGAGGTGGCGTTGACGCCTGTGCCGCCGAACGCCTCCATCATCTTGTCGTAGCGCGAGCCCTTGACGAACACGGTGGTCGCGGGATCCGCGCCCGCGCTGTTGACGTCGGTGCCGCGATAGATGCCGTCATTGTTGAAGATCACCACACAAATCGGCAGCTTGTAGCGGCAGATCGTCTCGACCTCCATGCCCGAGAAGCCGAACGCGCTGTCGCCTTCGACCGCGAGCACGGGGTGGCCGGTCTCGATCGCAGCCGCGATCGAATAGCCCATGCCGATGCCCATCACGCCCCAGGTGCCGACGTCGAGCCGCTTGCGCGGCTTGTGCATGTCGACCACGCCGCGGGCGAGGTCGAGCGTGTTGGCGCCTTCGTTGACGAAGATGGTGTCCGGACGCTCGGTGATGATGGCGCGCAGCGCGCCGAGCGCACCGTGATAGTCCATCGGGGACGCGTTGCTCATCAGCTTCGGCGCCATCTTGGCGACGTTGTCGTCACGCTTCTTGGCGACGGTGGCGAGCCAGTCGGCCGGTGCCGCCTGCCAGTTCGCGCCCATGCCGTCGAGCAGGGCTGCGACGCAGGAGCCGATATCGCCGACCACGGGAGCGACGATCTCGACGTTGGAATCCATCTCCTTCGGCTCGATGTCGACCTGGATGAATTTCTTCGGGGCCTCGCCCCAGCTCTTGCCCTTGCCGTGCGAGAGCAGCCAGTTGAGGCGGGCGCCGATCAGCATCACGACGTCGGCGTCCTTCAGCACGGTCGAACGCGCAGCGCCGGCGCATTGCGGATGCAGATCTGGCAAGAGGCCCTTGGCCATGCTCATCGGCAAGAACGGCACGCCGCTCTTTTCGACAAACGTCTTGATCGCTTCGTCGGCCTGCGCATAGGCCGCGCCCTTGCCGAGGATAACAAGCGGACGTTTTGCGCTCTTCAACACGTCGAGCGCGCGCTTGATCGCCGATGGGGCAGGGATCTGCGCCGGCGCCGCATCGATCACCTTGACCAGCGACTTCTCGCCGGCCGCGGCATCCATCACCTGGCCGAACAGCTTTGCCGGGAGATCGAGATAGACGCCGCCCGGACGGCCCGACACCGCGGCGCGGATGGCGCGGGCCAGCCCAATGCCGATGTCCTGGGCGTGCAGCACGCGGAACGCCGCCTTGCACAAGGGCTTCGCAATCGCGAGCTGGTCCATCTCTTCATAGTCGCCCTGCTGGAGATCGACGATCTCGCGCTCGGAGGAGCCCGAGATCAGGATCATCGGGAAGCAGTTGGTGGTGGCATGCGCCAGCGCTGTGAGGCCGTTGAGGAAGCCGGGCGCCGACACCGTGAGGCAGACGCCGGGCCGCTTGGTCAGGAAGCCCGCGATCGATGCGGCGTAGCCGGCGTTCTGCTCGTGGCGGAACGACAGCACGCGAATGCCCGCCGCCTGGGCCATGCGGCCCAGGTCCGTGATCGGGATCCCCGGCACACCGTAGATGGTGTTGATGCCGTTGAGCTTGAGCGCATCGATGACGAGATGGAAGCCGTCGGTGAGTTCTTGCTCGGTGCCCGGTACTTCGGACTTCGCAGCGGTATTCAGCATCGGCTTCGTCTCCCTGATCGTTCTGGCTCGGACGATCTGATCGTCGTCATGAGTGGATTGATTTAAGTGAACAGTTACGTGAACAGCTCTTGGCCGTGCGCCTCGACATAGGCGGCAAGGCCGAGCGTGTGGTCGCGCGCCCGCTTTTCGGCGAGCTCGGTGTCGCGGGCTTCCAGCGCCTCGATGATTCCGAGATGCTCGGGCAGCGAGGTCGCGGTGCGGTCCTTGCGGCCGATGGTGAGCTGGCGATAGCCGCGCACATGCAGCAGCAGGTCGTTGGTGAGGTCGACCAGCACGGGCGATTCCGACAGCGAGATCAGCGCCTGGTGGAAGGCGATATTGGCCTTGGAATATTCCTCGACGTGATCCTGCGGCAGGCGGTCCTTGCTGAAGTCCTTGAAGAAGTCGCGCAGCGCCGTGATGTCCTTCTTGCGCGCTGTGGTCGTGATCAGGCGCGCAGCCATGCTTTCGAGCGCGGCCCAGGCGCGGATCATGTCGACGATCTCGGATTTGGTGCGGCGGACCACGACGATGCCGCGGCGCGGCACGGTCTTGACGAAGCCGTCCTGCTCGAGCATCGCGATCGCCTCGCGGATCGGCGTGCGGCTGACCCCGAGCCGCTCGGAGAGCGCGCGCTCGTCGAGCATCACCGGCTCCGGGGTCGCATAGATGTCCATTTTCAAAATGGCTTCCTTCAAAGCCTCGTAGGCCTTGTTCTTGAAGCTCGTCTCCGGCGCGATCCGGACGATGGCGATGTCTGTGTCAGCCATGTTGAGCGATGCCTTGGTCGGTTTTGTTTCGGTCACGACTCGTCTCCTCCTCTAGGAGACGTCTTCTTAGCAGAAGAAATTATCCTAGTTTTTGGCATGCCAAATACCAGAATGTCAAGCTGCCCTTGTTTCTCGATATTTTTGAGCATTCGATGATCTTGACAATTGCGTTTTTGGCATACCAAATACCACGAAATCTGTCCCAGGAGGAAGCCAATGTCAAATTCTAAGGATGCGGTCCGCAAAATTCTCGATGCGGTCAGGGCCGACAAGCGCACCAGCCTCACCGCGCCCGAAGGCAAGGTGGTGTGCGACGCCTACGGCATTCCGGTGCCGAAGGAGGGCGTTGCCAAGTCGGCGGCCGAGGCCGCGCGGATCGCTTCCGACATGGGTTTCCCGGTGGTGATGAAAATCGTCTCGCCGGACATCCTCCACAAGACCGAAGCCGGCGGCGTCGTGGTCGGCGTCAAAAGCGCCGCAGAGGCCGAGAAGAGCTACGAGGCGATCCTCGCCAACGCGAAGAAGTACAAGGCCGACGCCAAGATCGACGGCATCCAGGTGCAGCAGATGCTGGGCGGCGGCACCGAGGTCATCATCGGCTCGATCACCGACGGCTCGTTCGGCAAGCTGGTTGCCTTCGGCCTCGGCGGCGTGCTGGTCGAAGTTCTCAAGGACATCACCTTCCGGCTTGCGCCCGCGACCACGGCAGACGCGCTGTCGATGCTCGACGGCATCCAGGCCCATGAGATGCTCAAGGGCGTGCGCGGCGGCGACCCGGTCAACCGCGAGGCGCTCGCCGACGTGATTGTGAAGGTGTCGCAGTTGGTCAGCGATTTCCCGGAGATTGTCGAGCTCGATCTCAACCCGGTGTTTGCAACCAAGGCGAACGCGATCGCGGCCGACGTCCGCATCGTCGTCGACTTCGACTACAAGCCGCGCCCGGCGCCGCGTCCGACCGAAGAGATCGTGGCCGCGATGAACCGCATCATGCAGCCGAAGGGCGTCGCCGTGATCGGCGCCTCCGCCGAGGACGGCAAGATCGGCAACTCCGTGATGAAAAACCTGATCAACGGCGGCTACAAGGGCGAGATCTATCCGATCCATCCCAAGGCCGACGAAATCCTGGGCTACAAGGCCTACAAGAGCGTCAAGGACGTGCCCGGTGTGATCGACACCGCGGTGTTCGCGATCCCCGCCAAATTCGTCGCCGGCGCGCTCGCCGAATGCGGTGAGAAGAAGATCCCCGGCGCGGTGCTGATTCCCTCCGGTTTCGCGGAGGCCGGCGCGCCCGAATTGCAGGCCGAGATCGTCGAGGTCGGCAAGAAGTACAATATTCGTTTGATGGGACCGAACATCTACGGCTTCTACTATACCCCGGCCAATCTCTGCGCGACCTTCTGCACCGCCTATGACGTGAAGGGCCACGCGGCGCTGTCGTCGCAGTCGGGCGGCATCGGCATGGCGATCATCGGTTTCTCGCGCTCGGCCAAGATGGGCGTCTCCGCGATCGTCGGCCTCGGCAACAAGTCCGA
>Ga0153933_1000199_pt1 | contig 28805 bp, 19 predicted proteins | sample TSNJ017MetaG_FD_102275 | JGI IMG/M metagenome (GOLD analysis project Ga0153933, IMG submission 102275) | Attine ant fungus gardens microbial communities from New Jersey, USA - TSNJ017 MetaG | ecosystem: Host-associated > Fungi > Mycelium > Unclassified | place: USA: New Jersey, Wharton State...
CGACATCCTGATCCATGCCACCGAGATGCAGGAGACCAAGCGGCGCATCATCCACCTCTACGCCCGGCATTGCGGACATTCGGAAGCGGATGTGGAGCGAACGCTCGACCGCGATCATTTCATGAGCGCGCAGCAGGCGCTGGCGTGGGGATTGATCGACAAGGTGCTGACGGAACGCGTGGCTGCCGAATAGGCCGTCATTCTCGTGCCGCCTCAGCCGAAATAGCTTGCCTTATCCAATTACCGCTAGCCTGCCGCTGCTCTGGGCACGATTGTGTCCGGAGTCTGTCGCGCCCGCGTTTTAATCAGATGTGATGATAATTTAGGCGCGACGCAATGGCGCGGTGCGGCACGCCACCCGCAAGGCGGGAAAAGGTCCGGATTCATAATCCATTAGCTGAGCCGGCCGATCTGGCACGGCATTTGATTCTAAGGGTCCCGGCTGTGCCCGCGTTGTGGAAGTTCTCCGCGTGGTGGGTGGATCTCAGTCGCAAATCTCCCGGTGTTCGTTGCGCCGGGCCCAAGCGGGGATAGGACTCATGAAAATTGTTATGGCGATCATCAAGCCATTCAAGCTCGAGGAAGTCCGTGATGCCCTGACCGCCATTGGCGTTCACGGACTCACGGTGACGGAAGTCAAAGGCTACGGCCGTCAGAAAGGCCACACGGAAATCTATCGCGGCGCCGAATATGCCGTGAGCTTCCTGCCGAAGATCAAGATCGAGGTCGCAGTCGCCTCCGATCAGGTCGACAAGACCATCGACGCCATCACCTCAGCCGCCAAGACCGGACAAATCGGCGACGGCAAGATCTTCGTCATCAGCCTCGAGCACGCCGTGCGCATCCGCACCGGCGAGGCCGATGCCGCGGCCCTCTGACCTCAAACCTTTACGACCTCAGGAGTAAAACAACATGACGTTCAAGCGTCCCTATGGCGCGGGACTGGCGGCCCTCGCAATCGGCGTTCTCGCCGCGACCGCCGCTCACGCCGAGCCAACCGTCAACAAGGGCGACAATGCCTGGATGCTGACATCGACGGTGCTGGTGCTGTTGATGACCATCCCGGGCCTCGCGCTGTTCTACGGCGGTCTGGTCCGTTCCAAGAACATGCTCTCGGTGCTGGCGCAGGTGTTCTACACCGTCTGCATCGTCACCGTGCTCTGGGCACTCTACGGCTACAGCCTTGCCTTCACCGGCGGGTCCGACTTCATCGGCGGCTTCTCCAAGGCCTTCCTGATGGGCGTCACCCCCGACTCGAAGGCGGCGACCTTCTCGGTCGACGCCAACATCTCGGAGCTGGTCTATGTCTGCTTCCAGATGACCTTCGCGGCGATCACCCCCGCCCTCATCGTCGGCGCGTTTGCCGAGCGGATGAAGTTCGCGGCGATCGCGCTGTTCATCCCGCTCTGGGTTACCCTGATCTACTTCCCGATTGCGCACATGGTCTGGTACTGGGCCGGTCCGGACGCGATCCAGGACGCTGCCAAGGCACTCGCCGCAGCAGCTGACGGCGCCGCAAAGGTCGCGGCGCAGGCCAAGCTCGATGAAGTCAACGCAGATGCCGGCTGGATCTTCAAGAAGGGCGCGATCGACTTCGCGGGCGGCACGGTGGTGCACATCAACGCGGGCATCGCCGGTCTGGTCGGCGCGCTCCTGATCGGCAAGCGCACCGGATACGGCAAGGAGCTGATGGCTCCGCACTCGCTGACCATGACCATGATCGGCGCCTCGCTGCTCTGGGTCGGCTGGTTCGGCTTCAACGCCGGCTCCAACCTCGAAGCCAACGGCGGCGCCGCGCTCGCCATGACCAACTCCTTCGTGGCGACGGCCGCGGCGGCGCTGGCCTGGATGTTCGCGGAGTGGATCGTCAAGGGCCACCCCTCGCTGCTCGGCGCACTCTCGGGTGCGGTCGCGGGCCTCGTCGCGGTGACGCCGGCGGCCGGCTACTCCGGTCCGATGGGCGCCATCGTGCTCGGCATCGTCGTCGGCATCGTCTGCCTGTTCTTCTGCACGGTCGTGAAGAACGCGCTCGGCTATGACGACTCGCTCGATGTGTTCGGCGTCCACTGCGTCGGCGGCATCATCGGCGCGCTCGGCACCGGCATCCTGGTCAACCCGGCGCTCGGCGGCGCCGGCATCATCGACTACACCGCGATCCCGCCCAAGGTCGCCGACTACGACTTCGCCGCGCAGATGATCGCGCAGGCCACCGCCGTCTGCACCACGCTGGTGGTGTCGGGCATCGGTTCGGCGATCCTCTACAAGGTCGTCGACGTGATCGTCGGCCTGCGCGCCAACGTCGAGACCGAGCGTGAAGGCCTCGACATCACCGAGCACACGGAGCGCGCCTACAACATGTGAGTTCTCCCGGGACTCTGGCTCCCTCCGGAACCAGGTCCAGAACTACGGTCAGGGCACATACCCGGCAATGTCCTGACCGTTGAGGGGCTCCAGCGCAAGTTGGAGCCCCTTTCTTTTTGCGCTCGGTGAGACAGATGACGATCTACACCTGCGGCAAGCAGGCCTTCCACCACGTGCCCGAGGGCAAGCCGGCCGTCGAGCAGCTGGCGGCGCGGGTGTGCTCGACGCGGTCGCGACGGTCCCCCAATCACCCGGGGCCGATGGTTAATCGCGTCTTAACCTCGCCCTATCTATGGTGATTTGATCGGTTTACGGTCGAATCCTCCCATCCCCGACCGCAGTGAAAGTGCTGGCGTTTCAACCATGGCAATGACCGCCTCATCCGGCGTGGCGCAGGACGCCGGCAATTTCGCTTCCGCCGGCCAGGCCGAGCGCTCGCCCTTCGTACGCACAACCGAGCTGCTGGCCCCCTACCAGCCGGCTAAACCATTGATTACGCTGTCAGTTGGTGAACCGCAGCACCCGGTGCCTGATTTCGTCGGACCGGTGCTGGCTAAGCATACCGCCGAATTCGGCCGCTATCCGATGGCCAAGGGCATCGAGCCGTTCCGTCGCGCGGCCGCAGCCTGGCTGTCGAGCCGGTTCCAGCTGGCCCGCCCGGTCGATCCGGAGAGCGAGGTGATGGTGTTGAACGGCAGCCGCGAAGGGCTGTTCTTCGCCGCGATCACGGCCGCGCGCTATGTCAGCCCGCGAAAAGGCCGACCCGCGGTGCTGATGCCGAACCCGTTCTATCCGGCCTATGGCGCCGGCGCCCGCGCCGCCGGCTGCGAGCAGATCCATCTGCCGACCACGCTCGCCAACGGCTTCCTGCCCGACCTCGATTCGATCGACGAGGCGACGCTGGCCCGCACCGTGGCGTTCTTCATCGCCTCGCCCGCCAACCCGCAAGGCTCGGTCGCCTCGCGCGGCTATTTCACGCGACTGAAGCAGCTCGCCGATCGCTACGGCTTCATGATCCTGTCCGACGAGTGCTATTCGGAGATCTACACCCGCGAGGCGCCGGGCAGCGCGCTGGAATGCGCCGGGCCGGACTTCACCAATGTGGTCGCGTTCCAGTCGCTGTCGAAGCGCTCCAACCTGCCGGGCATGCGCGTCGGCTTCGCCGCCGGCGACAGGAAGTTTCTGGCCGCCTTCCTCGAGCTGCGCAATGTCGCAGCACCTCAGGTGCCCGTGCCGCTGCAGCATGTCGCGGTGGCCGCCTATGGCGACGAGGCGCATGTCGAGGAGAACCGCAGGCTCTATCGCGTCAAGTTCGATTTCGCCGACCAGATCCTCGGCAACCGCTACGGCTACAAGCGCCCGGCCGGCGGCTTCTGCGTCTGGCTCGACGTCTCCGACCGCGGCGGCGACGAGGAAACGACGGTGCGGCTCTATCGCGACGCCGGCGTGCGGGTGATCCCCGGCAGCTATCTGGCGCGCGAGCAGGCCGACGGTTCCAATCCGGGCGCGGGCTATATTCGCCTCGCGCTTGTCTCCGACAGTCAATCAACGGCCGAAGCGATGCACCGGCTGGTCGAAACCCTGGGTTAATCGCCAAGCGCGAAGATTGAGCATGCCAGCGATCGAACGTGTCATTCCCCTGGTCGGCCATCTGCCGCACTCGCTGCGCGAGGCGCTCGGCCGGCGGCTGCGCGAGCTGATGGGGCTCGGGCTCATTGCGTTCTCGGGCATCCTCGCCGCGGCGCTGATGACCTGGTCGGTGCAGGACCCCTCGCTGAGCCACGCCACCTCGCGCGCGATCCGCAACGTGCTGGGCTATCCCGGCGCGATCGGCGCCGACCTGTTGATGCAGATCCTCGGCCTCGGCGCGATCATGCTGATCCTGCCAGTCGCGGTGTGGGGCTGGCGGATGCTGACGCACCGCGCCTTCGACCGCGAGGCGCTGCGGCTCGGCTGCTGGATTCTCTGCACGGTGATCGCGGCGGGCTTTGCCAGCTGCTGGCCACACAACACCGCTTGGCCGCTGCCGACCGGGCTCGGCGGCGTGGTCGGCGATGCGCTGGTGCGTGCGCCGGCTGTGGTGCTTGGCCCGCCCGGCTTCATCTATCGCCTCGTGCTCGGCATCATCCTGTTCGCGGCGATGACGGTGACCTTCCTGTTTGCCAGCGGCTGGGGCGCCAAGGAGAGCGATCCGGAGCTGCCCTCGATCGCAGACGAGGACGAGCCGTTCGTCGAGGAAGAGGACGACGATCGCAGCTCGGTCTCGCTGGGCTGGCTGTTCCACGCGCTGATGAGCGCGAAGGCGCGACTCGGCTGGCTGTTCGGCACCGCCTACAAATCGCTGGTTTCGAGCGCGCCGCAGGGCCGCGCCGGGGCCTTCGAGCGCCAGGAGCCGAATATCGGCGGCGGCCGCGCCGCGCCGTCGATCGCGCCGCATGAAGATGAGGATGACGACGACGCGTCGGCGGAGAGCTTCGCCGACGATGACGAGGAAGAAGAAGAGGAAGCTCCCGTCGCCCGTGCGCCGCGCAAGAAGGCCGAACCGAAGCCGAAGAAGAAGAATTCCGACAAGTTCGAGCTGCCGTCGGTCTCCGTGCTCAGCGCGCCGAAGGCGAGCGACCGCCAGCCTCTGAGCAAGGCCGAGCTGGAAACCAATTCGCGCGCGCTCGAAGGCGTGTTGCAGGACTTTGGCGTGCGCGGCGAGATCGTGAAAGCCAATCCCGGCCCGGTCGTCACGCTGTACGAGCTCGAGCCCGCGCCCGGCATCAAATCGTCGCGCGTGATCGGACTGTCCGACGACATCGCCCGCTCGATGAGCGCGCTGTCGGCGCGCGTCGCCGTCGTCGCCGGCCGCAACGCGATCGGCATCGAGCTGCCGAACGCGCATCGCGAGAAGGTCTACCTGCGCGAGCTGCTTGTCGCCAAGGAGAGCATCGATTCGGTGGCGAAGCTGCCGCTCTGCCTCGGCAAGACGATCGGCGGCGATCCTGTGATCATCGATCTCGCGCGCACGCCGCATATGCTGATCGCCGGCACCACCGGCTCCGGCAAGTCGGTCGCGATCAACACCATGATCCTCAGCCTGGTCTACCGGCTGCGCCCCGATCAATGCCGCCTGATCATGGTCGATCCGAAGATGCTCGAACTGTCGGTCTATGACGGCATTCCGCATCTGCTGACGCCGGTCGTGACCGATCCGAAGAAAGCCGTGGTCGCGCTGAAATGGGCCGTGCGCGAGATGGAAGAGCGCTACAAGCGGATGGCCAAGCTCGGCGTCCGCAACATCGACGGCTATAACCAGCGCCTGGTCGAAGCCAAGGGCAAGGGCGAGGAGCTGACGCGCACCGTCCACACCGGCTTCGACAAGGAGACCGGCAAGGCGATCTACGAGGAAGAGAAGCTCGACCTCGAGCCGCTGCCCTACATCGTCATCATCGTCGACGAGATGGCCGACCTGATGATGGTCGCCGGCAAGGACATCGAAGGCGCGGTGCAGCGCCTCGCGCAGATGGCGCGCGCCGCCGGCCTGCACGTGATCCTCGCCACGCAACGTCCCTCGGTCGACGTCATCACCGGCACGATCAAGGCCAACTTCCCGACCCGCATAGCCTTCCAGGTGACGTCGAAGATCGACAGCCGCACCATCCTCGGCGAGATGGGTGCCGAGCAGCTGCTCGGCCAGGGCGACATGCTCTACATGGCGGGCGGTGGCCGCATCAGCCGCGTGCACGGCCCGTTCGCGTCGGACGAAGAAGTCGAGAAGGTGGTCCGTCATCTGAAGACGCAAGGTGCGCCGGAATATCTCGAAGCCGTCACGGCGGAAGAACCTGCCGAGGGCGAGGACGGCGCGGTATTCGATTCCACCGGCATGGGCGGCGATGGCGGCGGCGACCTGTTCGCGCAGGCGGTTGCGATCGTCAAGCGCGACCGCAAGGCATCGACGTCCTACATCCAGCGTCGGCTGCAAATCGGCTACAACCGCGCCGCGTCGCTAATGGAGCGGATGGAACTGGAAGGCATCGTCGGGCCGGCGAATCACGCCGGAAAGCGCGAAATCCTGGTCGGAGAGGAAGAAGGTCAGTTCTGATCGGGCCCATCATCACGGAAAAGCCATATCTCCTTTGGAAGAGGCGCGATAAAGTCGGGCGAAGCGGATCGCGTCGAACAGAGACCAGAAATATCTGATGGAAAAACATCTCATTCACCGCGGCTCGCGCTATGCGCTGGCGCTGCTCGTCTCCGCCGCGATCGCCGGCGTCACACATTCCGCCATCGCGCAGAACGTACCGACGCCGAAGCCCGCGCCCAAGGGACGTGACGCCGGACGCGACGCTGGCGCACAGATGAGCGCGCAGGACAAGGGCCCGGCGACCACCGGCGCGACCCAGGCTCCGCCTGTGCCGATCATTCCCGATCCGCGCCGCAACGTGCCGGCCAACATCTTCCAGACCTTCGACGCCAACCAGAAGGCACAGGCCGCCAAGGTCTCGGCCTATCTGTCGTCGCTGCAGTCGCTGGTCGGAAACTTCGTCCAGGTCGGCCCCGACGGCACCAAGACCAAGGGCGATTTCTACATCCAGAAGCCTGGCAAGCTGCGTTTCGAATACGACGATCCGAGCCCGATCGAGGTCATTGCCGACGGCTCGTCGGTCGCGGTGCGCGACCGCAGGCTCGCGACCCAGGACATCTATCCGCTGTCGCAGACGCCGCTGCGCTATCTCTTGTCCGATCGCATCGACCTGATGAAGGACACCAATGTCGTCAGCGTCACCGCCGACGACGTCTTCGTCAGCATCACCATCGAGGAGAAGCAAGCGCTGATCGGCACCAGCCGTTTCCTGCTGATGATCGGCGCCAAGGACGGCAAGCTCAAGCAGTGGACCGTCACCGACCCGCAGGGCTACGACACCACGGTCGCCGTCTACAATCTCGACTCGACGCAGAAGCCCGATCCCAGCCTGTTCAAGATCGACTTCACGACCTATCCGGGCAGCTCACCGGGTTAGGCTATTCGCTGTCGTCGGATGGGTCGAGCGCAGAAAACCAATCGCGATCCCAATGCGCCGCGGCGATGGCGGCTTTCGCTTCACACGACCATACTGCGTTATTGGTTCAAAGACGGTCGTAGCTCCGGCAGCTAAATGTAGCTTTGCCGACAACGAGAATAGTAGCTGCGAATGCGAAGAGCCTGAAGATATCTACAGGTGTAAGCTGCGCGATTACGTCGGGTGCGATTGCCGCACTGACAAGGCCATCCAGTTTGGATGTAAGATAGCCGCCTGCGAATGCCGCAAGCGCCTGCCCGAAAGCAGTAAACCGCTTCGATTCCTTGTTGTCTGACGGACTGAGAGCCGTTCCAGCAATCATTCCGGCACTTAACCCAACCGCGATGATCGAGAATGATACGATCCTTGCATCGGGCATAGGCGAAATGATGTAGGAAAAAACCAACAGCGAAACGACGACTATCAAAGCAAGTGCAAACGTGACCTTCGCTTGCAAGTTTGCTGAATCGTCACGCGATGGCGATGTCGGCATCGTCCCCCTCCCATCGGCGGCCTCTGGTCTGTTTCCCGCCACGAGAAACGTCCCGGGCGGACTTCAAATCAGAGCCCTGTCCGATCGCGTATCACCGCCTCTGCGCTCACTGCGCGCTGAACGGCACCTGGCCCCTGGCCTTGACGGTCCAGGTCTGGAAATCGGAGCCGATGCCGCCGAATTCAGCACCGACGCCGATCGTCACGCCGCTGGCGAATTTGGCGTTGAGGCCCGCGGTCGCCCGGGCCGACCAGCCTTGAAGCAGCGGTGTCGAGGCCAGCGGCACCCCGCCAGCCGCCACGATCGCGGTGGCATCGTCCTGGTTGAAGTAGTAGTCGCCGTAGATGCCGGCATAGGGCGCCAGCAGGATGCTGTCGGTCCAGGCAAAGGGATAGGCGACCTTGAGGCCGCCGGAGGCGCGGCCGGTCGAGAAATCATGACTTCCTTGCGCCGTTCCGAGCGAATCGACGTAGGCGCCTTCATGCTCCCAGAGTGCGTAGACCTTGGCGGACGGCTCGAAGATCAAGCCCCAGGCCTTGTAGGTCCCGGTCAGGCCGGTCGAGACCATCCAGCGGTTGCCGCTGAAATTGCCCTGCGCGGTGCCGGCAACGCCGTTGTAGCCGATGCCGGAATAGGTCACGGCCGCGTCGTAGCGCAGCGACGGCGTGATCTTCCAGCCCATATAGGAGCCGATGGTCCAACCATCGCCGGTCAGTTTGCCGTTGATGTCCTGCTCGGTGTAGTTGAAGTTCTCATAGCCGCCGACGACGCCGACCAGGAAGTTCGGCAGCACCCGGTAGGTAAGGCCGGCCAGCGCATTGACCTGCAGGCCATAGAGCGGCGCGGCGCTCGTAGTCAGGCCCGCGACCGTCTGCGTCGAAGTCAAACGATTGAGCCCGGCGCCGCGGACATCGATCCAGAACAGCCAGTCCTTCTGCTCCTGATATTTCTTCACCGGCGCCTTGCGCGGCATCTGCTGATCAATCGCCGCGAAGGCGTCGTTGACCCGCTGCGAGGGGTTGCGCGCGGCGCGGCCGGTGCTGCTGCCGCCTGACGCCGTGTCGCCGCCATAGGCATTGCCGGTGCCGCCGAAGATATTGCTGCTCCGGCCCGTGCCGGCCGACGTGGGGTGCGTATTGCTCGAATCGTCGTTCTCCGCGTAGGGATCCGCGGCGAAATTGAAGCGGACGCCGGTTTGCCCGGGGGTCGCGAAAATCCAGTTATCGGCAAAGCCTTCATCGATGGCCCGGTCGATCGCGCTCGAGATCGCCTGACCGGAGTTCTGCGCCACGATCTTGGTGACGTTGAGCTGCAATTGACGCAGCTTGATACTGTCGGCCGGGACATTGACGGTTTGGTTGAGGGCCTGTGACGTGCTCGCCGCAAACACGGTGCTGCCATTGTAGCTCGCCGTGATCGCGTGTGTTCCGACCGCGAGCGTCGTGATGGCGAAGGAGGCGATGCCCGCGGACAAGGAGGCGTTGCCGATGGCAACGCCGGCATCCTTGAAGGTCACGGTCCCGGCAGGCGTTCCGCTGGCCCCGGTGACGGTCGCGGTGAAGGTGATCGGCTGACCGAAGCTTGACGGATTGACCGACGACGCCAGTGCCACGCTGGTGGCGATCGCCTGATAGGTGAAGCGGTCGCTGGCCGACACCGCACTGCTGCCGCTCGCGGTGGTCACGATGACATCCACAGCGCCGGCACCGGCCGGCGAGACCGCGGTGATCGAGGTCGCCGAGGTGACCGTGAAGCTGGTGGCGCCGACGGTGCCGAACATCACCGCAGTCGCGCCAGTGAAATTGCTGCCGGTGATCGTCACCGGCGTGCCACCGCCCGGCGGACCGGTCAGCGGCGAAATCGCCGTGACCGTCGGCGCTCCGATATAGGTGAATTGGTCGGCCGCCGACGTCGGGCTGGTGCCACCGGCACTCGTCACCGTGATATCGACGATGCCGGTGCCGGCCGGCGAGGTCGCGGTGATCGAGGTCGCCGAATTGACCGTGAAGCTCGTTGCGTTGGTCGCGCCGAACTTCACCGCGGTCGCGCCCGTGAAATTGCTGCCGGTGATGGTGACGACAGTGCCGCCGGTCGCAGGTCCCGAGGTCGGCGCGATCGACGTCACGCCTGGAGACACGACAAATGTGAAGCGATCGGCGGCTGCGATCGCGCTGGTGCCGCCTGGCGTGGTCACGGTGATGTCGACGATGCCGGTGCCGGCCGGCGCGGTCGCCGTGATCGAGGTCGCCGAGGTGACCGTGAAGCTCGTGGCGTTGGTCGCGCCGAACTTCACCGCGGTGGCGCCGGTGAAATTGCTGCCGGTGATGGTGACAGCGGTGCCGCCGGTGATCGGTCCCGAATTCGGCGCGATCGAGGTGACCGTTGGCAGTCCGTCGTAACTGAACTGATCGGCCGCCGAGGTCGCGCTGGTGCCGCCCAACGTCGTCACGATGATATCGACCGTGCCGGTGCCGGCGGGCGCCGTGGCAGTGATCGAGGTTGCCGAATTGACCGTGAAGCTGGTCGCGTTGCTCGCGCCGAACTTCACAGCGGTTGCACCGGTGAAGCTGGTGCCGGTGACGGTGACGACAGTACCGCCCGCCGTTGGTCCTGCATTCGGCGAGATCGACGTCACCGTCGGCGCGGCGATATAGGTGAACTGGTCGCCCGCCGACGTCGCACTGGTGCCGCTCGGCGTGGTCACGGTGATGTCGACCGTGCCGGCGCCGGTCGGCGAGGTCGCGGTGATCGAGGTCGCAGAGTTGACCGTGAAGCTGGTCGCGTTGCTCGCGCCGAACTTCACCGCTGTTGCGCCCGTGAAATTACTGCCGGTGACGGTGACGGTGGTGCCGCCAGTGGCCGGTCCTGATGTCGGCGAGACCGCTGTCACCGCCGGGACGGGAATGAAGGTGAAGCGATCAGCGGCCGAGGTCGCGCTGGTGCCGCCAGGCGTGGTCACGGTGACATCGACGACACCTGCGCCGACCGGCGAGGTCGCGGTGATCGAGGTTGCGGAGACGACGGTGAAGCTGGTGGCATTGGTCACGCCGAACTTCACTGCGGTCGCACCTGAGAGATTCGTGCCGGTGATCGTCACCGTCGTTCCGCCGGACCCCGGTCCCGATGTCGGCGAGATCGCCGTCACGGTCGGCAGGCCAAAATAGGTGAACTGGTCGGCCGCTGAAACGGCCGAGGTTCCGCCCGCCGTCGTGACCCTGACATCGATCGTGCCGGTGCCGGCCGGAGAGGTTGCGGTGATCGAGGTCGCCGAGTTGACCGTGTAGCTCGTCGCCGGTGTCGCGCCGAACACGACCGCCGTCGCACCCGTCAGATTGGTGCCCGTGATCGTCACTGTCGTTCCGCCCGCCGTCGGCCCTGCCGTGGGCGAGATAGCCGTCACACTCGGCAGGCCAAAATAGCTGAACTGATCGGCCGCTGAAGTGGCCGAGGTCCCGCCTGCGGTCGTGACCTTGATATCGACGACGCCTGCGCCGGCCGGCGAGGTTGCGGTGATCGAGGTTGCCGAGTTGACAGTGAAGCTCGCCGCGGCCGAAGCGCCGAACGTCACCGCCGTGGCGCCTGTGAAGCCGGTGCCGGTGATCGTCACCGTCGTTCCGCCCGCCGTGGGACCTGCGGTCGGCGAGATCGACGTCACCGTCGGCGCGGTGACATAAGTGTAGAGCGTATTGGGGGCAGTGCTCCCGTAAGAGGTCGACACGGCCACGTTGGCCGGGCCGGCGGCGCCTGGCGGCGTTGCCGCCGTGATCTGGGTGGAGCTGATCACCGTGACGCTGGTCGCCGGCGAACCGCCGATCGTGAGACCGAGCGCGCCGATGAAGTTGGTGCCGGTGATCGTCACCAGCGTGCCGCCGAGGGTCGATCCGCTGTTTGGATTGATGGCCGTAACCGTCGGCGGCGCGATGTAGGTGAATTGGTCGGCGGCGGACGTCGCGCTGGTGCCACCGCCGGTCGTCACGGTGATGTCGACCGTGCCGGCACTGTTGGCCGGTGAGGTCGCGGTGATCTGCGTCGCCGAATTGACCGTGAAACTGGTCGCGTTGGTCGCGCCGAACCTTACCGCGGTGGCGCCGGAAAAGTTGGTACCGCTGATGATGACGGAGGTGTTGCCGGCCGTTGGTCCAGTCGTCACCGAGATCGACGTCACCGTCGGAATTCCAATATAGGTGAACTGGTCGGCCGCAGAGGTCGCCGACGTGCCGCCCGGTGTCGTCACCTTGATGTCGACCGTGCCGGTCCCCGCTGGCGAGACCGCCGTGATTGAGGTCGCCGAGTTGAAGGTGAAGCTCGCCGCAGCCGTAGCGCCGAACGTCACGGAGGTGACGCCGGTAAAGTTGGTGCCCGTGAGCGTCACAGTCGTGCCGCCTGCGCTTGGGCCTGAAGTCGGCGAGATCGAGGTCACGGTCGGGGACGGGATGTAGGTGAACTGGTCGGCCGCCGAAGTCGCCGATGTGCCGCCCGCAGTCGTCACCCTGACATCCACCGTTCCCGAGCCGACCGGTGAGGTCGCGGTGATCGTCGTGGCCGAGACGACCGTGAAGCCCGAGGCCGCCGTCGCACCGAACGTCACGGCAGTAGCGCCGGTGAAGTTGGTGCCCGTGATCGTCACCGTCGTGCCGCCGGTGCCAGGCCCCGATGTCGGTGAGATCGACGTCACTGTGGGTGTGGCGACATAGGTGTACTGGTCAGATGCCGAGGTCGCCGATGTGCCGCCCGCAGTCGTCACCGTGACATCGACCGTGCCGGTGCCCGCTGGCGACGTTGCAGTAATCTGCGAGGCAGAATTAACCGTGAAACCGGTCGCGTTGGTCACGCCAAACTTCACCGCTGTCGTGCCGGAAAGGTTGGTGCCTGTGATGATGACCGTCGTGCCGCCCGCCTGAGGTCCCGCGGTCGGCAAGATCGACGTCACCGTCGGGAGCGCGACATAAGTGTACTGATCGGCTGCCGATGTCGCCGAGGTGCCGCCTGGGGTCGTCACTCTGACGTCGACTGTTCCGGTCCCTGCCGGAGATGTCGCGGTGATCGATGTCGCCGAGACGACAGTGAAGCCCGTCGCGAGGGTCGCGCCGAACGTCACGGCTGTGGCGCCGGTGAAATTGGAGCCTGTGATCGTCACCGTCGTACCGCCGGCCGTCGGGCCGGCGGTTGGCGAGATCGAAGTCACCGAGGGTGCTGGAACATAGGTGAACTGGTCGGCGGCCGAGGTGGCCGAGGTGCCGCCTGTTGTCGTGACCCTGATATCGACCACGCCCGTGCCGACCGGCGAGGTCGCAGTGATCGTCGATGACGAGACGACCGTGAATCCTGCCGCGGCCGTGGCGCCGAACGTCACTGCGCTGGCACCGGTGAAATTGGTGCCGGTGATCGTCACCGTGGTCCCGCCGGCCGCAGGCCCCGATGTCGGCAAGATCGAGGTGACTGTCGGCGCGGCGACATAGGTGTACTGGTCAGCTGCCGAGGTCGCCGATGTGCCGCCCGCAGTCGTCACCGTGACATCGACCGTGCCGGTCCCCGCCGGCGCCGTTGCAGTAATCTGCGAGGCCGAATTAACCGTGAAACCGGTCGCGTTGGTCACGCCAAACTTCACCGATGTTGCGCCGGAGAGATTGGTGCCGGTGATGACGACCGCCGTTCCACCCGTCGTCGGTCCGGCCGTCGGCGTGATCGACGTTACCGTCGGCGCCGCCACATAGGTGTACTGATCCGCCGCCGACGTCGCGGATGTCAGCCCGTTGTTCGTGACGGTGATGTTGACCGTACCGGCGCTGCCGGGCGGCGCAACGGCCGTGATCTGGGTCGCCGAGTTGACCGTATAGCTCGTCGCGTTCGTAGTGCCGAACTTCACGCCGGCGGCGCCGGTAGTTCCGGTGAAGTTGGTGCCGGTGATGACGACCGACGTTCCGCCGGCAGTGGGCGCCACGGTCGGCGAGATCGACGTCACCGTCGGCGGCGTACCGAGGTTGGAAAGCGTGATCGTCAGGCCGGCGTCCGTGTTGCCGAAGACCGCGCCGTTCAGGCCATTCGTGGCGTCCCATGAATTGGCCTGTGAGTAGTAGTTCAGCACAATGGTGTCGGAGCTGGTCGCCGGCTGGGTCGTCATCGTCAGGTTGTAGGTGACAAAATACTGGGTCGACCCGTCGCTGCCGACCGTGTCGATCGGGGTCAGCGAATAGACACCTCCGTTTGCACCCGTGACCGAAGCGGTCGTCAGGGAAACGCCGGACGTTCCCGTCATCGGATAGTTGTTGGTCGTTGCACCACACGACGTGTAGAGCCCGCTGTTGGCGACGATATTGTATTGAGTCGTGTCGCCCGAGGGCGCGATCGCGCCACCCGGGCCCGTGGTCCCGCTGACGCTGAATGTAATCTGGGTGTTCAGCTGGATATTGGTGCTGACGGTCAATGCAGAGACCGACGTACAGTTGGCGGCCGACGCGCCGGTCGCGGTCAAGAGATACGAAATTGCAGTCGCCGCAAAGGTCGCCATGGCGAGACGCGACAGCGCTGCGCTGCTGCGGCGCACAATCTCATCCGGCTTTCGACGTCGATCCCCGCGAAAGCCGAACGCTTTCAACATTGCAACGAACAACGGCACCGCTTCCCCTCACGGGCCGAAGCCGGGAAACGCTCTCCCGACGTCAGCAAATTCCTGATAGAAATAAAAAACCTTGCAACCACTCCACTAATCACCTTGCCGGGCGGAATCCAATCGACGCCCCCACACCAGATGCTGTTTTCAGCCGGAAGTTGCGCATTTGCCACAGCGCCATCTGGCTGTCGCAAATCTCTGCGCAGTATGAGAATCAGGCGCGCGAAGAAAAATTCATTGGCTCCGCCATCGAGGCTTGACCGCCGCCTCTCCTGAGAATAGCAATTACAGGAGGCGCTAGGCGTATTTGCATCTTTAGGTTACTGAAGTTATTTGGTTGTTGCCGGCGTCACTCGTCGCGATGACGCGCAGAATTTTAAATTAAAAAGGGGGATTCATGCCGTTCACTCCGTTCGTCGGACAAATCATGCCTTTTGCCGGCAGCGTCATTCCGAGGGGATGGACGCTCTGTAACGGCGCGCTGCTCTCAATCCAGGCCAACCAGGCGCTGTTCGCGCTGATCGGCACCCAGTACGGCGGCAACGGCACCACGAACTTCGGGCTGCCCGATTTGCGTGGACGCGTGATCCTCGGCGCGAGCACCACCATCCCTCCCGGCCAGGTCGGCGGAGCAATCAACGTCACGTTGACGACCCCGCAACTGCCTGCCCACAACCACATGATCCAGGCATCGACGACCCAGGGCAGCGGGCGCGGCTCCGCTTCTCCTCTGAACAATCTGTTCGGCGGCAACACTGAACCACCCGCCAACCCGAAGAAGATATTCCTCCCCGCCGGCACCGCCGAGGTCAACACGGCCATCGGCACCAACGTGATCAACGACGGCGGCGGGCAGCCGCACAACAACATGCAGCCCTATCTGACGATCAGCTATCTGATCGCGCTGCAAGGCATCTTTCCGTCGCGGAATTGAAGGCAGCGAGCGGGATCGTCCCGCCGCATCCAAGGCAAATCATCCAAGGCACATCACGGTGCGCGGCGATCGTCGAAACCCATCACCTATTTGAACCAAGACCATTATCTGAACCGGGGGCCAATCAATGTCGGACCAATTTGTCGGCGAAATTCGTCTCTTCGGCTTTCCGCGGATTCCGACGGGATCAGGCTGGATGGCCTGCGACGGATCACTGGTGTCGATCAGTCAATTCCAGGCGCTTTTTGCCGTGATCGGAACCACCTACGGCGGAAACGGGACCAGCAATTTCGCTCTGCCGGATCTGCGCGGCCGCGTTCCGCTCGGGCAAGGCCAGGGGACGGGGATGCCGAACTATGTGATCGGGCAGATCTCCGGCGAGGAGAACCACACCCTCATCAACAACGAGTTGCCCTCGCACAGCCACGCGCTGGTGTCCTCGACGACCACCGCAAACAATGCGACGCCTGCGAATAATCTGCATCTGGCGACCATCTCCGCCGGCAATCTCTACGCGCCCGCGGCCAACGCCGCTCCCTACACGGTGATGGCGCCGTGCGTCGTCCAGGCCGGTCAGAGCCTGCCGCACAACAACATGATGCAGACCCTCGTGGCCAATTATTGCATCGCCTTCGAAGGAATTTTCCCAACGCCCGGCTAGGGCGTGAATCCGGAAAAGTGAAAGCCGGTTTTCCCTCGCGACGAGCGCGGGGCGTTTGCGCGGAGATCATGCTCAAACAGAAGCCAAAGCGCGACAGGCGATTTTTCATATTTGAGGAGCACCAACCGTGTCGGATCCCTTTCTTGGCGAAATTCAAGCCTTTCCCTATCCATGGGCCGTCAACACCGGCTTCAACAACGCCTGGATGCCCTGCCAGGGACAAATCCTCCCGATCCAGCAATTTACCGCGCTGTTCTCGCTGATCGGAACCTTCTACGGCGGCAACGGCACCACCAATTTCGCCCTGCCGAATCTCAACGGCTTCGTCACCAACAGCCAAGGCACCGGCCCCGGTCTCTCGCAGCGCGTGGTCGGGGAGCAATTGGGGTCGAACACGGTCAGCCTGGTCCAGAACCAGATGGCCGCGCACACCCACGGCTTGCAGATGGGAGTCAACACCGCGACAGGCGCAGCCGCGGGGCCGGGATCCACCGCCAGCATGGCGGTGATCAACCCGGACATCAACGGCTTCGTGGCGCCGCCCAACAACGTCTTGCTGGCGCCGAACGCGATGGCGGCGACCGGCCAGAACTTGCCGCATGAAAACATGCAGCCGTACCAGGCCATCGCATGGTGCATCTGCGTCAACGGCGTCTTTCCGTCGTTCGGTTGAGCTCCGCGACGCCCTTAACCAACGTAGCGGCGCTGCTGGCGCCGCGCGATCCAATCACGCAGATCAGGCTCGCGGCCAAAGCCGACGAGCCTTTTTTGCGCCATCTCTACAAGAGCTCGCGCGCCGGTGAATTTGCCGCCACCGGCCTGCCGCCCGCCGCGCTCGACATGGTGCTCGAGCAGCAATACCGCGCGCAGGCCGCAGGCTATGCCGCGCAATATCCCGACGCGATCTCGCTGATCATCCTGCATCGCGACGCGACCGTCGGGCGGCTGATCCTTCAGACCGGCGAGCGGCGCTGGCGCATCGTCGATATCGCCTTGCTTGACACGGCACGCGGGCAGGGAATCGGCGGCGACGTCATCACGACCGTCGCGCGTGCGGCATCCGCATGTGGTGCGCACGAGCTCGCTCTCGCCGTGCTGCCCAATAACGTCGCGGCGCGGCGGCTTTACCAGCGTCTCGGCTTCGCCGCGCAAGGCGACGACGGCATTCGCATCTCGATGGTCAAGCCGCTCCCGTAAGCCTCCCACGGCGCTGTGGACAATCCGGATTCGCCGCCGCGAACCGTGCTAAGACCCATCTCCCATGCGTTTCTCCGTCACCACCTGGAACATCAACTCGGTGCGCCTGCGCATCGACATCGTCGCCAAGTTCATCAAGAGCGCGCGGCCCGATGTGCTGTGCCTGCAGGAGACCAAATGCATCGACGACGCGTTTCCGTTGAAGCGCTTCAAGCGGCTCGGCTATGAGCATGTCGCACTGAACGGGCAGAAGGGCTATCACGGCGTCGCCATCGTCTCGCGATTGCCGTTCGAGACGACCGACATCAGGACCTTCTGCGACAAGGTCGATTCGCGGCACATCTCGGTGTCCTTCGGCGAGAAGGCGCAGATCGCAAGGCCGCTGGTGCTGCATAATTTCTACGTGCCGGCCGGCGGCGACATTCCCGATCCCGCGCTCAACCCGAAATTCGAGCACAAGCTGCAATTCCTCGACGAGATGAAGGCCTGCGAGCCGCTGCATCCGCGCGGCGACGACCGCCACATCCTGGTCGGCGACCTCAACGTCGCGCCGCATGAGAACGACGTGTGGTCGCACAAGCAGCTCCTGAAGGTGGTCTCGCACACGCCGGTCGAGACCGAGAAGCTGCTCGCCGCGCAAGCGCACGGCGAATGGTTCGACATCGCGCGCGAGCGGATCGCGATGTCGGAGAAGGTCTACACCTGGTGGAGCTACCGCGCCGCCGACTGGACCGTCGGCGATCGCGGCCGCAGGCTCGACCACATCTGGGTCTCGCGCGCGCTGAAGGACCAGGTCAGCGATTTCAAGATCACCCGAGACGCCCGCGGCTGGGAACGCCCGTCGGACCATGTGCCTGTCACGGCGGTGCTGGAGGTGTAGGGGGAAGTCGCAAAATCCAAAACCGTCACCCTGAGGAGGCGCGAAGCGGCGTCTCGAAGGGTCGACGGCCACCAGCCGGGCCGTGCATCCTTCGAGACGCGCTACGCGCTCCTCAGGATGACGGGATTAATAGGACATCAAGTGCTCAGCTTCGACCCGGCCATCAGAATATCGCTCGCCAATTGGCTCGTGCGCATCGCGAGCTCGTCGCGGAGGCGGCGGGCGGCGGCGGGGTCGCTTTCCAGCACGCGTTGAAACAGGCTGCGCGCGACGCGGATGACGGAGGCGCGCTCCAGCGCGATTGCGGTCGACGGTCGCTTCATCGCCACGATCAGTGCGAGCTCGCCGATCAGCGCGCCCGGACCGGCCACGATCTCGGCGCCGCCTTCCTCGACCCGGAACGCGCCGCGCTGCACGACATAGCCGGCATCGGCGTCATCGCCGGCCTTGAACAGCACGTCGCCCTGGCCGAAATCGCGTTGCTCGGAGCCGATCGCCAGCATGCGCAAGGAAGTATCGCCCAACAGACGCATTGTCGGGACCCGCTCGAGCAGGGCTACATCATCGTCGATCGACATTCAGGCCGGGTGCGCCTCGATTTCACGAATCGTTGAGCGCGAATCGTATCACGGCACCAGCTTGTAGCCACCGGCTTCCGTGACCAGGATCTCCGGATTGGCGGCATCCTTCTCGATTTTCTGCCGCAGACGGTAGATGTGGGTCTCCAGCGTGTGGGTGGTCACACCGGAATTGTAGCCCCAGACCTCCTGCAACAGGGTCTCGCGCGACACCGGCATCTGGCCGGCGCGGTAGAGGAAGCGGAGGATCGCGGTCTCCTTCTCGGTCAGCCGCACCTTGCGGGCATTGGCCCCGGTGAGCATCTTCGAGCCGGGCCGGAAGGAATAGGGCCCGACCGAGAACACCGCGTCCTCGCTGGCCTCGTGCTGGCGGAGCTGCGCCCGGATCCGGGCCAGCAGCACCGCAAAACGAAACGGTTTGGCCACATAGTCGTTGGCGCCGGATTCCAGGCCCAGAATGGTGTCCGAATCGGTGTCGTGGCCGGTCAGCATGATGATCGGGGCCTTGAAGCCACCCTTGCGCAGGGAGCGGACGACCTCGCGGCCATCGGTATCGGGCAGGCCGACATCCATCAGCACCAGATCGGGGGAGTTGGCTTTGGCGGCGCTGGCGCCCTTGGCGCCGGTGTCGACTGCAGAGGCCTCGAATTCCTCATGCAGCGACAATTGCTCGACCAGCGTATCGCGCAGATCGGTATCGTCATCCACGATCAAGATCTTGCGGGCATTGGCCATAGGTACAATCCTTTGGGGGCAGTAGGGGCGGACAGAAGCGGACAGCGCCTATGGCCGCACTTGGAGTAGTCCTTGGAGCAGACGCATTTGAGCTGGACGCAGTTGGGCTAGATAGGCCTTCAGGTAGGCGATTGTTACCGATTCACAAGGCAGCGCAGTCTATCCCAAAATCGGCAGGGGCGAGGTGAATGTCCTGTAATGCCGCGGGATAGAACGGGGCGCCATAAAAAGGCAAGTCAGGATTGGACCGATTCTGAAAGGAAGACAAGCCATTTCAATTACTTATATGACAGATCGCCGTGATCAGCCGCTCCAAGCCATCCGCGTCCGCCCGGCTGCCGGCGACCCGCGCCGGGGCTGGCTGACGGCCGATGGCTGGACTGTTCCGGTAGCACTTGGCCGCGGCGGCATCCTCGCCAACAAACGCGAGGGCGACGGCGGCACGCCGCGCGGCGTCTTCCATCCCTTGCGATTGTGGTGGCGCGCCGACCGCCACCGCCGGCCAAAATCCCATTTGCCGACCCGGCCGATCCGGCCCGAAGACGCCTGGTGCGAGGACCCCGCTGACCGCCGCTACAACCAGCCGGTCCGGCTCGGTGCTGGACAAGCCGGCGATCGCCTGACGCGCGACGATCATCTCTACGATTTCATTGTCGAGATCGACCACAACGCCGCGCCGCGCATCGCCGGCCGCGGCAGCGCGGTATTCCTGCATCTGGCGCGCACCAATTTTTCGCCGACCGCCGGCTGCGTCTCGATGACAAAAGCATCGATGCTCCGCCTGCTGCGGCGGATGAGCCCAGCGACGAAGATCATCATCGGTTAGCAGGAATTCAGCAATGCTCGACAACAACCAGATCGCCGCAGCCTCGAAGACCCTGCACGACCACTGGCACGCCGGCACCAAGCTTGGCGCGCTCGATGACGCGATTCGGCCGCGCGATCGCGCCGAGGGCTACGCGGTGCAATCAGCGCTGGAAAAGACCTCGCGCGAAAAACTGTTCGGCTGGAAGATCGCGGCGACCAGTGAGGCCGGCCAGAAGCATATCAATGTCGCAGGGCCGCTGGCCGGGCGCATCCTCGCCGAAACCGTGATCGCCGATGGTGGCACCGCGTCGATGACCGGCAATGCGATGCGCGTCGGAGAGCCGGAATTTTGCTTCCGCATGGCGCGCGACCTGCCGCCACGATCAGCGGCCTATTCGGTGCAGGAGGTGCTCGACGCCGTCGGCACGCTGCATCCGGCGATCGAGATTCCGGATTCGCGTTTTGCGGATTTCACCGCCGCCGGTGAGGCGCAACTGATCGCCGACAATGCCTGCGCGCATCTGTTCGTGCTGGGGCCCAAGACGTCGGCCGACTGGCGCGCGATGGATCTCGTCGAGCACCGGCCGACGATCACGCTGCGCGGCCAGCACTACACCGGGCACGGCAAGAACGTGCTCGGCGATCCCCGCGGCGCGTTGACGTGGTGCGCCAACGAACTGCGCGAGCTCGGCATCACGTTGCGTGCCGGCGAGGTGGTGACGACAGGCACCTGCCATCCGCCGCTGCCGATCGCGGCAGATGATGTGTTCGCGGCGGATTTCGGCGTGCTGGGGAAAGTGTCGGTACGGTTCGCGTAGTCCGCGCCACAAACTCGGAGTCGTCCCGGCGAAGACCGGGACCCATAACCACCGACATGAATTGTTGAAAGAGTGTCTAGCCGCGTGCCTGTTTCGATGGCCGCGGCGTATGGGTCCCGACCTCCGCCGGGACGACAGTCATATATGCGGCGCTGTCCTTGCCCCAAAAATCGCCGAGCCCACCCGCACGTGGGTGGCGCCCATCTGGATCGCGATCGCGAAATCCGCGCTCATGCCCATCGAGAGATTTGTCAATCCGTTGCGCGCGGCGATCTTGGCGCAAAGCGCGAAGTGCGGCGCCGGCGCCTGGTCGACCGGCGGGATGCACATCAGCCCCGAGATCTGCAGGCCGTATTTGTCGCGGCACGCGGTAAGGAAGGTATCGGCGTCCTGCGGCGCCACGCCGGCCTTCTGCGGCTCCTCGCCGGTATTGATCTGGACGAACAGTTCCGGCTGCTTGCCCTGAGATTTGATTTCCTTGGCTAACGCTTCGCAAATGCTGACACGATCCACCGAATGAATCGCATCGAACAGTGCGACCGCTTCTTTCGCCTTGTTCGACTGCAGCGGTCCGATCAGATGCAGCGCGATGCCGGGATGCGATTGTAGCAATACCGGCCACTTGCCCTTGGCCTCCTGCACGCGATTTTCGCCGAATACGCGCTGTCCGGCGTCGATAATGGGTGAAATGGCGCCGGCATCGAAGGTCTTCGAGACAGCGATCAGCGTCACCGAGGCGCGCTCGCGCCGCGCTTCCTTGCAGGCGTGCGCGATCTCAGCCTCGACGGCGGCGAGGCCGCTTGGTGAATGGGCTGATAACGACGTGGTCGAGCTTTGCATCATGCTTGTGCCGATTTCTGACAGATAGTGATGTTGGATCGAATTTTACCAAATTCGGGAAAGGCTTTTTGAAGCCCTTCATTCTACCTTGGCGCACGGGGCAAGGGCAAAAATGTCGGGCGTGACTTTCAACCGCAACCGGGTCAGACTCAAGAAGCTTCTGGGCATACGTGCCCGGCTGGCCCTGCTTGCGTTGATGCTGGTCGCGCCCTTGATGCTCGACCGCGTCCGCACGCTCGAGGATTTCCGCGCCAAGCAGATCGCGCAAGCGGCCGAAAGCTACGCCAATCTGACCAGTCACGCGGCTGAAACCCAGCGCGAGGTAGTGTCCTCGGTCGAGACCATGCTGAAATCGGCCGCCTATATCCGCGCCTCCGGGGGCATTGCCCGGAGCTGCGAGGTGCTGCGCGCCAGCCTGCCGACCGACCTGCCGTGGATCCGCAGCATCATGTTCGTCTCCAGGGACGGGCTCGTGCAATGCTCGACACTGAACGTCCAGGTCGGGCTCAATCTCGGCGACCGCGACTATTTCAAGAAGGCGCAGGACACCCGCTCCTTCGTGTTCAGCGACTATCTGTTCGGCAAGACCAACGGCAGGCCGATGATGATGGCGGCTTATCCGGTCGCCGCGATCAATCCGGAAGAGGACGCGGTCGTCGTCGCCGGCATCAACATCGACTGGCTGTCGCAGATCATGGCCAATCTCGGCGGCCAGCCCGGCATGTCGGCGGTGCTGGTCGACAGCACCGGCGTCGTGATCGCAGCACCCGCAGACCATGCGGGCCTGATCGGCCACTCGCTCGACACCATCCCGCTGATGTCGGCGATCGCGGAGAAGGCGCTGAGCTATGGCGAGCCGTCGGGCTCGGTCTCGTTCACGGCATCCGACGGCGCCGACCGCACGCTGAGCTTCGCCAAGATCGCCGGAACGGAGTCCCGGCTGATCGTCAGCATGGATGAAGCCAAGGTGACGGAGGCGATCAGCCGCGAGATCCGCACCGCCTATCTGCAACTCGGCTTTGTCTGCCTGTTCGTCCTGCTGGGCGCTCTGGTCGGCGCCGAGAAGCTGATCATCAACCCGATCGAGCTGATGACCGGGATGGCCCGGCGCTTCGGCGAGGGCGACTGGTCGGCGCGCGTCGCAAAAAACAAGTTGCCGTCGGAATTCGTTCCGCTGGCGCGCGCCTTCAATGCGATGGCCGCCCAGCTCAGCCAGCGCGAGCGCGAGCTCGTCGCCTCCAATGATCGCCTCACGGTGATGGCGTCGATCGACGCGCTGTCGGGCCTCGCCAACCGCCGCGGCTTCCAGAGCCGGCTCGACTTCGAATGGATGAAGGCGCTGCAATATGACTGCGCGCTGTCGCTGTTGATGATCGATGTCGATCACTTCAAGCTTTACAACGATACCTATGGCCATCCTGAAGGCGATGCCTGCCTGACCCGACTCGGCGAGACGCTGTCCGGCATCGCCGCCGACACGATGGGCTTTGCCGGCCGCTATGGCGGCGAGGAGTTCTGCCTGCTGCTGCCCAACACCGACGCGGCGCATGCGCTCGCGATCGGCGAGACCGTGCGCACCGCAGTGCTCGGCCTGGCGCTGCCGCACGCGACCTCGAACCACAGCATCGTCACCGTCAGCGTCGGCGTCGCGACCACCAAGCCGAACGACGCCCTGCGTCCCGGCGATCTGATCGAGGCCGCGGATGCCGCCCTCTACGCCGCCAAGCACCGCGGCCGCAATGCGGTCGTGGAGCATGGCATCGTGAAGATGGTCGACCAAGCCGGGATGGCGCTGGCGAGCTGAGGCGCGATCGACGGGGCCAGGCCTCCTTGGCGCGCAGCCACAGACTGTTGGACGCGGGCTGGACGAACGGCCAATTTGAACTTCAAGGCGGATCAAATAGTCTCTACCCTTCAAGGATTGGAGGCGTTCGGGAATCCGGTTCTCGCCCCTCCTCACAGAGCGCGTGGATCCGGAGAACATCTCTGCTCAAGGGACTTCTCACATTCAGTTTGACCCGGCGCCCGCTCGTGATGCTGGGCTTGCTCGCCTTTATTGCCGCGGGTGCGTTCGCATTTTCCAGGCTCAACATCGAGGCCTATCCCAATCCGGCACCGGTGATCCTGGAAATCACGGCGCAATCCGCCGGCCTGTCGGCCGAGGAGATGGAGCGCTACTACACGATCCCGATCGAGGTTGGCCTTGCAGCGACGCCGGGCGTCGACGTCATTCGCTCGACCTCCTTCTACGGCCTGTCGTTCGTCCGCGTCGTGTTCCAATACGGCGTCGAGTACTACTTTGCCCTCACCCAGACGGCTATCAACCTGCAACAGAACGTCAGTCTTCCGGGTGGCGTCACGGCGCAAATCCAGGCGACCAGCCTGGTCGGCGAAATCTACCGCTATGAGGTGGTCGGGCCGCCGCATTTCGGGCTGAGCAATCTACGCACGGTCCAGGACTGGATCTTGCAACGACGGTTGCTTTCCGTTCCCGGTGTCGTGCAGGTCAACACCTGGGGCGGCACGACCAAGGAATACGATGTCGACGTCGACTTGACGAAACTGGAGACCTACGGCGTGACGCTGCCGCAGGTGATCACCGCACTCGGCAACGCCAACATCAACGTCGGCGGTCGCACCATCAATGTGGGGCAGCAGTCCGTCAATGTTCGCGGCGTCGGGCTGATGGACAGCGGCGGCGAAACGGATTTGACCCGGGGCTACAAGGTCCAGGATATCGAGAACGTCATGCTCGCGTCGGTCAAGGGCTTGCCGATATTCGTGAAGGATGTTGCCAAGGTCTCGGTCGGCTATACACCGCGGCTCGGCAAGGCCGGTCGTGACCATGACGACGACGTGGTCGCCGCGATCGTCATCATGAATCGCACGCTGCACACCAATGACGTCATCCAACGCGTCCGGTCGGAGATCCAGAAGATCAACACCGACGGCAGTCTGCCTCCCGGCGTGAAATTGATTCCGTTCTACAACCGCAGCACGCTGGTCGCCGTCACGACCAGCACGGTCCTGCACAATCTGCTGTTCGGCTGCGTGCTGATCTTCTTCATTCAATGGCTCTTCCTCGGCGACCTGCGCAGCGCCATCATCGTCGGCGCCAATGTGCCGTTCGCACTGTTCTTCAGCATCATCATCCTGGTGTTGCGGGGCGAAGACGCAAATCTGCTGTCGGTCGGTGCCGTCGATTTCGGTATCATCGTCGATTCCGCGGTGATCCTGGTCGAGAATGTCTATCGCAACTTCCAGGGCGGGCCTGAAGCACAACGACAGCTATTGCAACACCTGGCCGAAAAGCGGTGGGGTGACGATCCCACGGGAACCGGACTTCCATCGTCCGATCAGACGTGGACAGACCGGCTGCGCATCATCCTGATCAGCGCGTTGCAGATCGATCGAGCGGTGTTCTTTTCGACTGCGATCATCGTCGCAGCCTTCATCCCGCTGTTCACCATGCAGGGGGTCGAGGGCCAGATCTTCGGTCCGATGGCGCGAACCTACGCCTACGCGCTGGTGGGCGCGCTGCTGGCGACATTCACCGTGACGCCGTGTCTCGGTTCACTGCTACTCCCCGAGCACGTCAGTGAGGCCGAAACGCTCGTGGTGCGCGGTCTGCGCCGGGTCTATCGGCCTGTACTGCACTGGTCGCTGCGCAACAGGCCGGTGACGATCGCGATCGGACTTGTCTTCCTCGTCGTCAGCGGCGTGCTCGGTTCTCGCCTCGGCAGCGAGTTCCTGCCGACGCTCGAAGAGGGCAATCTGTGGATTCGCGCCACGCTGCCGCCGACGATGTCGCTCGAAGCGGGCATGCCGTTCGTGACCGAGATCCGGGAAATCCTGCTGCGCCATCCCGAGGTCATCACGGTGGTCTCGCAACATGGCCGTCCCGACAACGGCAGCGATGCGGCCGGGTTCTCCAATGCGGAGTTCTTCGTGCCGCTGAAGCCATTCGACGAATGGGCGGCAGGGATGACCAAGGAGAAACTCATCGAGGAGCTGCAGGACGAATTTTCGCAAAAATTCGTCGGCATCAACTTCAATTTCTCGCAGTACATCCAGGACAACGTCGAGGAAGGGCTTTCGGGCGTCAAAGGCGCCAATTCCATCAAGATCGTGGGTCCGGATCTGGCGACCCTCGAGCGGATTGCCAGGGAGGCCATGACCGAAATGGCCAAGGTGCCGGGAATTACCGATCTTGGCGCGTTCTGGGTGCTCGGGCAGGCCAACCTGAATATCAAGCCTGATCGCGAGAAGGCGGCGCGCTATGGCCTGAATGTCGGCGACGCGAACTCCGTCGTTCAAGCCGCCCTGGGCGGAACGACGGCGACCACGCTGCTGGAGGCGGACCGTCAATTCGGCGTGGTCGTGCGGCTGGCACCGCAATATCGCAGCGACATCGAGAGTGTGCGCAATCTCAAGGTCGGGGTTCAGACCCCCACAGGCAACGCCTACATTCCCTTGAGCGAGTTCGCCTCCATCACGCTCGATACCGGCGCCTCCTATATCTTCCGCGAGCGCAACCAGCGCTTCGTGCCGATCAAATTCAGCGTGCGCGGCCGCGACCTCGCGGGCGCGGTCGAGGAAGCCCAGGAGCGTATTGCCCAGAATGTGAAGCTGCCGACCGGCTATCGCATCGATTGGGCTGGAGAATTCGAATGGCTGCAACAGGCCAAGAAGCGGCTTGCCGTCATTCTCCCGGTCACATTCGTCTTCATCATGGTGCTGCTCTACGGGCTGTTCAATTCGTTCCGTAACAGCCTGCTGGCGCTGCTCGGGCTGCCGTTCGCAATGAGCGGCGGCATCATAGGCCTGTATGTTTTCGGATTGAATTTCAGCATCTCGGCCGCGATCGGGTTCATCTCGCTGTTCGGCGTATCTGTCATGAGCGGCATCCTCATCATCCACGGTTACTACCGGGTCGCTGGCCGGGGCGTGGACCCGGCCGACGCCATGTTCCAGGCCGCCGACCAGCAGCTGCGGCCGATTCTGATGATGACGCTGTCAGCCTGCATCGGCTTGCTCCCGGCTGCGCTGTCGACCGGGATCGGCAGCCAGGTTCAGCGACCGCTGGCGACGGTGATCGTGGGCGGCATGCTGATCGGACCGATCATGTTGCTCGTGATCGTACCGGCCTTGCAGAGCTACTTCCTCGGACGGGAGCATGCCGCCGAACCGCGGCCCCCTCGGGGAGACGCTGATCCGACATAGTCGCAGGATCGGTCAGCCGAAGGCGCGGGGCCCAAACATCGAAAACAACCCCATGCAAAGTAGCCGCCGGCCGCCGGGCGTTCGACACGCGGGTGATGACACCGGAGGGGTTCCAGCCATTTCCGGCCGCTTCACCCGGACTACCCCTCCCCCGCGCCATCTGCAGGGCCGCCACGCCACCGATGCCCCTTTGCCAACCCCCAAACCGTTGACCCCATGGGCGTTTCTGTGGCCTAGTCCGCCGTCCCCGATGGGACCCCAAAATCCACGAAAAGCCCTGCGATTTCATGACCTCCGAACGCTACAACGCCCGTGAATCCGAGCCCCGCTGGCAAGCCACCTGGGACGAGAAGGCGATCTTCGCCTCGAAGAACGACGATCCGCGGCCAAAATACTACGTGCTCGAGATGTTTCCCTACCCGTCCGGGCGCATCCATATCGGGCATGTCCGCAACTACACGCTGGGCGACGTGCTGGCGCGGTTCATGCGCGCCAAGGGCTTTAACGTGCTGCACCCGATGGGCTGGGACGCGTTCGGCCTGCCGGCGGAGAACGCCGCGATCGAGCGCAAGGTGGCGCCGAAGGCCTGGACCTACGACAACATCGCCGCGATGAAGAAGCAGCTCAAGTCGATCGGGCTGTCGCTCGACTGGGCACGCGAATTCGCGACCTGCGACCCGAGCTACTACAAGCATCAGCAAAAGATGTTCCTGGACATGCTGCGCGCAGGTCTCGCCGAACGCGAGAAGCGCAAGCTGAACTGGGATCCGGTCGACATGACCGTGCTCGCCAACGAGCAGGTGATCGACGGCCGCGGCTGGCGTTCGGGCGCCGTTGTCGAGCAGCGGGAAATGAGCCAGTGGGTCTTCAAGATCACGAAGTACTCGCAGGAGCTGCTGGAAGCGCTCGACACCCTGGACCGCTGGCCCGACAAGGTGCGGCTGATGCAGCGCAACTGGATCGGCCGCTCGGAGGGCTTGCTGATCCGGTTTGCGCTGGATGCGGCAACGACGCCGGCCGGCGAGAGCGAGCTGAAGATCTTCACCACGCGGCCGGACACGCTGTTCGGCGCCAAGTTCATGGCGATCTCGGCCGATCATCCGCTGGCGCAGGCGGCGGCCGCGAAGAACCCCAAGCTTGCCGAGTTCATCGCCGACATCAAGAAGATCGGCACCGCGCAGGAGATCATCGACACCGCAGAGAAGCAGGGCTTTGACACCGGCATCAAGGCAATCCATCCGTTCGACCCGAGCTGGAAGCTGCCGGTCTATGTCGCGAACTTCGTGCTGATGGAATACGGCACCGGCGCAATCTTCGGCTGTCCGGCGCACGACCAGCGCGACCTCGACTTCGTCAATAAATACGCCCTCGGCAACGTGCCGGTAGTCTGCCCCGAGGGCCAGGAGCCGAAGACCTTTGTCATCACCGACACCGCGTATGACGGCGACGGCCGCATGATCAATTCGCGCTTCCTCGACGGCATGACGATCGACGAGGCCAAGGAGGACGTTGCGAAACGCCTTGAAGGCGAGATGCGCGGCAATGCGCCGGTGGCCGAGCGGCAGGTCAATTTCCGGCTGCGCGACTGGGGCATCTCGCGGCAGCGCTATTGGGGCTGCCCGA
>Ga0153933_1000200_pt1 | contig 28692 bp, 31 predicted proteins | sample TSNJ017MetaG_FD_102275 | JGI IMG/M metagenome (GOLD analysis project Ga0153933, IMG submission 102275) | Attine ant fungus gardens microbial communities from New Jersey, USA - TSNJ017 MetaG | ecosystem: Host-associated > Fungi > Mycelium > Unclassified | place: USA: New Jersey, Wharton State...
ATCGGCGCCGAAGGTTGACCCCAGGCAATACCGACGAAACCCTTGACCCATCACCGGATTGTTCATCACCTACGGGGTCAATGTTGGAAGCCGATAGGGGTCAAAGTTCGGCGCTTAGTTACACCTACGGCTCGGTTACCAATCGGTTCGCAAAGAGTATCGATGCTTCAGCCTTCTGCAAGTCGTGCTGACCGCGTATTGGACACTGTCAAGATCGGCACCGTCCCGGACGGTTGCCGTCAGCGTCCACTTGGTGTCACCGGCGCTCCCTGTTTCGTCAACCTCGAGTTCGACGGAGACAACGTATTCGCCACCGGGGAAAGCGCGAATCTCCCTTAGTGCGGTTAGCTCTAAGTCCTTTGCTGAGATGGAAGTCGTGACCACCGCAGGCTCCAGCCGAAGCTCGTCCAGTCTCAGTTCAAAAACTGGGAAGCGACTGTCCGGTTCCTCGCCTGCACCAATCGTGCGGAGGCGCGGTCAAAAGGACGCAAATACCCCTTAGACCCTACCGCGTATGTCAGGGAATCCATTCGCAGCGTTTCGCGGGGCATGCCATAGTGTTGTCAGTCGCGTGGGTCCCTCACCCTCCGGTGCCCGAGGCCCCCGCCCTCCCCCGCCGGGGCGTTTTGTGCGAAGGTGGGCTTTGCGCGGCTTCGTCAACTGAGCCGGCCGAGAGCTGGTTCTCCGCATATTCAAGTTCGGCCAGGATGTCTCTCAACAACAGCCGTCCCAGCGGGTCAGTGGTCTCCGCCAGCAAGGCACGGTATTGCTCGACTGTGGCGTGCAGCTTGTGGCGATCTTCGTCAGCCATGGCCGTCTCCTCCAAGAGACGACGCGGTTGCCGCAGCGTTGTTGCAACGAGCCGTTCAATATCTCGAAGTCAGCCGGCGAGCGAGCCGCTGACCGCAATCTGATCCGCTTCGAACAACTAGGGCTCCCCGCATCAAATCAACACTTTTACGGTTTCGCCAAAAAGCATTTGAGTCTGCCCATAGAGCAGAGCAGATAGACCGCGGGCAGCGCGCAGATCTCGAAATCCCACGAGACGATATGCTTTAGTATTTGTGTCACATCATGAGAATGCGGATTCCGATGATCTCGCCCGGGTGTACCGATTTGATCTCGCCCAGGATTCCGAGATGATCTCGCCCACCATTCCGATTTGATGTCGCCCGGGGCGCGAGGCGTTCTGGCAGTTTGGTTTCTGGCATCGGCGAAGCCGCGTGGTCAATCTTGAATCGCGGCTCGAAGGACTTGTTTTTTGCTGCGCCTGCTGTGGGCATGTCGGCAACGCCCTTCGCGTTGTCCAAGCGCAGCGGCATGTCCACAGCGCCACAGGCTCAGGCCTTTCGGCCGGGCTTGCGGGTTCGCCGCAGGCTCTCGCCGTTGAGATCGATCCGGTGGGCATTGTGGACCAGGCGGTCGAGGACGGCGTCGGCGTAGGTTGGGTCGCCGATCAGCGCGTGCCATTGATCGACGGGGAGCTGGCTGGTGACGATGGTGGAGCGGTGGTCGTAGCGGTCCTCGAGGATCTCCAGGAGGTCGTGGCGGGCCGCGGCGTCGAGCGGCTCGAGGCCCCAGTCGTCGAGTCACGTTGAGCTCAACGTGACTCGACTTATGTGCAGTGCGCAGTGATGTGGAGGCGATGTTGATTTCCCCATTGTTAACAGCCTCTTCGGCCGCTCCAACTCAACATAACTGACAGCGGTAGCGCGGTTCTCCCAACCACCCAAAGGGGGCAACCATGCTCGAACATTTATTCCGGAAGGTTCACGCGTATTACACGGGATCGCCCAATGGCGCTTTGTTGGAAGATTTCGCCACTTGGCTCATCTCGGCTGGCTACGCCCGACCCACAGCCTGCCGCCACATACGAGGGCTGAAGCAAGCCTTCGACCGGATGGGTTCAGCGCGGCTTGATTGGGATACCGGCGTTTCAGCGAGGTTTTTGTCGCAAGCATTTGCCTCCGCGTCGTTGCAAGGCACCCGATGCGCCGTTGAACGGTTTCTCACCGCGAGAAGGCTGCTCTTCAGAGAACCAGCACCAGACCCGTTCTCACCGCTTCTTGATCGCTACAGACAGCATCTATCGGAGGTGCGTGGCCTTACCAGCGCAACCCTAGAACAGCACATCGCAACGGCGAAGAGCTTGCTCGCGCACGCTTTGCCAGCCGACGCCCCGCTGCATGCGTTATCAGCTGCTGCAGTCGAGCGGTTCGTAATAACCGAAGCGCGGCGGATTAAACGACAGACCCTACAGCACGTTGTCGCTCGCCTTCGTGCTTTTCTTCGGTTTTGCTTCGACCAGGGCGAAGTACGACAGCGGCTCGACGTAATTGACGCGCCGCGCGCCTACCGAGGTGAACTGCCGCCTCGAGCCCTGGCATGGCCGCTTGTCCAGCGGCTGCTGCGCTCCATCGACCGATCGAGCCGGCTTGGCTGGCGAGACTATGCGATCCTCCATTTGATGGCGTACTACGGCCTGCGCCCCTCAGAGATAATCACACTGACGCTTGGCTCCATCGATTGGGAGAACAGGACGCTCCATGTCAAGCAGTGCAAAACCAGATCAGACCTGATCCTTCCTCTGGCCCAACAAACGATGCGGATTCTCAGACATTATCTGCGCTGCGAGCGGCCCGGCGGAGCGCACCCTGAACTGTTCCTCCGCGCAAGCACCCCGGTAGGTCCCCTGACGCACTACGCGATCGGCGATCTCTATCAGAAGCGTGCGCGTCAGAGCGGGCTGCCGCTCCAGGGCACGTCCTGCTACTGCTTGCGCCATTCATTTGCGATGCGTCTGCTCGATCGCGGTGTAGGGATAAAGGTGATCGGTGATCTGCTGGGTCATCGTACCCTGGAGAGCACCTGCGTCTATCTCCGACTGCAGACCGGCGTCCTGCGAGAGGTCGCGCTTCCTACGCCCGCACTGACTACCGGCATCGAGGAGGACGTCGCATGACTCCGATATTGCAAGGTAGCGCATCCGACGAGTTGATCGACCGATACTTGCGGAGGCAACGTTCACTCGGCCGCGCTTATGTTCATGAGGAGCGCGTGATCGACGCTCTGCGTCGGTTTCTTGAGAAGACCAGCTATGCCGAGCTCGATCAAGCGGTCTTCGACGCATGGTGCGCGTCACAAACTCATCTCTCTGCAAACACGCGGCGCAATCGCCAGCGCATCGTGCGCAACTTTTGCCTCTATCGTCAGCGGACCGAGCCAAGTTGCTTCGTTCCGGATATCAACCGCCTCCCACGTCGGAGGCCGTATGCACCGCCGGTCATCTTTGGGGCGGCCGAGGTCGCCAGGATGTTGGCCGCGGCCGATCGTTTGGCGCCGACTTCAACTTCACCGATTCGGCCAGCCGTGATGCGACTCGCCGTGGTCCTGCTCTACACGGCAGGCCTCCGTCGGGGCGAACTGCTGCGCCTCACACTGGCCGACGTCGATCCACGCCATGACATTTTGCACATTCGTGCGTCGAAGTTCCACAAGTCGCGGATGGTCCCGTTGTCACCAGACGCCTCTCGGGAACTGACGTTGTACCTCAGGAAGCGGCTTCGACCACCTCTGAGCCGTTCGGCGGATTCACCCTTGCTTTGCAACACCAAGGGGCGCGTGCGCGGCTACACTGGTACCGGCCTGCGGGAAGGAGTCCAAACGCTATTCCGAGCAGCCAACGTTCGCGGCACCGACGGGCGAACCCCGCGGGTCCATGACTTTCGTCACAGCTTTGCGGTCGGATCGCTGTTGCGATGGTACCAGCAAGGGGCGGATGTCCAATCCAATCTGCCCAAGCTTGCGATGTACATGGGGCACGTCTCAATTGTTTCCACTGCCTATTACCTGCGCTGGATTCCGCAACTCGCGGCTGTAGCCAGCCATCGGCTCGAGAGGCACTTCGGTCACCTCATCACTGGAGGTGCCGCATGAGATCCCAAAGGCCTAACGAACTCGGCAAGAGCATCGAGCGGTTCTTCCGGGAGTATCTGCCAACGCTTCGCGGTACCAGCCGACACACGATACGCAACTACCGGGATGCCATCGTGCTGTTCTTGCGTTTTGCTTCGTCTCAAACAGCAAAGGCCATCGAGGATCTCGACCTTGCCGATTTCACTGCCCAGCAGGTCCGAGACTTCCTGGCCGTCCTCGAGGCCGAGCGTCACAATGGCGTCGCCACCCGCAATGCTCGGCTGGCAGCGCTGCATACATTTGCCCGCTTCCTCGCAACCGAACAGCCTGCCTATCTAGCCGAGCTGCAGCGCGTGCTGGGCGTGCCTTTCAAACGCGGCGCGCGTAACAAGCCGATCGAATACCTTGAGCCGCAGGAAGTCGAAGCACTGCTCAAATCGATCGATCGCTCCACGCCGCCAGGTAAGCGCGACTATGCGTTGTTCGCACTGATGCTCAACACGGGTGCCCGCGTTCAGGAGATTCTTGATTTGCGGCTGTGCGACATACGCACCGATCCTCCTCATCAAGTCCGGCTGCACGGCAAGGGCGGCAAAACTCGATTGTGTCCAATTTGGCCGCAAACCGCACGGCTTCTGCAAGAACTCTCGAACAGTGCCGCTCATTCAGGAGGCAGCGAATCTCCGCTATTCGTGAACCGCCAGGGCGCTAAGTTGACGCGCTTTGGCGTTCGTTACCTGCTCAAGAAGCACATCATAGCCGGAGCCAGAGCAACCAGCACGCTGCAGGAGAAGCGGATCCATCCCCATTCCTTGCGGCATACGACCGCCATCTTTCTCCTGAAGGCGGGAGTCGACTTCGCGACCATCAGTCAATGGCTTGGACACTCGTCGCTGAACACAACCATGACCTATGCAAGGGCGGACATCGATCTAAAACGCCAAGCGCTTATGCAGGTGTTCCCTGAGATCCTCGCACCGCCTCGCGCCGGTCACGTCACTTCTGCGGCGATCAATATCGTAGATTGGCTGAAGAGGTTATGACTTACGGGTAAATTATGTGGAGTTGGCGGCCATCAAATACCGCATCAGTACCGCTATCAGCCGCCAGCTCCACATCACTGCGCACTGCACATAAGTCGAGGATGAGGAGATCGACGCGGCCGAGTGCGCGCAGCAGGCGGGGGTGGCGGCCGTCACCGCGCGCCAAGGCCAGATCGCTGAACAGTCGCGGGACGCGCTGATAGAGCACGGAGCGATTGTCGCGGCAGGCTTTGTTGCCGAGCGCCGAGGCGAGCCAGCTCTTGCCGACGCCGGACGGGCCACAGATCAAAAGATTGGCGTGGTCGGCGATCCATTGGCCTTCGACCAGCATCGTCAAGAGGCTGCGGTCGAGGCCGCGCGGGGTGCGATAGTCGATGTCCTCGACGCAGGCCTGCTGGCGCAGCTTGGCATATTGAAGCCGCTTCGACAGTCGCTTGTCGCGTCGCAGCGACGCTTCACGTTCGAGCAGGAGCGCAAGCCATTCGGCGTGGCCGAGGCCGGCGGCCTCGCCGCCGGCTTCGATGTCGGCGAAGGCCTTGGCCATGCCGTGAAGGCCGAGCTGATGGAGCTGATCGAGGGTCGGATGGGTGAGCAAGGCGTGATCTCCTAATTGTAGTAGCGCGGCCCGCGGATGTTGGGATGGAGGATCGGCGCGTCGTCCGCGGAGCGCTTGGGTGAAGGACGCCGATCAAGATTGTTGGCGAGGATCCGATTTGACCGAACCGTAAGTGCGCGCGCCGATATCGATCGCCCGCATGGCGGCGGCATCGAGCCGCTCTTGCCCGTAGGAGCGGGCCAGCCGGATGATGCCGAGGCAGGCGCGGAAGCCCTGCTCGGGGTGTGTGCGTTCATCCAGGATCAGATCGCATAGCGCCGCGGTGGCCGGTCCGATCGTGGCTGCATCCTTGCGGATGCGCTCGATGGTCCAGCCGGCGTAGCGCCGATGACTGGAGGCCATGTGCTCCGGCACGGTCGTGTGCTTGTGGTTGCCGCTCACGCGTTGATGCGCGGCGATCCGCTCGCCCTTGTGGAAAATCTCGACGGTGCGGGCGGTGAAGCGCACCTCGACCTCGGCGCGGACGAAGCGATGCGGGACGCTGTAGTAATGCGCCTCGACCTCGACGTGATAGTCGATGCTGACCCGGCAGATCCGCCACTCGGCGAACACGTAAGGGCTCTCCGGCAAGACCTTCAGTGCCGGCCGGTCGATCTCCTCCAAGAGCTTGCGGCGGGTGACGCCGAGCCGCCGGATCGGCCGCTCCTCGTTGAGCCGGGTCATTAACTCGGCGATTGCCGCGTTGACCTCGGCGAGACTGTGGAAGATCCGGTGGCGCAGCCGTCCGAGCAGCCAGCGCTCGACCATGAGGACCGCCTGCTCGACCTTGGCCTTGTCGCGTGGCCGTCGTGGCCTGGCTGGCAGAATGGCGGTGCCGTAGTGCGCCGCCATATCGGCGTAGCTGCGGTTGATCTGCGGATCGTAGAGGCAGGCCTTGATCACTGCGACCTTGGTGTTGTCCGGCACCAGCAGTGCCGGCACGCCGCCGATCGCCTCGAAGGCGCCGACGTGCCCGCTGATCCAGTCGGCGAGCCCCTGCGTCCAGGTCGCCTGCGCGTAGGTGAAGCTCGATGCGCCGAGCACCGCGACGAAGATCTGCGCGGTGCGCCGTTCGCCGGTGAACCGGTCGATCACCACCGGCACGCCGTCGCCGGCATAGTCGACGAACAGCTTGTCGCCGGCCGCATGCGACTGGCGCATCGTCACCGACAGTCGGCCTTCCCAGGCCCGGTAGAGCTCGCAAAACCGCGAATAGCGATACCCGCCGGGTTCGCCCGCGATGTACTCCTCCCACACAATCGACAGCGTCACGTGCTTGCGCTTGAGCTCGCGATGCACCGCCGCCCAGTCCGGCTCGGGCTGCCGCCGATGGCCCCGCCGGGTGCCGGGACCGGCTCCGGCGCTGGCGAACAGCCGGGCCTCCAGCACCGTGTCGGTGACGTCGTCGGGCAACGGCCAGGTCAGCCCCGCCGCCTCGAACCGGCGGATCGTCAACCGCACCGTCGAAGGGGCCGTGCCGACCCGCCGCGCAATCTCGCGGGTCGGCATCCCGGCCGACTTCAATCTGATCACATCGCGCACATGGCGCATCGCAAACCTCTCCGTCGGCATCCAGGTCCCCCTTCGCAAAGCCGAAAGGCGGGACCGTAGCGGAGCCAGAAGAGGCCTCGTCACCCCGGGCGACATCATCCCGGAATGGTGGGCGAGATCATCTCGGAATGGTGGGCGATATCAAATCGGAACGGTGGGCGAGATCATTCCGGAATGCTGGGCGACATCGAGCGGAATCAGCAATGAGAATATTGCGCTACATTTACTGGCAAGAAAAGTATTGATAACACCGTATACTTATAAAGCCTTCAGCGTACAGCTACGTTAGATTTTCCTCCCCGGCACCCGACTTCAGCTAACTCTTTGTGAGGAACCGGTTCAGCCCCGAGCCGGCGCTGGTAGAGGTGGATAAGCGCTCGCTGCCGCCGCACGAACGCCATTTCGGACTCGACGGTTTCCTTCCCGTCGTAATCCAATGGAAATGCCTTGAGCACCGTCCCGGCCATGCGGCGTTGAATCCGCTTGAGCAGCACAACGATAATTTGCCAAAAAAGATCGGCGTCGGTCGAAGTGCTGGCTTCGATTGCCAGCCTGATCGCCGTAGCAGAATGGTTCGTGTGTTCGCCGACGTATAGGCAGACATGAACGAGGAAGAGCTAATGATTCCACGCTCAACGCCCGGCGCACAGCTCTGATCTTATACTCGTTCTGGTCTGCGAGACTGTATGTCCCTTCACAAGCGAGGCGACTCACCCTCGATGTTGCGACGAAGGTTGCCCGGATGGACCGGGCAGAGCCTCAAACAAGGAGGGCGAGTCGTGGGTCATCATACCGAGGCCTTTGTCGGAATCGATACGTCGAAATCGCGTAATGTGATAGCAATTGCTTATGGTGGCCGTGGCGCCGGAGTTTCCGGCTACGGAGGCGGCGATCCAGAAGCTCGTGGCCAAGCCTGCGGCGCCGTCATATGACGCTTGCTATGAAGCAGGCCCCCCTCAAATCTCATCTCACCCAAATCGAGCGCATCGACAAACACGTCGATCACGCGAACAGAAACTCCGCCCCGTCATTCCTCACCAATGAACTTTTCTGATCGGCCACATCGACCACATCGGAAGGTCACGAAGTCGGGCTTGCCCTCCCGCGCCTCGCGCGCAGCAAGCAGCATGAGCTGGCCGCAGTGAGGGCATACGAGTCCTCTCGCATGTCTAACGGATAAAGCAAAAATTCCTGGTCATGTTGTCGATTCACGATGACGCAACTCGTGGCGTCTCTGGATACTGATTGAGCTCAATTTCTACTACCTCCTGAGACAGGCTTTTCATGCGGTAAAATCTAAACTCCTGCTCCTGGAGCGGACATCGAAACGTGACCGCGGCATGCTCTGGCAAACGATTCAGCTCGGCCTTCAATTCACCCACGGTGATGATGGGCGGCTCCGCAACTTGGCTCGGTACCTCGTTCATCGAGCGCTCCGGTTTGCCCGCCCTTGATAAGGCTATCGCTCAAACTGTGCTTTCGTTCCCATCAGATGGGTCATAGTGAGTCCGTCTCACTCTTGCGAGATCTGTGCATTGTGCCGGAGCAAACTAGCCATCGATCTCTATCCTCGATCGGCGTCGCGTGCCTTCTGAAGCAGGAGATCGCGCTCCTTGCCGGGCGCTAAATCCGCGGCCTTCTCTCTGGCTTGGAGAGCCATTCCGAGAAGTGAGGTGGCCTGTTTGACGCGACGGCGTTTATTTTTCATTTCGCCTCTCTCCTCAGCCTCCGTGGCTGCAAACATGCAAACGCTGAAAAGGTTCCAGGAGAGCCTCCGTCGGCGTGTGTCAGCCTCAATTCGATTCACTTATTCTTCGAGGAAGGGTCATCCACCGTCGCGAGAACCGGAACGTCAGGTGGGCGAGCCCGTGTCGAGCATGCGACCTGGCTGTTCCACACCTGCTCGCGGCCGAAATAGGGAGAGGATGCAAACACCGGATTGGCCAGCGCCGAGGTGGGTGTGCGGACCGGCACGGGGACGTCATGTCGCGCACCGTAACGCCGAGATTGCGCTCGATGCCACCTGGCCGCGGCGGCGCGCTCTTCGGAAGCTCGCCCGCCCCGACGCGATCGGTCCAATCTGCAAGCGCCGCAAGGTGCCCGCCGTCGGGCGTCAGCAAGCGGCCCATCGTACGCACCATGGTGGCACCGCGCTGTTCAGAATGAGCTGGGTCAGGAACAACCGGCTAAGGCGTATCGCCGCATCGTCCAGCGCCGCTGTGGTTCGTTGCAGGTCGTAGGAGCCAGCCAGCCGAATGAGCCGATTACGGAGATCCTCGCGTTGAAGAAAGTATGAAAATCACGAAGATGATGATGATGCCGGTTGTTGCGAGAGGATGAATAAGCGGAGAGATCAAAGTCCGCAGGTTCTCCAGCGCACCGGGATCGGGCTGGCGTACCTCCACCGGAACGGGGGCTTGCGAGGCACCAGGATTGACTATTGATGAGTTCAGCCCCCGCGCAGACACGGCTCTTTTGGCCTATCGATCTCCTTACTGAGATCTTTCAACATGTCGGAGGCGCGTTCAAGCGTCCCGCTCCCGGCCCTTGTATCCCGAAACGCCTGGATCTTTTCGCTGATCGTCGATTGATAATGCGGGAGATCTCCGGCGAGCTGCGTCAATTGCGTAGCGAGAAGGCTTCCTAACGCAAAAATAAGTGCGAAGGCAAGCAGAACTACACTCACCACTGCCAATCCGCACGGCACATGGATGCGCTGCAATATCAAGACCACGGGTGCCAAGACGAAGCTGAGAAGAATTGCCAATGCGATCGGCACGAAGATTTCGCGCCCGAAATAGAGCATCGCAATAATGATGACAGCCAGGATCGCAGCGGCCACCGTTCCGAGCAAGGCCACAAGCTCTTCAGTCGTACGTGCTTTGAACGGCTGCCTGATCACAGGCATCATCTGCTGGCCCAGCTTCGGTTGTCGCGGAATAATTTAACGAATGGGCGTTCAAGCGTGTCATTCGCATGGCCTTAGTACATGAGCAGTTTGCCCGGCGGCCCGTATTTGTCGACTAACGAACAAGGCCGTCTCGAAAGACGGCCCATGGTTGTTATATTCGACAATCTCGACGATCCGGCGTGTTCGCGGCTCGACCAATACAGTGCGACCATTCACTACCGTATAGCGATACTCACGAGCGCCATACCGCGCGGCTAAACCGTATCCAATAAACTTTAAGCCACTTCCGCTATTGGTCATTCGCGTCGATTTGCCCTAAGTCGATTGACTTCCGGCCTACCCTCGACTCGGGACATATCGCTGCAGTGCGCCAACTGACGCGATGGCCCGGAAGCGGAAAATGACAGTATTCATGGGAGCGCCGCGACCGAGCTAAGCGGCACATCCAACGAGTAGACGAAACCACCCGGTTCGTAGGCGAGTTGCACCTGGCCGATCAATTGTTGGCCGAGAGACCCCATCATTCTCGTGCCGAAGCTTCGTCGGGTTGGAGGCTCGACCGCCGGACCTCCTCTTTCCGTCCAAACAAGGCGGAGTCTCTGCTTCAGCTCGTCTATCGTCCACACGATTTCCACGCGGCCTGCGGGGACTGACAGAGCTCCAAATTTGGTAGTGTTGGTGCACAGCTCGTTGAATGTCATCGCAAGTGCGATGACGGCTACGGAGGTAATCCTGATATCCGGTCCGTTGAAATGGAAGCGTCTGTCTCCCTGACTATCATATGGCTCCGTCGCACTGCTTAGCGTGTGAGTAAGGCTCGCATTTGCCCAACTGACCTGCATCAGTAGATCGTGAGCCCGCCCCAATGCGATCAGCCTGCCTTCCATTGCCTTCTGTCCGTGCTCGATACTGGGCGCTCCACGGAAGCTCTGTGACGCGATCGCGCTGACCATGGCGAGAGTATTCTTCACGCGATGATGGAGTTCCCCGAGGATCAGCTTTTGCAATTTATCGGCGGCGTCGCGCTGCTCGGCTTCGATCCCAGCCTGGATAAGCAGGGCCTGCGCATCTATCTCGGCTTGTTCGAGGAGGAAGCGAAGGCTGTCGTTCTCCGCCGAGAGGACGGCCTCCTGCCCGGATCGGGACGAGGGATCGACCGTCTCCATGACGTGTAGCGCCTGATCCGCCGGCAAATCGGTTGCGTTCGGAACGATCCTTAGCGCACCCTCGCCCACCATCGCCTGCAACTCGGTAATCATTTGCTCGACGCTAAGCGGTTTGCCGAAGAACCGGCTGTTCTCTGGTCTTGCCGCGTCAGATGGCTTCATTTGACCAGAAACCAGTATGATCTTGATCGAGGGCCAGCGTTCGTGCACGGCGTGGGCGAGTTTCAGACCGTCAATGCTGCCGGGCATCTGGATATCGGTGAATAGCAGCGAGATGTCCGAGCGGGACTCAAGAATCGATATTGCCTCATCGGCGTTGACGGCTTCAACGGGACAAAACCCGGCATCCTCCACGATGTCGACTGCGCGCATGCGCAGGATCATCTCATCTTCTACGACAAGTACATTTGGCACCGGAGTCAGATCTGTCGACATTGATAGCCTCACTCTCACAGGGAGCCGAAAGAGTTGCTCGAATTTGTCTGCGAACATCGAACGGCACTTGCTTGGCCCCTCTGCGGATGCCGAGCGGCACGGCATCAACCATTGCTGCGCCTTTTCGAGCAAGGATAGCGAGCTAGTTCGCAACGCCCGACAGCGTGTCACATCGATACGATGACGCGGGCGCCATGACTCGACCGAATTAGGCGGGCAGAGGCGAGAAAGGCTCATCGCGCAATCGTCTCATGAGCATCATCAAAAGCACCGGCATCCCAGCGAGCGTCGGTTTCATATCGATGGCAAGCCGTTCACTGATTTCCTTGCAGATCGCCTCGTTGTGGAGGCGACTGATCTCGACGTTGCGATGTTGTGCGCAATAAGTCATGAAGTATCCAATACATCAGTGAAGGAAACGGATGAGACTGGACCGGCACTATCGGCGGGCGGTCACAAGACGGGCTTCCAGAATTTTCCCTCCAGAGCCCGCGTTTCGCAAACAGGATGCGGCGAAATCCGGCCAGACCTGTGTAGAGCAATTCGAGGCAGCAACTCGCACCTCAAGTCGGTCGCCCTTGGCCAGCACCACGACCTCATTCGTTTGCACTTTGGGGGCAAAACCTGGCAGAGCTATCACCGACGCTCCGAGGAGCGAGACTACCGCAAGGGCTGACAGTGATTTGACCATTTTGGGCTGCTGACTGTTTCATCTTCGATCCCTCTGCTTTCTGGGATCGGTAAAACAACAACTAAAACAAGAATAAGTTCCGGTATAACAACCTGTATTTGTCTAATCCTACTTTGGCCTCTCTTGTTGACGACTTCCGATGTGGGTCAATCTCGACGTTCTTGCCGTTGGCGAGCCGCGTCCGGCCTACCCCAAACTTCAGACATACCGCTGCACGCGCCAACTGACATTATGGGCCAATAAGCGACAATACTGGCGTGAACGCACAGCACCAACTGCAGCAGCCGTGGGCCCAATCATTCCTTCTTGGCGGGAACAGCTTTCACGCGTCGGGGACAGCGGGGAGGAAGGCGACCGCGTCGATCTCGATCTTCGCGTTTAGCAGCAGGCCGGCGACCTGCACGGCGGTGCTCGTGGGCGGATCCTTCGGGAAGAACTCTCCTCGTATGCGTGAGAACACAGCGTAGGGACGGAGGTCTGTTAGATAGGTCTTGATGCTAACGACATGGTTCATGCCGGCGCCGAGTTGGCCGAGCGAATCGCGGATACGCTCGAACGTCGTGCGCACCTCCTGTTCGAATGTGACGGAGCCATTGTCAGGCGGCAATGGCACGCCGACCTGACCGGAAATGAAGATCCAGGAGCCGGCCCGCGTATCGATGCGCAATGCCTCGCTGAAGGTCGGCGCGATCGGACTTGGTAGGTGTTTGAGAACATCCATGGCGTTACTCCCAACGTCGAATCTGGTCGGCGCTTGCAGCGGAAGGGCGTCCGGCCGTTTCCCTCCAACAGCCCGCTACCTTCGCGCACTGGCGATCCGATACTCTGCTTTCACCTCGACAGGACCGCCGCTGTCGGCGAGGTCGCGCCGTACTTCCTCCCGCACGGCGCGGCGTAATTCCTCCGGCAATGCGGCAAGTGCCTGGCCAGTGGAAGCCCCACCGCGCTCGAAAGGACCGTAATAAGCATCGAATGACGGCAGCACGAACGTGTGCCCAACGGTATGGGTCTCGATGTCCCCCAGGCCAGCCTCATTGAAGAGAGAAGTAAGCTGGGAGTCTTCGCCGAGCGCGAAGGTGCGAGTGACCGCCTCGGCCAACCCGGGCACATGTCGCGCGATCATTGCGTTAATCTGATGATTATAGGAGCGCTCGACGACCGTATTCACGGAGACGGCCACACGACCGCCGGGGCGAAGTACGCGACGAAACTCGGAGAGGCCCCGTACCGGATCAGGGAAGAACATCAGCCCGAGATTGCACAGCACTGCGTCGAAACTGGAATCCGCGAACGAAAGCGCCTGCCCATCCTCGACAGAGACTGAAGCATTCGGCGCTTGGCCAAGACGCTCACGCGCCTTTTTCGCCATGGCCGGCGAGACATCAGCTGCCGTGACCTGGCCGCTGGGGCCGACAGCGGCAAGCGCCGCCTCGGCCGAAAGGCCGGTGCCCGTCGCAATGTCAAGGACTTGCATACCCGGGGCGATACAGGCGGCCCGCAACAGGAAGGGCATGAAATGCGCGGTGACGTGCGCGAAGGCGCGATCATATTCCGCCGCCGCCTCGTCCTTGAAGGCTAGCTCCTCTGCCATGCTTGCCTCCCTGAAAATGCGGCAGTCTATCTGTCTAGACTCGAAACTTGGAAGACATCTGGGCTGTCGGAATGAAATATATCTGGGGGTGGTCAACTTCCGAATCGGGTCAATCGCGTCGTTTTCCCAGTCGGTCCGCTGCTTCCAGTTTATCCTCAACTTCGGACATATCGCTGCACCGCGTTAACTGAAGCGATGGGCCAACAAGAGACTCGTGCAGCGCCGTTATCGAGAGCATCGACGGAACAATTCAGTCGTGGCGTCTAAATTGAAACCTGCCGCCCGATCTCAACGACTTGATCGCTGGGGAGACTGAAGAAGTCGCTAACATGGACGGCGTTTCGCTCCATCGCAGCAAAGAACCGCTCCTGCCAGCCGGGCAAGCCCATGCCGTCTTCGCGGCCGATCACTGTCTCGTGTCCCACATAATAGGTCACGTCGTCGAGATCGATGGTGCATCCCAGCGCCTTGCCGGCCGTAAGCAGTTCCGGAATATGCGGGCGCTCCATGAAGCCGAAACGCGCTTCCGCACGCCAGAATTTAGGCGCGACTTCGTCGATAGTCATGCGGTTGATGGGCGCAACCCACGGCACTGACAGGATTTCCACGCGCAGCACGAAGAGGTATTCATGCAATGCGCGATTATGCTTGACGTGCCAAAGCATAACCGGCGGCGTATCCCTCTCGGTTCGGGTCAGAAACACGGCCGTGCCGGGAACACGAGGAATGTTTTTGGATTGAATATCTTTCATGAAATTCGGCACCGGGATCAAATATTCATGCATTCGCGTCATCACGGCAGCCGCTCCGCGATGCCAGATCCACATCACGCTATAGACAGAGATAGCCAGGATAAGCGGTACATATCCGCCCTCAGCAATCTTTGTTAGGTTAGCAAGGAAGAAGGCGTTATCGACGATGAGAAAGACGGCTGCGACAGAGCCGGCAGCCAACATGCTCCAGCCCCAGATCTCGCGCATCGCAATGAACAGCAGTGCCGACGTCATCAGCATCGTCAGCGAAACCGCGATACCGTAGGCAGCCGCCAGATTGTCGGATTTGCCAAATCCGATTGTCAGCCCAGTTGTCACGATCATCAGTAGCCAGTTGACGACGCCGACATAAATCTGGCCGTAGCCCTCCGATGAGGTCTGCTTGATCCGCAGCCTTGGCAGCCAGCCAAGCTGAATTGCCTGCCGTGTCATCGAGAAAGCCCCTGTTATGATCGATTGGCTGGCAATGATCGTCGCTACTGTCGCCAGCGCAATGAGCGGAATTAGGAGCCCGCCAGGACAAAGCCGAAAGAAAATATTACCGTCCGTCGGGGCGCCTTCGAGAACCAGCGCCGCCTGCCCGGCATAGTTGAGGATCAAACTGGGGAAGACGACCGCGAACCATGCCAGTGTAATGGGGCCCCTGCCGAAATGGCCCATATCAGCATAGAGGGCTTCAGCGCCGGTGACGCAGAGAAACACCGCTCCCAAAACCAGAAAGCCGGTGGCCCCATGTGAGAACAGATACGACAGACCGCAAATAGGATTGAGTGCGGCGAACACGGAAGGATGCTGGACTATGCCTGAAATCCCCATGAGCGCCAGGGCGACAAACCAGAGCAGCATTATTGGACCAAAATAATAACCAATCGCTGCTGTTCCCCTTGCCTGGATGGCAAACAGCGCAAGCAGAATGGCAACGGCGCCGGGAACAACATAGGACTGAAATACCGGAGTTGCCATGTTCAGGCCCTCCAGCGCAGACAGCACCGAAATCGCCGGCGTAATCGCCCCATCACCGTAGATCAGGGCCGCCCCGAACAGGCCGACCGCCACGATGGTAGGCCGCTGTTGTTTCTTAACTCCCAACAAGGCCATCAATGCCAGAATGCCACCCTCGCCGTCATTGTCGACGCGCATAGCGAACGAGACATATTTGACCGTTGTAATGATGAAAAGGGTCCAGAGCACGAGCGAAAAGGCGCCCAGGATAATACCAGCGTCGGGAGAGCCCTCGGTGGTACCAAGAATAGTCTTGAACGTATAAAGAGGGCTGGTCCCGATATCGCCAAATACGACGCCGAGCGCCGACAGACCGAGAGTTTGCAGCTTACCCTGCGGAGCTTGTCGCGCTGCCTCGGCGGCAGAAGTTGCTGGATTTTCGATCAATGTGCCGTCCAAAACAGAAATTTGGTTGCCCGACAGTAAATGGCCTTCGGGCTATCATGCTACCTCACGGACAAAGCCGGACTTATGGCAATAGCCAATCGCTTTCCCTGCAAGCTATCAACTTGTTTTGCGACAAAGAGGCGATACAGCGAGCCATCTTGCCGATCGTCGCATTGGGTTTCCTAGAGTACAGCGACTTGCCGTGAACGCGGTATGTTCTGGCTCCGGACGGCTGTCGTTCAGCCACCCTTTGAGCCTGCGGGAAACAACTTTCCAGATATGGCGTTTTCGGGTTGATGCAGGCTCAATGAAACGATTCGACGCACGTTACAGGGCGCTCGCGCGAGCACAATTTCGTTCGCTGGTGGCAAGAATGGAGCCAATAATCTGAAGAGCCTCTTCCGGCCCAGCCGTGACTCGCTGAGCATCAGCTGATGTGCGTGCGGCCACCATCTACAGCCTCATCGCCACGCAAAACTCAATGGCATCGACCCGCAGACTTGGCTTGCCGACCTGCTGGCGCGCCTACCGGATCACCCTGCCAAGCGCATTGACGAACTCCTGCCTTGGAATTGGCAGCCTCAAAGCATCGCTCACGGCGCTTAAGCCTTCCGCCAAGACGGCCCAGCCGGGGCCTTCGCCGGATGCGTACAGATGATCAAGAAGCGCGAGGAAACAGCCGCGGCTTCGGACGCTGAGATTGTCGCGAAGGCAATCGCTGAGGGCATCGCAGAGGGGCGCAGGCATGGATTTGAGATGGCGCAGGGCTGACCTGCCAAGGCTTAGATCTCCCCGACGCTACTAGCCCGCGCCGACGAAGTGATCAAGTGAAGCGCGACTTCTGACTTTGGCCCATCACGTCAGTTAGCATGTTCGGAGTCGGGGATAGACCGGAAGTTACCGGCTGAGGCGCAAATCGACGCGATTGACCCCGGCTGTGTGAAAACGCGAAAGATCGAAACTCGGGTAGAATTACATTCTTCAGTTCGTTCTCTAAGTTCAATGCGCTTGCGCGTTTGCGCCACGAAGACGGTCGTGAGCGAATAACTTGTTCTATCGCCGCGTAGCGTCCTGGCGTTTTCACACAGCCAAGACCCAACCGAGACATTGGCGCGGGGCTTCTGTCCCGCATCTTGCGTTTGGGACCACGGCGGCTCTTCGCTCGGCCCCGTTGCCTCGTGACGCCCGCCGAACGCAACCCGGCAGCAATACAGTTCTTAACGAAGTAGGATCGAATCCAATAGCCTTGGCGTTTGAGTGTGCCTCGCTGCCCTTCAATCAGAGCGCCAAGTGCAACTTCTCGCAAAGGTGCTGAACGAGGCAAACGGATTGGAACTATGCATTTGTTTCGGGCCGCCTTCCTAGGACGCCGATCAATCCCAGCAACGTCAGCCGCCCATGGGAGAACCATTCGGTAGGATTCGATGCTTGTTCCAGTAGGACCGTCTGTCCTGATCAAGCTCAGCAGCGTTTTCCAGATAGCTGCTTTGCCCAGTTGCAACCGCAAAGTACTTGGCGAGAAAGCTAACGATCCGAAGCCAGTTGCACCGTTTGGCGTCCGCCGTTCATCTCTCTCAATTGGTTTACATATTCCTCAGGCTTCAACAAATGGAATGGAGCCTTCAAACCCATGAAGTTAGCTATACGACCAATAAAAGCCGTGCAATTGGTCGTTTCCGCGTTCCAAACAGGCGAGGTCGCTTGAAGCTCCTTGATATACGAAAAAACTTTCTTTGCGTCGGCCTCACTCAAGTAAACGCGGTAGCTGGCCGTCAAATACTGCTCGTCAAGGTCGCCGTAGCTTGCTCCCGTTTCGGAGGGCACCCACGTAAGATGTCCCAGCACGTAAGGCAGGACGTCACCTGCCGGGTGCAGCCCCGCAACTTCGACCTGCTTCTCGCTTGTCTTGCCGTACCAGACAAACGCATGCCCATAAGAAGCTGCCGTGCGGGCACGAAAGTCCACGTAATACGGCCCCTTGGCCGTAGACCTTCGAACCGATTTCACGTCTGCTCCAGGAGCGGAACCGTTCGGTCCAGCAACGGCCGCCGCCACAACCGACCTTGACGACGGTTTATGCGGCTTGTCCTGCTGCAGCGGCGCTTGGTCCGTTTGCGCAGCCAACTGCTGAGCATTACCGATGCCGGCTTCCCAAGTCACGGAAGCCACTACAATAACAATGCCGGTAAGCAGCCGCCAACCGCTCCGTTTCCGATCCGATTCTGGCACCTTGAAACCCTCACAAGGGCAAGACATCAACCCCGAGCAGCCCCTTCATGAAGGGGTGCGCTGTCCGGGCGATACCAGAGCTAACCCTTCGTTACGACCGGAGCTTTTCCGACCGGGTACTTGCCGACCGGGTACTTGCCAACCGGATATTTGCCAATTGGCATCTTGCCAATCGGAGCCGTTTCAGCGACTGGCTGCGGATGGGGGAGATCGGCCGCACTGGCAGCAGCCATGAAACCGAACGTCGCGATTCCAACAACGAGGAATTTCAGCATCGCAATCTCCGAGGTGGGTAGCGTCAGTGCGGACAACTTACCCTCTAACGGCAACGGCGCAATTAGCGCTGTATCAAAGCTTGTGTCGTGCGGTCATTTCTTTGCCGGATGTGACAAAAACGACACGGGGCAATTTGCTTGGGTATCCAGATGCAGGGGCAAGCGAGACAGACTTCGTACAGCAGGCTCAGAACAGCCCCGGAATAATGCGCCCGGTCCTTGCCATATACTCACGATACTCGTCGCCGAACGTTTCGAGCATCATCTGTTCTTCTCTGGCAACCCGGCCGAAATACAACGTCCCAAATCCGATCAGGCCCGCGAAACCGGCTACCAGATTTGGCAAGAGCAATGCCTGAGCGACAGCCCAAAGCCAGAATGCGGAATACATGGGGTGTCGAATTTTTCGATAAATCCCGTCTTTGATCAGGTGGTGATTTTCCCGCACGTCGAGACTTAACGACCAATTCCGACCAAGGGCTCGATGGGTTAGCCGAAACATGACCAACGCCGCAACGGCCACGAAAACGCCAAGCCAGGCTTGAACTGGGCGGAAGTCGTACAACGCAAAATGAGGTATGGCCGTTGCAATGTAGATGAATGGCACAATACCAAGACCCGTGAGCGAAATCAGCAGAAGGGTGTTTTCGCGAGGACCTCGGGCGCTCCTCAAGACCTTTTCACGGCGAGCACGACGTGCGTATCTGTAGCGGATGACGTACCAACCGACCGCCATCACCACAAAAACGAACTTGGCAATGTCAGGCGTCATCGTGGGCCAAGCGCTAATTTCGCGGACTCGCCATCTTTGCCGACCATCAAAAGGGCGCCAGCCTTAGCGAGCGTCAGAGATTTGACCTAGACAGATCCACAGATCAGCATGAAGCAATCATACAATGCTTGCGGGTCGTTTCCACTGATAAATTGGCAGTGCGACCGGTAGAATCCAAGGTGCCTGCTGGCCGCGATCGACGGGATTGCGAGCGCCGGACCGGTTGCCATGGCAAAGCTTTCTCTATCTCGCACGCGGCGAAGTTACGATGGCTCTCGGGTCTATCACCGCCAACACTCGCGGAAGTAACTGCGACGCTATGAAAGCATGACCGTCAGCCGTGAGGTGAATGAAGTCAAAAGCGTAATACCGCGGAGGAATCTCTTCGTCGTACACGATGCTTTTGATGGCGCGGTCACGTAACCGCCGCTCCATCGCAGCGATGTTGGCCGCCCGCTGCTCCTTCGTCACAAAGAAACGCCTATCATTGCCTCCAGGCTGCAAGATCACGATGTCGGTTCCCTTTGGCACATCGCTATCAATGCGCTTAAGCATACCAGCCGTGGTGTCGAACGGAACGCCGGCGTTGACGACGTTGGCATTGACGCCCTTCTCTCTCAGCAGCGCTTCCAACTTGGCTGGATAAGCGCCTTGCTTCCCAACGTACCAACCTTGCGTGTTGCTTGCGCCGACCGCGACGATATGAATCGGCTTTGTGAAGGCGGCGCACACGGTCGCCAAGATACACATCGCCACAGCGATTGAGACTCTTCTAAACATCGTCACCGACTGCCTCCCCCGGAGTACTAAAGAAAAATAACACGGACACCGGGCCCCCAAGACGTAACCTAAAGCCTCACATGCTGATCCAAACACCGCCTTCAGGCCGTTTCGGGCGCTGTGCTAAGAATTGGTCGAAGGTCCCGCCGCAGGTAACACCAAGTTCGAAGGACGCCGGTGTTCTCGTGGGCGCACGACAGCGGATCCGAATGTCCTGATCTTTCGTATAACAATGCTATGCAACGCCGCGCTTTTGTCGATATTGAAGTGATTGACGTTTGCATCACGAACGTAAAAGTTTGTAAGCTCGCCGTGGAAGCCACGGCCGCGACTTATTCGAACGCTTTCACTTTTGTAGAAGTTTAGAACCCGCGCTACATTGGCCGTCGCCGCATGAGGCGATGTTCCGTCAAATGGAACAACTAGGGAGACCGGCACGCCCATCTGGCCAAGGTACTCTGCCGTCGACATCACAGCATCCGCACCAAGAGAGTGCCCCACCAGTATAATAGGACCACGCTGGCCAGCCCTATATTTTACGACAATTTCGTCGGCGACGCTTCTCCACTGGGTGTGATTGGCGACAGCCGCGGCGATGCCAGCCTTTCGCAGCTGGCCGGCAAGGTCATCCATGCCCAAAGAAAAGACGTTCAATAATCCACGGAACAAATAAACGCGCGTCGTGGAGGAATACAGTCGAGCGGGCGAACCTGTCGATCTGAGTGCAACCACAACTCCGGGACTCGCCTGAGCCCCGCCGTTCGAATGCAAGCTGCTTGCAAATAGAACCGTCAAAAACGCGCATACCACCGCCGCGCTGTAACGCAATCTTTCCATTTCAGGACCCCTCGCCCACTTCGAGTCCACTCGCATTAAATCCGAACTGCCAATCGTGACAATCAAGAACGATTCCGAAATACATATTGAGGCGGCGCAATTGGTTTGCTGTCGCGGATTTGTCACAGGAAAAGCGATCGGGTTGCGTCCGTTCAGGACCTCCCAGCGTCAATTGGCCCCATTATGGGTCCGTCCTCGGTACTTTTTTGATCAAAGCCAATCTTCATGAGTGCCACCAGCGCGGATGGGTGGTAATTTAATAGGGTGAGATCCGCCCCATCCATGTCAAGGTTCACCAAAGATTCGGGATCATCGTCGTGCGAGTTCCCGGGTCGAGTTCAATTTTCCCGGAATGAGTGGCAACCAATTTCCATGCAGATTTCGAGTTGCTAGATGGTTCAACGACGGCACGTCTTCCACATTGGTGGTTACGATCCAATCACCCCAGAAGAGCAGGTTGAGCGCTTGCGACGCTCACTGTCGAGCTTCGATAAGATTTGGGGCGCTTCTTCACGGGTGTCGGAAATCTCGAACACATCTGCCATCAGTGCGTCATGTAACTTGGAAGCATGGGGTCCAAACTGGAAAACTTATATCACCTTCGAAATGCTGCGCTGGGATGATCTCATTCGGCGCGATTCAGCCGTCGGGCTTTTGCCTCGTCTCGTCCAGTCGGTGGAAGCGCTATTCAACTTCATCTTCACCGGAACGCTATTTAGATATGCGCTCGCAAGCTGGAAATATGCTCTCTTTTTTATCTTTCCATATTGCTGTTTGCTGCTGATCGCATTTTTCAGCGTTGGGCTATCATATTTGGCAATCAGGCTCATACACGCTACGTTTTGGGTAGTGCAATTACTACTTGGCATTTTTCTATCGCTTGCCATTTTTGTCAGCTTGGTGCTCTGGATTGGACCCAAGCGTCGGATAAATCACATTCTCGATGATGCTATTTTTTCTCACCAGTTTCTTTACGGACAAAAAAGCGAGATTGATAAACGACTCAGCGATTTTGCGGACCTGATAGCAAGAACGGTTCAAGCCGCAGAAGTTGATGAAATTGTGATTGTTGGCCATTCCCTCGGCGCTGCGCTCTCAATAGCAGCGGTTGCGCGCGCGCTAAGGTTGGATCCTCTGCTCGGAACCCGCGGACCGAAACTATGTATTCTCACGGTAGGCGCCACTATTCCTAAATTCTCCTTGCATCCGATGGGCAGCCAAATACGGGAAGCGGCACAACTTGTGGCTGGAACATCTGCCATCGACTGGGTCGAATACCAAGCACGAGACGACGCAATCAGTTTTTATCGCTTCGACCCCGTCACTTTGAAACGTATCCGTCGAGACCATTCAGAAGGGCACCCAAAGATTCGCCGCGTCCAAATACATTCAATGGTGGATCCGATCCGCTTCAGACGTCATCGATTCGACTTTATGCAGATGCACTATCAGTTTTTAATGGGAAACGATCAGCGCTCGGTTTACGACTATTGCATGATTACTTGCGGCCCGCTCGAGTTCAACGTCGCGACTTCCCCATCTGGAGCTGTCGGGCTATTCGAGGCAAACGGTTCGGTGCTGATAATCAGAACTTGATCTGTGATAACGAAACTGTCCGATCACCCATACCGCCGGCAGGCCCCCGATCGTCAACTGGACGGGCCTTAATGCTTGGCGCCCGGCTTTCGATAGATGATGACCTTGTCACACGGGCTTAATCCAGTTTGAAGTTCGTTCTGGCCCAAGACGAGGAGCATGAAGCGCAGTCGTTTTGCAGAAGAGCAGATCATTGGGATCTTGAAGGAGCACGAGGCCGGGGGGGGCGGTGCGGATCTTTGCCGCAAGCAAGGCTTCAGCGACTCCAGCATCTTCAAATGGAAGGCCAAGTTCGGCGGGATGGACGTCTTCGAGGCCAAGCGGTTGAGGACGCTGGATATCGAGATCAGGTCTTGAACTCGGCATGGCCGGAAATGTGGGTGTTTGAAAGCCTCACCGGAGACATAGCGTCCAGTTCGGTGATCCGGCGGTCAATCTCGCTGATCACGCGCTTCGAGAACGGCCCGAGGTGCATGTACAGCGCCATCAGCATCACGATGTAACGTAGCGCGTCTGGATTGGATTTGGCGACCTCGACGAATGTCTTCCAGAACGGCTCGCGAACCTCCGGCACGGCGCGCATGATCTTGTATACGCTGTCGACGCCGCCAAGCTTCTTGCGCATGTCGCCATCCGGCAGGTCTTGGCGCCGGCCGGACCGGTCGAGCATGACGGCAAGCCGCGACAGCCGCCCTGCATACGCCGTCGGGCTGAACACAGTACCGAGCACGGTTTTGTAATCGACAAGGATGTCACGAAGCGGACGTTTGGTGTCGAAATTGCAGCCGAGCGTGCATTGGTCGCCGGCCTGCTCGACCTTCATGAGATCATGGCCTTTGTGCAGGCGGCCTTCTGCGGCCAGCCGCCGAGTCAGCTGTGTGCCGGGCAGTGCATAGAGCAGTCCAACCATGCAGACTGGAATGTTCGCCTCCTCGATGAAGTCAATCATCGCCTGCCCCATCGAGGCCTTCTCGGTATCGAACCCGACGATGAAACCGGCGGTGACGAACATGCCGTAGCTGTAGATCTTGTGAACGCACTCGGCGATGTTTCGCCTGGTGTTCTGCTTCTTCTTCATCTGCATGAGGGTCTCTGGATCCGGACTCTCGATGCCGACGAAAATTCCGAAGAAGTTCGTGTCCTTCATGGCCTGCAACAGCTCGCTGTCATCAGCGATATTGATCGAGGCTTCGGTCGAGAATTCGAACGGATTGTCTCGCTCTTGCAGCCAGGCCTTCAGCCGCGGCAGCAAAATGCGGAGGTTTTTCTTGTTGCCGATGAAATTGTCGTCAACGAAATCGACATGCCCGCGATAACCGTGATCGTAGAGCGCCTGCAGCTCAGCGAGAATCTGATCCGGGGTCTTGGTGCGCGGCACGCGGCCATACAGCTCGATAATATCGCAGAACTCGCAGGTGAACGGGCAGCCGCGCGAATATTGCACACCAATGAAGAGATAATGATCGAACTTGATCAGATCGTAGCGGGGCATCGGACTTAGCGTGACGTCGATCGTGAATTTCTCGGCGATGAATACGCCTTTGCGCTCGCCGCTTTCCCAGGCGGCGATGAATTGCTCGATGATTTGCTCCGCCTCGCCGATCACCCGAAAATCCGCGTCCGCGTAAAGATGCGGGCTGGAGGAGACGTCAGGCCCACCGACACATGCTGGCTTGCCGTGCAGGTGGGCGAGATCGATCAGGTGGAGAAAATCAGGCTGCTGGTTGAGCATACCGCCGATCATGACGAGATCGGCCCAGTCGAGCTCCGCGTCCGTCAAAGTCTCGGTGTTACGGTTGACGAGACGAATGTCCCAATGCTTCGGCAGCATGGCGGCGACGGTGATCAGTCCGAGTGGCGCCGCCGGATACTTCGCGCCGACGAGTTGGCATGCTTCCGTATAGTTCCAGAACGAGTCCGGAACGAACTTCGGATAGATCATTAGGACGCGAGTCGTCATGTTGCTCCGGCCTGGACGTTGAGGGTCACGGTGCCACGGGGCTTCTCGGGGCTCAAGGGTTCGATTTGGCTGTCGATACAGGCGTTGAGGGCTGAAATGGTGGAAGTGTGCAACTGACGTTCCGTTTGCGCACTTATGGCGATTGTCAGACGATCTTGCGCATAGAGCTTACTACGTCGCTTATTGTGAAGGTTTTCGGATGCCGGCCCATGAAGGTGGCGCGGCGCACTCCGGGGCCGGCGTCCGCAAACCTCCAAGGGAGGAAACCGCGGGAGAGGATACGTGGATGGCGCGGCGTGCGCTACGGGGATTTGAGTGCCGCGGATGAGGCGTTTGCTTGGGGTCGAGCCGATTGAGCAAGTTGGCCGACGGAGAAGCGGCTCATGATTGAGCGGCGGGTGGCGTCGAACGCTGTGAATTGTCGGAGGATTTGAGACGACGGCTGGATATCTGAGCGCGCTCTGCCGTGGCTGACCGAAAGGCAGCGAAAGCGACGATCAGATTTGCGAGATTGGGACGCGGTCATGAGGTGTCGAGCCTGATGACGATCGCTGGACCTGTTGGCCGATACCGTGGCGTGGCAGCGCGCTCGAAGACCTCGATAATGATCATGCGGCCGCCGCAGCATGGACACCCGGGTATTTCTCATGAAGGGATTGCTTATTGCCGCTGGCGTGGTCGCCATTCTGTAAGTCTGGGACCAGCAATACGAACAGGGCCAATACACCTACGCCGTCCAGCGCATGGTGATCCAGATGAGGCATTCGCTCGGAGTTTGAGGCCGCCTTAGTTGGCGGCCTCTCCGGCGTAAACATCACATCTGGCCAGCCCCGTTGGAACACCCCGCCATGACTCTGGCGCGAGGCCGTTGGTGAGTCCAGGATTTGCGGGCTGTAGTGCCCGGCCGTTGACGCCGATCACATGGGCGAGCCCAGCGCCGTGACCGCGGGCGAGTTGCGCGCGTGATATAATTTATCCAGGGAATCGCCGTCTCCGAAGGAAGCTGAAATGCCCGATAATTCTCTCGTCAGAGCGAAGGTCGCGCGCCTGCCAATTGATCAGGTCAGGCGTCTCGTGCTCCTTGGAGTGCTGGCCGCGATGACCTACTCATTGTCGGAGACGGGCCAACAGTTTGAGAGATCAAAAGACTGCAAGGGCGGCTTCAGCGGGGCTTTCTCGGCTGGATTTCAGCGTCACCGGTGCGATATCGTCGTTCGCCACTTGCCCACGGGCACTACCGCTCGCATCCCCTTCGATTAGGTTCTGGAGAGGCGTGCGCGCCGATGACTCGCTAGATGAACCGCCCTGGTCATAGAAACCCGCGGGACCGGCTCGCTCCGTCGTCAGCTCGATCCTTGGCGATAGCGGGCCGCTAGGACGTTCGCCTGCGAGTGCTCGGCAATCCACTTGGCCGCGTCATGCTCGGTGATGAAACCCCTGACTACTTCCGTTTCGCCATCGGGCCATAGAATATCGACCCCCCACCCAGACCCGGGATTTTTCCGCGCCACGAAAGTTGGTTGCTGCTCGGACATCCGGCGAATATGCGCCAGCGCCGACACGGTTCAAGCCAGCCATCCTGCCATAACCAGGAGATAGCCTCGCCCTGACTCTGGCGAGGCCGCTGGTGCGAGTTCGGATGCCCCGCTGTCTTGTCCCGGACGTCCCGCACAAGCGCGCCGGGCGTCCGCGGTGCGCTCCGCGCGGCGGGGGCCAGCTGTTTCCGGCCTCAGTGGCCTGATTTGCCCTTGGTCAATATTGACCATCGCGACGCCGCCGTCCGGCGTAACATCAGATAACCACCGCACAGTTCCGGGGCCTTTTTTTCGGTGATGAGAACGCCCGTTGCGCTCCCGCCCTCTCGTCGAATGGAGCAGCGTGATGCAGATGAGCTTGTCCAACCCCCGCCGGACCGTCGAGCAGATCCTCGCGGATGAGTCGATCCGCCTACGCAACCAAGCCCGCGCCATGCCTCCCGGCGTAGAGCGCGATCGCCTTATCCGCATAGCACGACAAGCCGAAACCGGATCGCACCTGAGCGATGGCTGCAATCTTCCGGCCTCCAGCTGCCCCGCTGAAAAATGCTTACGCTAGTGGCAATTTTGGCCGGACCTATCGTGGTGACTACCATCGTGACGATTGTCGTCCTTGAGGTTAAGGACGCTTGGGAGCGTAACCGCCTGCGGTAGCAAGGCCGCCGCGTTGGAGCCGTATTCTGAGTGGCGCTAGCGTCAGTCGAGCGGGCGAGAAAACTCCACAGATGGAAGCTTTGCACCCTGATTGCAATTCTTGCGACGTTGAATCGGAGTTGCGTGGGTCGTCGAAGTATCGGTTGCGCTCATGAATTCGGCCAAGCGAGCGTTCGACGGCCATTCCACGTAGCGATCGACCGCAAATGCAAGCGCGAACATGACGAGAAGCACAACGACCACCGTGATACTTGTGCCGTTCTGGCTGCTGGATACTAGCATCGCGATTCTCCCGACACCGAGTGAGCGCCGTCGTTAGATCAAATCGCGCCTTCCAAATGTAAGCGGCCTCACATCTCACGCGTACTTGATGCTGAAATAAGCCGCGGCGCTGTGTCAGTCACGCGTCAATCGAGCTCGAATGTTCTCGTTTGCGTGCTGAACCCGGAGGTGGGTTATGTGCGACGTTCCTCGGGACCTGCAAAGAAAGTTCGAACAGCGCTGGGCCGCCAGATTTGCGCCGCCAGCTCGGGCGGGAGCACCTGAAAAGCGTCAGCCCGCAAGGCAGGCCGAACCACCGGCAGCGCCCGACCGAGCCAAAGAAAAAAACCGCCAGATTGAAGCGGCTTGTTTGAAGCAGCCTGCATCCGCGGCGTGAGCGCGGAGGCCCGTAGCCCCCGCCCTGCTTCCTTCTATCGTCCAAGCCGTCGGGCAGGCGCGCTGTGTCAGCTCCGCATGCCCGCCGAGTGGCTAACGGGTTCTGCAACGATCTCAGGAGCTATAAGCGGACTTTCAGCCCATTTCACCGCGGGGTCGTCACAGCTTATGCATTGGAGGTCGGTGCGGCCGGACAAGGTGACAACCGGGACCCGTCGTTTTCCGCATTTGGGGCAGCGCGTTATCGGATCATCCATGAGACAGACCCTCCCGATTTTTTTCATCGATAACTTGGAGCTGTAATTTTGGTTCCATTCGAGCGTTTTGAGCGCGGGACCGAAGCCCCCGCCCTGCTCTCTTACCGCCTTAGCCGCCGCGCATGCGCCGCCAGCCGCTGCCGGTTGCGGGTCGTCGACGACGCTGGCCCGCTGCTTGCTGATATCGACTTACTGGGAATTATTGAGCCCCAGCCTGGAACAGGCCGCCGCCGGGACGTGTATTTTGAGCCCGGCGGCGCATCGTTTTGGGACTACCGGGACAGACGACTGCGTTAATGAATTTGTCTTTTGTGTGATCGAGGCAACAGTCTCGGGGCGCCGATGCCGCTACGTTGGGCTTCTGGGAATTGCGTGAGCCCAGCTGGAATTAGGGCACTGCCGGGACGCAGGCATTTCGAGCCCGACGGCGTAATTTTTGGACTAGCGCGACAGCCGCCGGCGCCATAGCAAACGCCGGCGGCTATTCATTACACAGCTTTGGATGTGCGGGACAGCCGCCTGCGATGAGTCGTCAGCCGCTGTCGGTTGCGCGCGCGGTGCGATCGTCGACGGCGCTTCATGACGCGCCCTGCTTCTCGCCGTCGACCTGTGTCTGCAGATAGTTGACGACAGCCTTTCGGCCGACGCGATCGAGTTTACCGAGCGCTGCTAACAAATCACGATATGGGGCGTCATCAAGAGGCGGCTCGTTCGCCTCCTTGGTCATCCTGTGCAGGCTGTGCAGGTCGCCGCAGAGCAGCCAATCCATGCTGATTTTGTGCTTCTCGCAGAACGTCATGGCGTGGGTGGTGCTGATGCGCTTGTACATCAGCTTCGCGATGTCGGCCGGTGCCAGGTTCCTTTCCTCGGCGATTGCCCGGACACGGCGCCGAATCACATCCAAAGAATGCGCACCGTCTCGCCTAAGGCGGTCGAAGGCCTTTTTGCCTCGCAGCATGTTATTCGGCGCACGTTTTGACCCCCTATCGGCGCCGAAGGTTGACCCCAGGCAATACCGACGAAACCCTTGACCCATCACCGGATTGTTCATCACCTACGGGGTCAATGTTGGAAGCCGAT
>Ga0153933_1000201_pt1 | contig 28428 bp, 28 predicted proteins | sample TSNJ017MetaG_FD_102275 | JGI IMG/M metagenome (GOLD analysis project Ga0153933, IMG submission 102275) | Attine ant fungus gardens microbial communities from New Jersey, USA - TSNJ017 MetaG | ecosystem: Host-associated > Fungi > Mycelium > Unclassified | place: USA: New Jersey, Wharton State...
GCCGCTCGTGTTCCTGCTGGTGTTCTTTCTGATCTATCCCGTCGGCCAGCTGCTCATTCTCAGCGTCCACAATGACAGCGGCTTCACGCTGGCGCCGTACCGGCAGCTGTTCGCCTCGACGGTCTATCTCGACGTCCTCTTCATCACCCTGAAGATCTCGCTGGCGACGACGCTGGTCTGCATCATCGCCGGCTATCCGATCGCATACCTGATCTCCGTGGTCGGCAAGGAGCGCAAGGCGACGCTGTTGTTCTGGGTGCTGCTGTCGTTCTGGACCAGCTTTCTGGTGCGCGCCTTTGCCTGGGTCGTATTGCTCGGCCGCAACGGCGTCATCAACAAGCTGCTGCTGTCGCTCGGCATCGTCTCCGCGCCGGCCAGCCTGCTCTACAATTTCGGCAGCGTGCTGGTCGGCATGGTCAACGCCCTGCTGCCGCTCGCCGTGCTGACGATGCTCTCGGTGATGGAGAACATCGATCGCAACCTGCCGCGCGCCGCAGCGACGCTCGGTGCCGGTCCGGGCATGGCGTTCTGGCGGATCTACTTCCCGCTGTCGCTGCCCGGGGTTGCGGCGGCAGGGATCATGGTGTTCGTTACCGCGATCGGCTTCTTCATCGTGCCGGCGCTGCTCGGCGGCCGTCGCGAGACCATGATCACGCAGCTGATCATCGATCAGGTCCAGCAGACCCTGAACTGGGGATTTGCGGGCGCCATCTCGGTGCTGCTCCTGATCGTCGTGCTGATCGTGTTCGCGGCCTATGACCGGCTGCTCGGCCTGTCGACGATGACGGGCGCGGCCACGGCGCGGAGCGCGGCTCCCTCGCGCTTGTCGGGCGGCCTCATCAGGGCTGGAGACGCGATCCTGACGCTGCTCGGAATTATCTCGGATCGCATCATGCGGCTGGTGCAGTCGCGCCGGCGCAATCGGAGGCCGGATGCGGCGGGCCTGCCGTTGCAGACGTTCGTCTGGACCATGCTGGTCGTGATCAGCGCGCCGACATTGCTGATGATCCCGCTGTCGTTCGGCAGCGGCGGCCTCAACTGGCCGCCCCAGGGCTTTACGCTGCATTGGTACGAGACGGTGCTGCAATCGCCGATCTGGACCCAGGCGTTGCTGCGCTCGCTGTTGGTCGGGATCGGGACCGGCGTGCTCGCGATGCTGATCGGAACCCCGGCCGCCTTCCTGCTGGTACGGAGCAACATCCGCGGCAAGGGCGCGCTGCTCGCTTTCGTGCTGTCGCCGATCGTCATTCCGAGGATGATCATCGCAGTCGGCCTGTTCTATCTGTTTGCGCAGATCGGGCTGGTCGGCAGTGCGCTCGGCCTCATCCTCGGCCACACCGTCGTCGCGGTGCCCTATGTGGTGATGACCATGATGGCCGTGCTGCGCAACTACGACACAAGGCTCGACCATGCGGCGCAGAGCCTCGGCGCCGGGCCGTTCGCCACTCTGCGTCACGTCACCTTTCCAATCCTCGGCGCCGGCATGATGTCGTCGTTCCTGTTCGCCTTTGCGACCTCGTTCGACGAACTCACCATCGCGCTGTTCGCGACCGGAGGGCTGAGCGCGACGCTGCCCAAGCAGTTCTGGGACGAGGTCACGCTTCAGGTCTCGCCCGTGATCGCCGCCGTCTCCACCTGCCTGTTCATCTTCATGGGCATCCTGATCTTCGTTGCCGAACGTCTTCGCCGGCGGGCTGCTGCAAGGTAGTCGTCCCGCTCTTCTAACCAGAGGTTCTCTCATGCTGACTGCAACTCGTCTCCGCGGCCTGTTTCCCGCCATCCCGACCCCGGTGAAATCAGATGACTCGATCGACGCCACCGCAGTGTCGGCGCTGTTTGCCTGGCTGCTCAAGCAGGGGATCGACGGCGTGGTGCCGCTTGGCGGCACCGGCGAATATGGTGCGGTGTCGCGCGCTGAACGGATCAAGATGGCCCAGCTGTCGGTCAAGGCGATGGCCGGCAAGGGCCCCGTGATCGCGGGCGTGCTCGACACCGGCTTCCACGATGCCCTGCAAGCTGGCCGTGAATTCGCCGCGGAAGGTGTGGACGGCTTGCTGGTGCTTACGCCATACTACACCAACCCGACCCAAACAGGCATCCGCGACTATTTTCTGCGCTACGCCGATGCGTCGTCTGTGCCGATCCTGATCTACGAGATTCCCTACCGCACCCGAATTGCGATCGAGCCCAGGATCCTGCATGAGCTGTCCCGCCATCCGAACATCATCGGCATGAAGGCCTGCAATCTCGACATGTATCATTTCCTGCAGGTCGTGGCCGGTGTCGACGAGAGTTTTGCAGTGCTGAGCGGCGAGGACAGCCTGTTTCCGCTGCATCTTGCCGCCGGCGCGAAGGGCGGCATCGTCGTGACGGCGTGCCTGTTGCCGCGGGCGTGGCGGCAGATCTACGAGACAGCGGCTGCGGGGCGGACCGCAGAGGCGCTGAGCTTGCATCGCCGCCTCATTCCCCTCATGAACATGGCGTTTGCGGAGACCAATCCGGGGCCGATGAAGGCGGTGATGGATCTCGTCGGCGTCGACGCGCCGCGCATGCTGGCGCCGCTGGTCCAGCCGGCGCCGGCGCTGGTGTCGGCGCTCCGCGCCGAACTCAGCCGTCAGCTGGCGATTTCGGAAGGAGTTTCCTAGGAGATGGCGACATGAGCGGCGGTAGTCGGGGCAGCGCAGGCCGCGCTGCAAAGGCGGGCAAGGCCGCCAAGACGTCGAAGGGCGCCGGCAAGAGCATCGAGCCCGCGCGCTCGTCGTTGTTCGTCGGCTCGACCGAGAAGGCCTTCCAGGTCCTGCATGCATTCGACGGGCCGCAGCGCTACATGACGCTGGCCGACATCGCGCGCGCCGCCGATCTTGACCGCAGCGCCACCCAGCGCCTCGTCTATACGCTCGAGACGCTCGGCTATCTCAAGCGGATCGAAGGCACGCGCAATTACGGCCTGACGTCCAAGGTGCTGCAATTCTCACACAGCTATCTCAAGGCCAACGATCTGATCGACCGTGCATCGCCCTATCTGCTCGACATCAGCCGCAGCCTCGGCGAGACCTGCAATCTGCACGAGCTCGACGGCCACGAGGTCGTGTTCGTGGCCCGCTTTCCCGGGCAGCATCTCATCAACATCGATATCGTGATCGGCAGCCGGCTGCCGACCTTCTTCACGGCATCAGGCACCGCGATCCTGTCGGCGCTGCCCGAGGAGGAGCGCCTCGATCTTCTCCGGCGGACCGCGCTCGAACCCCTGACGCCCTATACGGTGACCGACCCGGACAAACTGCTCGAACGCGTCCGCATTGCGGCCCAGCGCGGCTATGCCGTGATCATGAACGAGACCGTGATGGGCGACATCTCGGTCGCAGCGCCCGTGATCGACGAGCACGGGCGCGCGGTTGCCGCGATCAATATCTCCGTGCCGACCACGCGCTGGACCATCGAGCGCGCCGAGGCCGAGCTGGTGCAGCACGTCCACGTCGCCGCGGCCTCGATCTCGAAGTCGAAATTCAACCGCTACGCGGCGTGACGCAGATGCTGCTGAATGCCGACGATTACCGCAGCCGGGCGCGAAAATTCCTGCCGCGCGGCCTGTTCGAGTATATCGATCGGGGCACCGAGGATGAGGTGGCGCTGCAGCGCCTGCGCGCCTCGTTCGATGCGATCACGCTGACGCCGTCGGTCTTGACCGGGCACGACAGGCGATCGTTCGATACGACGCTGCTCGGACGGCGGCTCGCAGCTCCCCTCGTCGTGGCGCCGACCGCCCTCGCCGGCCTTGTCGCGCATGATGGCGAGACCAAGCTGGCGCGCGCGGCCTCGCGCGTCGGCATTCCCGTCTGCATCTCGACGCAGTCTGTGACGACGGTCGAGACCATCCGTCGCGGCGCGCCCGATGCGATGCTCTGGTTTCAGCTCTATGTCTGGCGCGATCACACGCTGACGGAGCGGCTCCTGGAGCGCGCCCGCGCCTGCGGCATCGAGACCCTGGTCGTCACGGCCGATACGCCGGTTTCGCCCAATCGCGAATACAACAAGCGGAACGGCTTCGGCATTCCGTTCGTGCCGAGCCTGCGCAACACATGTGACGTCGCATTGCACCCGCGCTGGTTCGTCAGTGTGCTCGCGCGCTATCTTCTGAGCGAGGGCATGCCGACCTACGGACACTATCCGGAGCAATTCCGCACGGCGATCACGCGGCCGAGCATCGCCGAGGCCGTGCGGATCGACCATCGCCTCAATTGGGACGACATCGGCTGGTTGCGCGGGATCTGGCCGGGCAAGCTGATCGTCAAGGGTGTTCTGGCCGCGAAGGATGCGGAGACCGCGGCCGAACTCGGCTGTGAGGCGATCGTGGTCTCGGCGCATGGCGGACGCAATCTCGATTGCCTGCCTGCGCCGGCGGAGTGCCTCGGGGGAATCGCGGATGCCGTGAAGGGACGGCTGACGGTGCTTGCCGACAGCGGCGTCCGCCGCGGCACCGACGTGCTGAAATATCTCGCGCTTGGCGCCGAGGCTATCCTGCTCGGCCGCCTGCCGCTCTGGGGTCTCGCCGCCGGCGGCGAGGCTGGCGCAGAGGCGGTCTTGCGCATGATCATTGCCGAGATGGACGCCGCGATGGCGTTCCTCGGCGCGGAACGCGCGTCGGAATTGCGCTCGCCATCATTCCGGGACAACGCGTCACGCGTGCCCGGAATGACGGCGTGATGAGCTACTCCGCCGCCTCGGTCGCCTTCAGCGTCGGATAATCCGTGTAGCCCTTGGCGCCGCCGCCGTAGAAGGTGGCCTTGTCCCAGTCATTGAGAGCTGCGCCGGCCTTCAGCCGCTCGACCAGATCGGGGTTGGAGATGAACGGCTTGCCGAATGCGATCAGGTCCGCCTCATTGGCTTCCAGCACCTTGTTGGCCAGCGCGACATCATAGCCGTTGTTGGCCATGTAGGCCTGCTTGAAGCGCTTGCGCAGGGACGCGTAGTCGAACGGCGCGATGTCGCGCGGCCCGCCGGTCGCGCCCTCGATGACGTGGATGTAGGTCAGCTTCAGCGCGTTGAGATGGTCGACGATGTAGTCGAACAGCGGCTGCGGGTTCGAGTCGGAGACGTCGTTGGCAGGTGTCACCGGCGAAATGCGGATGCCGGTGCGCTCGGCGCCGGCCTCGGCGGCGACCGCCTTCGACACCTCGAGCATCAGCTTGGCGCGGTTCTCGATTGATCCGCCGTAGGCATCGGTGCGCTTGTTGCTGCCATCCTTGGCGAACTGGTCGAGCAGATAGCCGTTGGCGCCGTGGATCTCGACCCCGTCGAAGCCCGCGGCAATCGCATTGGCCGCGCCGCGCTTGAAGTCGTCGATGATCCCGGGGATTTCCGCAAGCTCCAGCGCGCGCGGCTCGGAGACGTCGGCGAAGGTGCCGTTGACGAAGGTCTTGGTCTTGGCCTTGAGCGCGCTCGGCGCCACCGGCGCGCCGCCGTTCGGCTGCAACGCGACATGCGAGATGCGCCCGACATGCCAGAGCTGGATGAAGATCCGGCCGCCGCGCTCATGCACGCGATCCGTGACCTTCTTCCAGCCTTCGACCTGCTCCTTCGAATAGATGCCGGGCGTGTCCTGATAGCCCTGGCCCTGCTGCGAGACCTGGCTGGCCTCGGTGATCAGGAGGCCGGCGGAGGCGCGCTGGGCGTAATAGTCTACCGCAAGCGGGCTCGGCACCATGCTGGGCGGCACCGCGCGGTTGCGCGTCAATGGCGCCATCACCAGGCGGTTCGGCAAGGTCAGCGGGCCAAGCTTGTAGGGCTCGAAGAGTTTGGTCTGATGGCTCATGAGGAAATGTTCCAGGATATGACGGATGGGGGAGAGTTGTGCATTGCCGCGAGAAGCGCAATGGGCCGCGCCGTTTGCCGGCGGCAGATCAGCTCCGCACGATCCCGCCCATGTGGCCGGCATCGAGGAACAACGTGTGCGCGTTCACATAGGAGGATTCATTCGAGATCAGGAACAAGGCAGTATAGGCGACCTCCCATCCGGTGCCCTGGCGGCCGAAAGGCACTGTCACGGCCCGGTCAGACCGCCTGCGGCTGGCGTCGCGGCCCATCGGCGTGTCCATGAAGCCGGGCGCGATCACATTGCAGCGAATGCCCTTGTCCTCGCCGGCGCGTGCGATCGCCCGTCCGAGCGCGATCTGCGCCGCCTTGGAGGATTCATAGGCCGGGTTGCGGCCGCCGGCGCGCTGGCTCGCCATCGAGGAGATCAGGATGATCGCGCCGCCCGGCGCCATCAGTTCCAGCGCCTGCTGCGCGAACAGCATGTGGCTGCGCACGTTGACGGCATAGTCCTTGTCCCAGGCCTCCGCCGTCATTTTAGGCAGCGACAGGCCGCAGGAGATGCCGACATTCAGCGCCAGCCCGTCGAGGCCGCCGAGCTTTTGCGCGCAGCGCTCGACCGCGGGCGCGATCGCCGCCACGTCGGAGACGTCAGCCACATCGGTGAAGGCCTTGCCGCCTTCGCGCGTGATCTGCGCGACGGTGTCGTCGGCGGCTTCCTTGTTGATGTCGAGGCAGGCAACCGTTGCGCCCTCGCGCGCGAACAGCACACTCATCGCGCGGCCGTTGCCGATCGGCGGCGCCTCGTCGACGGTGTTGCGCTGTCCCGCGCCGACCACGATGATGCGGCGGCCGGCAAGGCGGCCGTGGCTTTTCGCCAGCCCCAGCGCTTCCGCATGCAGCGACGCGGACGGATCGATCGATTTCGGCGCGTGCGTGGTGGTCGACATGGCGTGCTCCCTGACGTCTTGTTGTTGTCAGGGAGCAGTAGCACGGCACGCCGCTGGAGGCGACGTGTCCGCCGAAGCCTTGGCGAAGGCGGAAAATCCCGTAGTGGGGAATATCTCCGCTAGGCTACGCCGAGGAAATCGCGCTTGCCGATCTCGACGCCGGTGTGGCGCAGGATGCCGTGCGCGGTCACGGCGTGGAAATAGAAATTCGGGAACGAGAATCCGCTGAGGAATTGCTGGCCCGTCAGCGTCATGGTGCGGCCGGCGCCGACTGGGAAGGTGACCTCCTTGGCATCAGCGCCCTCGAACTGCGCGGGCTGGAACGACTTCACATAGTCGATGGTCCTCGCGAGCCGCTGCTTCAATTCGCCGAACGTGGTCTCGGTGTCCGGCGTCGACGGCACTTCGCTATGGGTCAGCCGCGCGCAGCCGCGTGCGGCGTGGTCGCAGACCAGCTGAATTTGCTTGGTCAGCGGCAGCATGTCCGGATAGAGCCGCGATCCCAACAGCACCGCCGGCTCGATCTTCTTCGCCTCGCAATGTGCCTCGGCCTTGGTGAGGATGCCGGTGAGGCTGTTGAGGATCTGCAGATAGGCGGGGACGACGGCGTCGTGGAAGGACATGTGATGCTCCCTGTGTCGGTCTGAATTGCGCATGTGCCTGATGGCGATGCTGCACATGGGGCCGGGAAGGGAAAATACAACTGCGTGGGGATGTAATACTTGGTCAAATGTTCTCGCGGCATCTCTCTCAAATCCGTCATCCTGAGGTGCGAGCCCTGCGGCGCACTTGCGCCGCTGGGCGAGCCTCGAAGGATGCACGGCCCGGCTGGTGGCCGTCGACCCTTCGAGACGCGCTACGCGCTCCTCAGGGTGACGGGTCTTGTAGGAGTCGGACCGAATCTACCGCGTCCCCGGTATCGCGGCTTCCGCCGGTTGCGCGCGGGGGCCGCGCATGCGGGCCAGCAATTCGGCCGTCGGCCAGGAATCCGCCGGCAGGCCGTATTTGACCTGCATCGCCTTGATCGCGGTGCGGCTTGCCTGACCCAGCACGCCGTCGACCTTGCCGACGTCGTAGCCGGCGCGCACCAACAGCCCCTGCAGTTCCTTGATCTCATTGAACGGCAGTTGCGCGACGGCCTGATGCGGCCGCTGCATCGGCGGCGCGCCCGCGATGCGGCTGGCGAGATAGCCGGCGGTGGTGGAATAGATCAGCGAGTTGTTCCACTCGGTATAGGCACCGAAATTCGCATAGGCGAGGAACGCCGGGCCCATCCGGCCCATCGGCAGCAGCAGCGAGGCCGGCATCTCGTCATTGGCGAGCGGCTTGCCGTCGGTCGTGGTGACGCCGAGCGAAGCCCATTTCGAGCGCGGCACCTTGATGGTCAGATCGGCCTGGTCCCACGGGAAGTCGGTCGCCTGCGGCACGCGGACCTCCTGCAACCACGGCTCGCCGCGCCGCCACTTCAAGCCGTTGGCGATGTAGTTCGCGGTCGAGCCGATCACGTCGGGCCCGCTGGTCAGGAGATTGCGACGGCCGTCGCCGTCATAGTCGACCGCGTAGTTGACATAGTGCGTCGGCAGGAATTGCGTCTGCCCGAGCTCGCCGGCCCACGAGCCGATCATCTCTTCGGGCGTCAGGTCGCCGCGCTCGATGATCTTCAGCGCCGCGATGGTCTCGCCCTCGAACATGTCGGAACGGCGGCAGTCGTAGGCCAGCGACACCAGCGATTTCAGCGTCGGCAGATTGCCCATCTGGGCGCCGAAATCGCTCTCCAGTCCCCAGAACGCGGCGATCACCGCCGGCGGCACGCCGTACTCCTTCTCGGCGCGCGCGAAGGCGCTCGCATAAGTCTTGATGTATTGCCGGCCCTGCTCCATCCGATAGTTCGCGGCCATGCGGCCCGCGAATTGGGTGAACAGCTGCCCGAACACGCGCTGGCCGCGGTCGCGATTGACGATGCCCTGGTCGTAGGTGAGGTAGGGAGAAGCCTCGGCGATGGTCTGCTGCGAGACGCCGGCCGCGACTGCCTTCTGCTTCAGCTCAGTGAGAAAGCGGTCGAAGCTCGCGCCATTGTGGCATGACGCGGCGCGCGCCACCGCCGCCACCCGTGGCCTGGCGGGCGTGGGTTTTACGGGGGCCGGCAACGGCTGCTGCGCCGAGGCAACGGGCGGGGCCGCCAGCGCGACCAGAGCTGCTGCGATCATGAGCGGGGCGCGCAGGGAAGATGCTGGCATCGATGTCACCGGCGGGTAATCGAGGGAAGGGCCCGCTCTGCATACACCAGGGCGGCACCGGGCAACAACGGGATAGACCAATTGGGCTTCGGCAGGCCGATCCGTCGCCGCTATGATCGCGTCAGGTGATTCGCGGGCAGGGGTGTCGGCGGATCGGTCACGCCCGGAGGGACCCATGTGGAGTTTTCTCGAGCGTCTGCTGGATTCGTCGACACTGTCGCCGCACGGCATTTGCCTGCTGTGGGAGCCGGAGCTGATCTGGCTCCACGTCATCTCCGACGCCATCATTGCCGTGTCGTATTTCTCGATCCCGTTCGCGCTCGCGATCGTGGTGTCGAAACGCCGCGACTTCCAGTTCGGCTGGATGGCCTGGCCGTTCGCGACCTTCATCCTTGCCTGCGGGCTCACCCATGTGTTCTCGATCTATACGCTGTGGGTGCCGATCTACGGCATCGAGGGCCTGCTCAAGGCGCTGACCGCTGTTGCCTCGGTCTTCACCGCGGTGCTGCTGTGGCCGCTGATTCCGAAGGTGCTGGCGATCCCGACCGAGGCGCAGCTGCGCGAAGCGCATGTCGCGCTCGAGGAGGAGGGGCGGCAGCGGCAGCGCTCGGAGATCCTGTTGCAGCGTTTCCGCGAGGCCGAGGCCAACGAGAACAGGATGCGCCAGGCGCAGAAGATGGAGGCGGTCGGCCAGCTCACCGGCGGCATCGCGCACGACTTCAACAACATCCTGACCGTCATCACCGGCACGATCGACATTTTGGGCGAAGCGGTGACGCATGACCGCGCGCTCGCGGAGATCACCTCGCTGATCCGCGCCGCCGCCGAGCGCGGCGCCTCGCTGACCCGGCATCTGCTGGCGTTCGCGCGCAAGCAGCCGCTGCAGCCGAGCGACGTCGACGTCAATGCGCTGATGGTCGATACCATCGAGCTGCTGCGGCCGACCATCGGCGATCAGGTCGACATCGACTTCTGCGCCGAACCGGATCTGCCGCGCGCGCTGGTCGATTCCAACCAGCTGGTCACCGCGATCATCAATCTGGCGCTCAACGCGCGCGACGCGATGCCGAAGGGCGGCAGGCTCCGGATCGAGACCCGCATCGCGGAGCTTGAGCCTGCCGACGTGCACGGCCATGACGGGCTTACTCCCGGCGACTATGTCGCGATCGCGCTTGTCGACAACGGGCGCGGCATTGCGGAGGCGGATCTGGCGAAAGTGTTCGAGCCGTTCTTCACCACCAAGGAGGTCGGCAAGGGCACCGGCCTCGGGCTCTCCATGGTGTACGGCTTCGTCAAGCAATCCAACGGCCATATCGCGCTCGACAGCGCGGTCGGCCGCGGCACCGAGGTCGTGCTCTATCTGCCGCGCGCCACCATGACCTCGCGGCCGGCCAAGGTCGACCCGCGCAAGCCGGACCTGCGCGGCGCGCACGAGATCGTGCTGGTCGTCGAGGACGACGGGCTGGTGCGCTCCTACGTGCTGACCCAGATCGAGAGCCTCGGCTACACCACGCGCTCGGCCAGCAACGGGCCGGAGGCGCTGGCGGTGCTGGACAGCGGCGTGCCGGTCGATCTGTTGTTCACCGACGTGATCATGCCCGGTCTGATGAACGGGCGTGAACTCGCCACCGAAGCGCAGAAGCGGCGGCCCGGCCTGCCCGTACTGTTCACCTCGGGCTACACCGAGAACGCCATCGACCAAGACGGCATGCTCGACAAGGGCATCCTGTTCCTCGCCAAGCCCTATAGCCGCGCCGAGCTCGCCCGCATGCTGCGCGTCGCGCTCCGCGAGGGCGAACTGATCCCCGCACGCCAGGCGGCGGCGAGCGGATAGTACGTCGGGTCGGCAAAGCGCCAGCGTGCCCACCCTCACGAGCACGGTGCGGATGGAGGGCCCGTGGAGCTAGGCCTGCGCCGTCAGCACCACATCGTCCATGACCAGCGCATCGATGCCTGATTTGCGGAAGGTGACGATCGCGTCGGTCGGGGCGCACACGATCGGTTCGCTGTCGTTGAAGGACGTGTTGACCACAAGCGGCACGCCGGTCCTGGCATGGAAGCTCGTGATCAGCTCGTGAAACCGCGGATTCGATTTGCGGCTGACGATCTGTACCCGCGCGCTGCCGTCCTTGTGCAGCACCGCGGGAATCAGCTCGCGCTTGTCCGGTTTCACCGGACACGCAAACAGCATGAATTCGTGGCTCGTGGTCTGTTCGCCGATCTCGAACCAGTCCGCGGCGTGCTCGGCCAGCACGCTCGGCGCAAACGGGCGGAAATCCTCCCGGTGCTTGACCTTCTGGTTGAGGATCGCGCGCATGTCCGGTCGCCTCGGATCGGCGAGCAGTGAACGATTGCCGAGCGCGCGCGGACCGAACTCCATGCGGCCCTGAAACCAGGCGACGATCTTGCCGTTCGCAATCATGCCGGCAGCCTCGCGCGCCGGAGATTTGCTGCGCCGCGCCTTGAGCCCGGCGGATTTGACCGCCGCGAGGATCTCGCTCCGCTTGAATGCAGGTCCCAGATACGGCGTCGCATGGCCGCGTTCGGGCGGACGCTTGCTCTTGGCGCAATGCACGGCAAAGGCGGCGCCGATCGCAGTTCCCGCATCGTGCGGCGCCGAGGGAATGAATATGTTGGCGAATTCACCAGACCGCCTGATCAGATCGTTGGTCACGCAATTGAGCGCGACACCGCCGGCAAGGCAGAGATTGTCCGATGGCACGCGACGTTTGACCCGCCGCACCGCCGCCATCACCGCGGCGTCGGTTGCCGCCTGCAAGGCCGCCGCGATGTCGGCATGCCGCGGCAGGATCTCATCGTCCTCGTAGCGCGGCGGCCCGAAGATGGCTTCCATCCTGCCGAACAGATCGGGCTGCGTTGCGAGATACTCCGGCGACACCCCGTAGTTGACCTCGTCGGCGCGCATGATCGACTGGAATTGCTCGCGGTAAACTTGCGGATCGCCATAGGCCGCCAGCCCCATCACCTTCGAGGCGTCGTAATGCGAGAAGCCGAGATAGCCGCTGAACACCTCCCAGATGAACCCGATCGAATGCGGATATTCGAATGTCTCGACGGTCTTGATCTCGGTGCCGACGGCCTTCGCCAGCGAGGAGGCGGCCGTCTCGCCGAGGCCGTCGATGGTGAGCACGGCCGCGTGATCGAAGCCGGAGGGGAAGTATGCGGACGCGGCGTGCGCCAGATGATGCGGCACGAAGTGCAGCCTTTGCCCGAGCGAACGTCCCATCAGGTCGTCGATCGCACCAGCCACCTGGCCCAGCCGCAGGCGAAACGTCTCCTCGTGCCGCGGGTCCCACCACTCCGGGCGATATCGCTTGCTGCGCGCCTTGGGATCGAACGAGAATGCGACGTGATCGATGTCATCGCTGGTGAGCCCGGCGTGGTTCAGGCAGAAGCGGATCGCGCGCTCCGGCAGCTGGTGCGGATTGTTGTACTCGGCCGGCTTGCCGTGCTTGATGCGGTTGAACCGTTCCTCCTCGACGGCCGCGACGAGCTTGCCGTCAACCAGCAGCGCGGCGGCGGACTCGTGATACACCGAGTTGATTCCAAGAACGTTCACCTGCAACTCCTCATCCAATTGGCCGTTGAACAATATTAGCCAACGTGTCTGGATGTGTCAGGTGGCATAGACGCTACGACCCGCCGGCCAGATGGAGTGTGCGACACATACCATCACCATCATCCTGAGGTGCTCGCAAAGCGAGCCTCGAAGGATGAGCGGCCCGGCTGACGGCCGTCCACCCTTCGAGAGGCGCGCAAGTGCGCGCTCCTTAGGGTGACGGGTCATAGCGCCGGAGCGGGCGGCCCGCTCCGCATTCAAATGGCGGAGTGCGCCGCTTTCATGCGCTCGCTGCATCCAGGCGGTCGATCTGACCCTTCGTCAACTCGAGACTGGTTGCCGCAACCAGCGTCGCGACATGCTCGGGCCTGGTCGCGCTGGCGATCGGCGCGGTGATGGCTGGCCTGCCCATCAGCCAGGCGAGCGCGACCGACGCAGGCTCGGTACGGGTCTCGGCTGCGACCTCGTCGAGGCCGGCCAGGATGCGCATGCCGCGCGGATTGAGATATTTGGGAATGCTGCGCGCCCCGCGCGGGCTCTTGCCGAAATCGGCCTCCGAGCGATATTTCCCGGTCAAAAATCCCGCGGCGAGCGAGAAGAACGTGATCACGCCGACGTCGTTGTCCGCGCAGACGCGTTGCAGCGCGCCCTCGAAGCTCGATCGCTCCATCAGGCTGTATTCGGGCTGCATGCTGTCGTAGCGCGGCAGCCCGTGCCTGGCGGAAATGTCGAGCGCGTCCTGCAACCGTTCCGCGGAAAAATTCGATGCGCCGATTGCCCTGATCTTGCCGGCCTTGATCAGCCTGTCATAGGCCGCAAGCGTCTCCTCCTGCGGCGTCGCCTCATCGTCCTTGTGCGACTGGTAGAGGTCGATGGTGTCGGTCTGCAACCGCCGCAGCGAGTCCTCGACGGCACGCGCGATATAGTCCGGCTTCAGCCCGACATTGCCGTTGCCCATGTCCATGCCGACCTTGGTGGCGAGGATGACGCGGCTGCGGTTGCCGCGCGCCTTCATCCATTTTCCGATGATGGTCTCGGACTCGCCGCCGTGATGGCCCGGCACCCAGCGCGAATAGACGTCCGCCGTGTCCAGGAAGGTCAGCCCATGATCGAGCACGGTGTCGAGCAGCCGGAACGACGACGCCTCGTCCACCGTCCAGCCGAACACGTTGCAGCCGAAGCACAGGGGAGGAACGGATATGCCGGAGCGGCCGAGCGGACGATGCTTCATGAGTTTCTTTCGCTTGTTCTCGTTGGCAGGTGCAGGACACTGCGGCAGAACGGCCTTGTTTGCAAGGCCGCTGCATCGGAGGTATCGACAGCCCGCGTCTTCGCCGAAAAGATTTTCGGCGAGCTATTTGAATGTCGAGATGTAGTCGGCGAGGTCCGCAATCTCGCTGCGACTAAGAGCCAGTTTCGGCATGTTCTGATGTGGTGCCAGCAACAGAACCGCAAGCTTGTCCGCACCGAACTCCGGCTTTCGTGCGATCACGGCAAACGGTGGTGCTTGGTCCGTGACGGGACTCTTTTGCCCCTGCTCAACGACGTGGCAGCCGGCGCACCAGCGCTGCGCGATCGTTTTGCCCTGATTTGCATCGGCCGCGACCGATGGCGATGCTCCCAGCGCGGCGACCAGGGCCAGATGCCCGATCAGCAACCGCCGTGGAGTTCTATCAAGAGGCTTCGACACTGCAGGGCTCCTCCTTCGTCAGCGCCAGGTGCAATTCGGCGACGGCATGAGCGACTTGATCACGATGCAACATGTCGTCTCCCGGAATGCGGTTCACCGACGCTGCCAGATCACGCAGAATGCTCGCGAACAGACCATAATTGATATGCATGTGGATCGACTTGCGAACGGCTTCATCACCGGGACGATCGAGGATCAGGGTGAAGCCCGACGAATCGAGATGCGCCTCGAACCGCGACGAGCGATCAAAGGTGCCCACATAGAACTTGTCGGGATATTCGAGGGCGATTTCCGCCCTGTCAGGAATGGGTTTTGTCATTGCGTCAGCGTCACGCCGTTGCCTGTGGGACAAATGAGTATCGACAACCGGCTGACGACTGTTGAGCCAGATCAAGTCCGCCAAGGCGGCCTCTTGCGCAGAACACCCCCGGGGGGATCAGGCGGTCATCTCCCGGGCCGGCGCGCGCGCTAACTCCGGCCGCTTGTGCCGCTTCTTGATCTCGGCAACCTCGTCAAGCATCTTCTTCAGCGCAATGATGGCCGGTTCGTCGTCGAGTCCATAGCTCTTCGGCATGCGCTCGATCAGCACGCGGAGCGCGTCGCCGATCTGGCCGAGCTGCCGCCCGTAGGTGCCGACGTCCGACAGCACGTCAGCCTCGACCGCAGGCGCCGACGACTTGCCGAGCGTGATGTTGATCAGGCCGAACTGGCTCCCGACCGGGCTCATGAAAGCGGTGAACGGGCTGATGTTCTGCACGACATCGCCGGAAAGAGGCAGCTTGAAAACGGGCATCGCAATGGCTCCACGCATGATGGCAATGTTGCGATCATAGCGTGTTTAATGCCTCGCTCACAATCTCTCAGCCGGTATCGGGCGTTTCCTCCGTTTCGGAGCCGAGCTCCAGCGCCTTCGGCGGCCAGGCGCCGCGGCGGATCAACGCCTCGTGAAGCAGCTTTTCGATCTGGCCCTGGCGCGAGCGCAATTCCGCGGCGGCCAGGCGATCGAGGACGTCGAGCAGCGGGCTGCCGAGCCGCAGCAGGACCGGCTCCTTGTCCGGTCCCTTGGGGCGGCCGCGCCTAGGCATACAGCGTTCCGGTGTTGACGACCGGCGTTGCGTCCTTGTCGGAGACCAGCACGACCAGCAGGTTCGACACCATCGCCGCCTTGCGCTCGGGATCGAGATCGATGTCGGTTTCCTCCCTGAGCTTGTCGAGTGCCTCCTTGACGATGTCGACCGCGCCGGCCACGACGAGCTTGCGCGCGGCGATCACCGCGCTCGCCTGCTGACGACGCAGCATCACGGGTGCGATCTCGGGCGCGTAGGCGAGGTGGTTGATCCAGGCTTCGTCGATGGTGACGCCGGCGACGGCGAGGCGATCGCGCAACTCGGCGATCAGCTCGTTGGTGACCTGGTCACCGCTTTCGCGCAGCGACAGCGTTCGCGCCGCCTCATGCTCGGGCGTCGCGGCCGCGTCGCTTGCCGGATGTGTGCTTGCTTCGTCGAAGTCGTAGGGATGACGCCCGGCGATATGGCGCAGCGCCGATTCGGTCTGTGCGCCGACGAAATCGGCGTAATTGTTGATCTGGAAGATCGCCTTGGCGCAGTCCACGACCCGCCACACCACCACGGTGCCGATCTCGATCGGGTTGCCGATCAGATCGTTCACCTTCAGCTTGGCGCATTCATTGTAGCGCACGCGCTGCGAGATTTTTTGCGCGCGGAACAGCGGGATCGTCGCGCGCAGGCCCGGCGCGGAATCGGTGCCGGCATAGGATCCGAACAGCGTCAGCACCGCGCTCTCGTTCGGTTGCAACGTATAGATCGAGCCTGCGAACAGCACGGCGATGAGCAGAAGGATGAGCGCGCCAAGCAGCGCGAGCCACGCGACGTGGGTGTCGCCCAGGCGGTCGCGCCAGAAGGCGCCATAGGCCGTGTAGAACGACAGGACGAGAGCGGCGAATCCGATCAGAAGCGCGATATAGCCGCTGCCGACGACGATGGCCGGACGGTCTTCCACCCTGGTGTTGATCCTGATCGTGGACGAACCGGAAGGGGCTTGGATGGTCATGGGAGCAATCCCTGATACGCAGCATAATTGCTGATATTTTTTGATATCAGAAATTAGCTTGGAGCACAATGGTACCGTTGGAGGTTGCCGCGATGACGCGAATTCACCCACTGAATCAATGGCTTGATTGAACCTCGTTGCGACCTGGGATCAGACCTGCCATCTGGTGCGGTCAAGCTTGGTGGCGCGAATGACGCTTTTGGCCCGATTGGAAGGAATGAGGATATGCGCAAAGTTTCCCTGGTGGCCGCTGCCCTGGTGATGGCCGCAGGGGCCGCTCATGCCGGTTCGATCGACGGCGCCTGGATCACCGCCAATGGCGATACCGCTGTGATCTCCGGCGGCACGATCACACTGAAGACCGGCAAGTTCGCCGGCCGGACCATCGGCGCGATGAAGCCCGCAGGCGATGGGAAATATGCCGGCACCATCACCGACCCGCAGGACGACAAGACCTATTCGGGCTCGGCCAAGGTTTCCGGCGCGACGCTGGAACTGACCGGTTGCGCGATGAGCGTGTTCTGCAAGACGCAGACCTGGAACAAGAAGTAGCGGGCTAATTGTATGATGCGAGCGCAAGCTCCATCAGCGCGATCCGCTGCAACGCGCCGACCTCGCGCTCGCCCTCGTTGGCCGTGCGCAAAATCGATTCCGCGATCAGGTTGATATGCGCGGTGTTGACCGGATCGGGCAGGGACGCCACCGAGGATTTCAGGGCCCGCGTCATCAACTCGATTACCTCGGGTGAAAATTCAGCTTCCGGAAAATTCTTCATGGCTCCGGCCGTCGGATAAATGGGCAATGGCCCGGTTGCAATTCCAACTCTTCGACGAAGCAGCGGTTCCGGCATCAAAATCTTGCAAAATCTCGCGATCATCGGGAACTGATTTGCCCGACGGGTGCGTCAATGGAAGACCTGTCAGGTCGGCGAAGATGCCGGGCCCATGGGTGCAATCGGCACCCGGCATTCTCTGCGGATTATGTCGCGAGATCGCGACGCTGTGTCTTCATCCTAAAGCACAGCCGCCTCTGGAATACTGGATCACCCGCATGCGCGGATGATGACACCAAATGTATCGCGAACTGTACCATATACTCGGCGTCGTCCCGGCGCACGCCGGGGACCCATACGCCGCGGCCCTTGGAAGGGGCACAAGCGGCATCGGCTTTCTGCAACAACTCGACCCTGTGGTAATGGGTCCCGGCCTTCGCCGGGACGACGTGAGGGTGAACACCATGGTTAAGCAACAATCGCCTTGCTCGCGGCGCGCGTTCATTGGTGCCGCAATTTCAGGAATTCCCGCAACGCTCCTCCTTCGCGCCGCGTCCGCTTCCGACAAGATGACCAGGCAGCAGGCCGCATACCAGGAGACGCCGAACGGCATCTACTCCTGCGGCCTGTGCACGCTGTTCGTCGCGCCCGATGGCTGCAAGGTGGTCGAGGGGCCGATTAGCAAGGATGGCTGGTGCAAGGCGTTTGCGGCGGTGGATTGAGTGATCTTCACAACTCCCGCGCATTGGAAAACGCGAACGAACTCACCCGCCGCGTGGTCTCGTCCAGGATCAGGGTACGCGTGATCGGCGGCTCGGCACGCTGGCTGCAATTCTCGCGTTCGCAGAGCCGGCAGTTGACGCCGATCGGCGTGCCCTCGGCCTTCTCAAGGTCGAGACCGGTGGCATAGACCAGTTTCGAGGCATGGCGGATCTCGCAGCCGAGCCCGATCGCAAAGCGCGGCTGTGGCTGCGGATAGGGCGCCACCGGCCGGCGCACCGTCTGCGCGATCGAGAAATAGCGCGTGCCATCCGGCAGCTCGATCACCTGGCTGAGCAGGCGGTCCGGCATGTCGAAGGTCGAATGCACGTTCCAGAGCGGGCAGGTGCCGCCGAACTTCGAGAACGGGAAGGTGCCAGAGGAGAAGCGCTTGGAGACGTTGCCGGCATTATCGACGCGCAGCATGAAGAAGGGCACGCCGCGCGCGTTCGGCCGCTGCAAGGTGGTAAGGCGGTGGCAGACCTGCTCGAAGCCGGCATTGAAGCGCTGCGCCAGCACATGGACGTCGTAGCTTAGGGCTTCGGCGGCGGAATGGAACGCCTGGTAGGGCATCATCGCAGCCGCCGCGAAATAATTCGCCAGCGTGATCCGGTAGAGCCTGCGCGCGGTGTCGTCGAGCGGGCCGGCGCGGCCGATGATGGCATCGATGACCGGCCCGCATTCGACAAAGCCGATCTGCAGCGCAAGCTGGAAGCTGCGGCCGGAGCTGTCGACGAGCTCGGAGATCAGCAGTTGGCGGCGATGGCGATCGAAGCGGCGCAAGGTCTCGCGCATCACGTCGACCGGCATGATACGGGTGACGGTCGAATGTTTTTCGCGCAGCCGCGTCGCAAGAGCCGCGAACAGGCCCTCGGCCGGCACGTTGAGCTCGTCGCGCAAATTTTCCGCCGCGGTCTCGATCTCCCCGAAATAGTTGCGGTTGGCCTCGATCAGGTCGCGCACCCGCTCGATCGGGTTGGCCTCGAACTGCGAGCCCTCGCGGTTGGCCATCTGCGCCGCGACCAGCGTCTCGCCGCGCCGCGCCTCGGTGTAGGCGGCGTAGAGCCGTTGCAGCGCATGGGTGACGCCGGGGCAGAGTTCAGCGAGGTCGCGCAGCTCCTGCTTCGGCAGGTCGATCTGGCGGAACAGCGGATCGGAGAAGATCTCGTTCAGCTCGGCGAAGAAGCGGTCCTCGTCGGCGGTGGCGAGGTCGCGCAGATCGAGGTCATAGGTTTCGGCCAGCCGCAGCAGGATCTGCGCCGTCACCGGCCGCTGGTTGCGCTCGATCAAATTGATGTAGGACGGCGAGATGCCGAGCCCCTCGGCGATCTGGGTCTGCGACAGCCCCAATTGCTGCCGGATCCGCCGGAAGCGGGGACCGACAAACAGCTTTTTACCGGACTCCGATGGCATGACAGCGCTTCTGACCGATCTTGTGACAAGATTTACAAATCGACATTCTTTACAAGTGCATATGTTACATGACATCACCAATAAAAGACAAGGTATCTGTACGAAGTTCTCGGTTTAGCGTTAGGTCTTGGCATGGATTTGGCGACGTACTGTCAAGAATGTCGAGGCAGCACGCGCGAGAGGAGACTGACAATGAGCAACGGCAGCAACTTCTGGGTGATCGGCGGCGAGTTCGGCTCGATGAACTTCCACAAGCTCGTGGAAGGCTCCGCCCAGGTCAAAGGTCCGTTCAAGACCCGCAAGGAGGCCGAGGAGTGCTGGAAGGAGGTCTCGGAAGAGAACCGCCACAAGGCCGGCGTCCGCTTCTCCATCGTCGAGGAGCCCTCGCGGGTCTCGGCCTGACAGCTGGATTTTTCAATCAAGAAATGGCCCAAGGACGGCGGCCCCATCCGGTTCATCCGGGTGGGGTCGTCCGCTTTCGGGACACCCATTTTGGGCTTTGCCTGGGGATAAGTGGTCGCCTAACCCCTTGGGAACAAACGCCCTTTGCGGCGGTCATGGTTGCTGATAGGTTAACGCATAGCAGAACCCGTCACTACGAGGCCGCGACGAATGTCCGATCCGCACAACACCGGCAACGAGGCCCGCGAGCTGCGGCCGACCTTGCGCGAGGCGCTGCGGCGGGCGCGGATCGAGGCGGCCGACCGCACCGGCGTCGTCGTCGAGCTGCGCGATGCCGAGGTGGCACGGCTCGAGATCCTCAACGATGCGCTGGATCCGCTGTTCGCGCAGGTGCCGGAGAAGGTCGATCTGTTCGACCGCGGCATCAGCCAGGGCGAGACGCCGCGGCTGTGGATCGACGTCGTCGCGCATATCCTGATGGGCCGCGACAAGCGGATCTACCGCTTCGTGCAGGACACGCGGTTCGGCCGCATCGTGCTCGCCGAATCGCACGACGTGCCCGTGATCGTCGATGCCGTCACCGACTATGTGGCGCGGCGCCTGATCGAGCGCGAGCATGCGATGGTGGCAACGCCGCTTCCCGCCGCCGAGCCGCCGGCGGCGCCGCCGCCCTTGCCGGTGGTCGCGCCGAAGCGTCGCGGCGGGTTCGGCACCTTCCTGCTCGGCTTCATCCTGGGCGCGCTCGCGCTGTTCGGCCTCGCGCTGTTCGCCAGCCTCAGGAATATCTAGATCAACCGAACAGTCGAGAGCTCAACGATGCGCCGCTCGCCGTCGAGGCCGCGCACGGTCTGCTCGCAGCGCCAAGCGTTGCCGTCGCGCGCGATCGAGAACAGGTTGTAGGCCGCCGCGGGATAGTGCTTGCGCGCCAAAGCCGACGCCGAGGGCACGCCGATGGCCGGGATCTTGCGCTCAGGTCCGTCGAACCACATCGTCGAATGGATGTGGTCGTGGCCGTGCAGCACCAGCTCGACGCCGTGCCGCTTCAGCAGCGTCAGCAATTGCTGCGAATCGGTCAGCCGCTTGGCGCGGCCGTCGGAATGTAGCGGGTGATGCACCAGCAGCACGCGGAAGGCGTCCTCGGCCGACAATTGCGCGAGGACCGTCTCCAGCGCCGCGAGCTGCGCGCGGCCGAGCCAGCCGGTTGCCATCAAGGGCGGCGTCGGCACCGCGGAGGAGACGCCGATCAGCGCCAGTGGCCCGCGCCGGCGCACGAATGGAAAAATGGTCGGTGGCTCGACGGCGTCGCCGCGCAGATAGTCGCCGAAGATGCCGACAAAGCGATGCCGCGTCGCGCGCACATAGGCGTCGTGATTGCCGGGGACCACGGTGACGTCGGCGGGTTGGCCGACGCCCTCGAGCCACTGCCGCGCCGGATTGAATTCGGCATCCAGCGCCAGGTTGACGAGATCGCCGGTCACGGCGACATGGTCCGGCTGCTGCGCCTGCATGTCGGAGACCAGCGCATCGAGCACGTCGCGGCGATGATATTTGTGGCGGTTGCGCGTCCAATTGAGGTAGCCGAAGGCGCGCTTGCCGGCGAGGTCGCGCAGCCGCGCCGCCGGCAGTGGCGGCAGATGCGGATCGGACAGATGCGCGAGCCGGAATGCCGCCATCATTTGGTCCGGTTCGGATCGCCCGTGAAAGAGTGCCTGCAAACGCTCATGTCGTGCTATCCCGAAAGCCCGGCCCTGTATTGGCAAGCGGCGTGCATCCGCGCAAGGATCAATACAAGGATCAAACACGATGATGTTGAGGGTTCAGTGACGTTGCTTGAGGAGTTGCGCCGGCGCTTCGAGCCGCTGATCAGGCGGGTGTTTCATTTCTACTGGCGGCTGGTCCGCGGCATGACGCTCGGGGTGCGTGCCGTCGTGCTCGATGCCGACAGCAAGGTGTTCCTGGTCAAGCACAGCTACGTCCATGGCTGGTACCTGCCGGGCGGCGGGGTCGAGGTCGGCGAAAGTTTTCTGGAGTCGCTCAGGCGCGAGCTGATCGAGGAGGGACGGATCGAGCTCGTCGGCGAGCCGGTGTTGCACGGCATTTTCTTCAACCAGCACGTCTCGCCGCGCGATCATGTCGCGGTCTATGTGGTCAGGCACTTCCTTCAGGACCGGTTGCCGGAGCCGAACCGCGAGATCGTCGCCTGCGGTTTCTTCGACCCGGCCGATCTGCCCGACGGCACCACCCCCGGCACGCGGCTGCGCATCGCCGAGGTGCTCGACGGCAAGCCAAAGACCGTGACATGGCGCTGACCTGGCGCTGACATGGCGATGAACGCGGGCGATGGACCGCGCGCCCGTCAGATGCTATCCCGCGCCTCACCATGAACGACCTTTCCCTGACCATCCTGCCCGAGACCCCGAAAGACGCCCAGGCGATCGAGCGCCTGCACGAGCGGACCTTCGGGCCAGGCCGTTTCGTGCTCAGCGCCTACCGGCTGCGCGAGCATGTCGACCATCTGCTCGACGTGTCGTTCACGGCGCGGATCGGCACGCTGCTGGTCGGCTCGGTGCGCCAGCTGCCGATTCTGGTCGGCGATACGCCGGCCCTGATGCTCGGGCCGCTCACGGTCGAGCCGCCGTTCCGCAGCCGCGGCGTCGGCCGCGCGCTGATGGAGCGCGCGATCAACGATGCCCGCGCCAGGGGCCACCGGCTGATCGTGCTGGTCGGCGACGAGCCATATTATTCGCGCGTCGGCTTCAAGCCGATTCCGAAGGGGCAAGTGACCATGCCGGGCCCGGTCGACTACAGCCGCCTGCTGGTGCTGGAGCTCGCCGACGGTGCGTTCGAGGGCGTGTCGGGGCCGATCCAGCCGGACTGGAGCAAGGCGATCTGACATTGCCGTGACGATACCGGAACCGGGGTCTGCGCTGTTGCGCGCTCCGGAAAACTGAAGCACAGTCGATGCGAAGCGCCGGAGCACAACCGGCGGATGTCACACATCAGGGAGCGCGCAATGATCAAGGTCAGTGTCATGTATCCGAACAATCCCGGCGCGCGCTTCGACCATGATTACTACCGCGACAAGCACATGCCGCTGGTGAAGGCGCGCCTCGGCGATGCCTGCAAATACTACACCGTCGACAAGGGCCTCGCCGGCGGCGCGCCGGGCGCACCTGCGACCTATGTCGGGATGTGCCACATCTTCTGCGACTCCGTCGAAGCCTTCGCGGCCGGCATGGGCAAGCATGGCAAGGAGATCATGGGCGACATCCCGAACTACACCGATTTGCAGCCGGTGATCCAGATCAGCGAAGTCGTCGTCGGCCACTGAGGCTTCCGGCGGCATTGGTCCCCTGCCGCTGATGGCAGGGGATCGCGCGTCATGCTCACAGCTTCTGCGAGATGCCGAGGTAGAAGCCGCGGCGCGGACCGTATTGCGGGGCGAACACGCCGATGCCCGAGCCGTCCCGGATCTCGTAGATCGTGTCGAACAAATTGACGACGTCGAAGCGGATCGTGGTCGGCTTGTTCGGCGCGACGATGTTGAAGTCGTGCGACACGCCGAGATTGACCTGGGTGTAATCAGGCAAATGATCGGTGTTGGCAAAGCCGGAACGCAGGCCGCTGCCATAGATCATCGAGGCGGAGAAGCGGGTGCCGTCCCACAGATATGAGGCGCCGGCGGAGCCCGTCCAGATCTGCGTGTGATCGGTGTAGACGTCGTGGCTGGCGATGTAGGCGAGCTCGTCAGCGCCGAACAGATACTGGTTCGAAACCACGTTGCTTGCGATCTGCTTGGCCCAGGCGACGTTCGCGTAGGCCTGGAAGTTGCCGTTGCTGTACTTCGCCTTGAGCTCGACCCCGGCATTCTCGCCATGGTCGTAGTTGAATCCGGTCAGCACATAGGCGGCGCCGAATTGACCGTCGTCGAGCAGATCGCGGGCGGTCTTGTAGTAGGCGTCGATGCCGACCTCGAGGCCGGGGATGGCATGGATCTTCTGGTCGACGCCGACGTCATACACATTGGAGCGCTCCGGCAGCACCGGGCTGTTGGTGCCGACCTGAGGCTGCTGCGAGGTGCCCTGCACGAGGGCGAGGTTGACCGGCGTCGCGATCACCTGCTCGGGCGGCGTGAAGTTTCGCGAATAGCCGGCGTGGAGCGTGGTCCCGTCATACGGCTTCCAGACCAGATTGGCGCGCGGGCTGAGCTGGTTGGCGTCGACGAACTGGTACATCTGGTCGAAGCGCAAGCCGACATTGAGGGTCAACTGGTTGTTGATCCGCCATTCGTCCTGCAGATAGGTGCCGATCAGCCAGCCGGTCGCGCTATTCGAATCAAAGATCGAGAACGGCGCGTCGAGCGTGCCGGAGGTCGGGTCGGTCGGATCGACCAGCGGCAGCACCGTCGAATAGTTGTTGACCAGGGTGCGCTCGGAGGAGACCGAGAAGCCGAACCGCAGCGTATGGGCGTAACCGACGCGCCATGCGGTATCCTCCTGGATGCCGTTGACAAAGCTCTGACGGTAGACGTCGGAGGCGACGCCGTTGAACACGAGATCGCCGATCGTATCGGGGGTGAAGTGCAGCTGGCTGTAGCGGTTGAAATAGGACAGCTGCATGTCGAAGTCCTCGAACGACTTCTGATAGGCCACGACGTTGAACTGGTTGAACTCGGTCTGGCGCTCGTTGAGTTGCGAGGAATCGAAATTCGACACGCCGAACGCGGTGAAGCCCGGCGTCTGCCCGGGATTGTTCGGGATCTGGTAGGTGCCGTTGGAGACGCCCCCGATATAGGTCAGGCGGCTCGTCGGATCGAGCACCGTCGAGAGATAGAGGAAGCCCTTCTCCTGCTGGGTGTTGTCGTGGATCGCATTGTAGGACGAGGTCGGGTTCTCGATGCCGACGGTGCTCTGGAAATAGCGTCCCGACACGAAGTATTGGGTCTGCCCGACCGTCCCGCCATATTCGAAGCTCGGCGTGATGGTGCCGTGGCTGCCGCCATACACACTGACCTTGCCGCTGTTGTCGAACGCGTCGGTCTTGGTCTGAATATCGAGGACACCGGCGGTGTGGAGGCCGTATTGCGCCGGCAGCGCGCCGGTGAGCAGCGCCAGGCTGCCGATGATTCCGGTATCGAGGATCTGGCCGAAGGCGCCGACGCCGTCGGGCAACATGATGCCGTTGATCCGATACTGCACGTTGGCGTGCTCGTTGCGGACATGGAACTCGCCGCTGGCGGCGGAGTCCTGGGTCACGCCGGGGAACTGCAGCAGCACCTTGTCGAGCGGCGCGTCGGTGCCCTGCGGCATCGCCTCGATCGCCTGGTGATTGAGCTGATGCGCGGTGGCGCCGAGCGGCGCCACGATGCTCTGGCGCGCGGTGTCGAACTTGTCGTTGGTGCTGGTCAGCACCTGCGCCGCTGATGGCGGCGGGGCCGCCGGGGGCGGTGCCTCGCGCCGGGTGGTGATGACGGGCTTCTTGGGGCGCCGCGGCACCTGCGTGTGCTTCGGCTTGACGACCTCGATCGACGGCAGCGTGGTGATGCCTGCGGCCGCCGACGGCGGCGTCTGCGCGCCGGCGGAATGGCTCAGCCCGAGCAAAACCGAGGCTGACGTGGAGAGCAGAAGGGTGGCCCTGAACGGGAACTTCATGGTTGGGATCCTGAAGGCCGCCAGCGAATTCGCATTCGGCTAGGCTGGCACGGCCTTTCCGTCATTCGCGACGGACCGATTGATTGATTTCTCCGCGATCACGCCGCTCAACGCGATGCGATCCCCGGAGGCACAGACAGCAATCGAGTCAGGACAGGGGTGGAGCGCGGGAGCGGAAGGCCGCAGGCGCCGATTTCAGGTGCAGGAATTCGGCATCGGTGGTGCGGCGGAGAAGCTCCACCGCTTCCGGCAACATCAGCAGCGGCGGGGTGGCGACCAGCACCGTGCCGGCGAGCGAAATGACGGCGCAGATCGCGCAAGTGTCGGCCGGGTGCTTGTCGTCGTCGTGATGGGCAGGCGGCTGCCGCTGTATCGAAGTGACCTGGACTGCAAGGTCCGGCGTCGCCGAGGTCCCGACATAGGAGAAATCGAGCTGCGACAGGCCGCTCTGCACTGCCGGTGCCGCTTGCGCCGCCGCGAGAGGATGGAAATGGCCGAACGACAGCACGAACTGCACAGCGAGCGCGAACAGCGCCAGCCGCGAGCCAGTCCTGGTGTGTTTACGGAACCACTTCATACTGATTGACGCCCACCCCTCGGAGCGGTGTCACGACCCCGACCGCCCCGATGTTACATTATAACATCGGAACGCAATCGCGATGTCAACCGTGGTGCCGACGACGAGCGGTCGATCGGCATGCTGTGTGTGATTGACGCAACGCGTCCTGCGGCATGGACGCGTCGCGTCCAGCCGGGATCAAGCTTAGCGTCCCTCGCGCAACCAGGTCGCGGCGAACGCGCCGAGCAGCAACAGCAAGCCGATCGCGCCGGCGAACATCGGCAGCACGGCGACGCCCTTGACCACGCTCGCATCGCGCATCTTGACGCCGAGCCAGCCGTCGCCGCGGAAGATCGACGCGGCGCGCACCGGCACGATGCGCGGCATGTCGAGGCTCGATCCGTCGACGATGCGGCGGGCGTCGCCGCCGGTTGCCTGCGCCAGCGGCTTCAGCGTCTCGGTGGTGGAGGTGACTTCCGAAAATTCCTTCGGGTTGGTCGGACCGACATTGATCAGCGCCTTCAGCGTGCCGTCGGTCGCCTGCCACAGGCCGAGTTCGTTCGCAGGCAGTGTCGCCTTCCATTCGCCGGGATCGCCGGCGGAGAGCGTCAATTCGTGCGTGATGCCGCTCGGCGACGTCACGGTCACCGGCGAGACGGTGTCGGCCATGGTCTGGCGCACCACCATCAGGTCCTTGCCCTGCACTTGCATGCGCAGCGCCTCCTCGTCGAGGTCGGGCTGCTTCATCAGCCAATGCGACATCCGCCGCAGCAGATCGAGATGCGGGCCGCCGCCCTCATAGCCGCGCGCCCACAGCCAGATGTGGTCGGTCAGCAGCAACGCCACGCGACCTTCGCCGTATCGCGACAGCAGCAGCAGCGGCTTGCCGTCGGCGCCGGTCATCACCGGCGGCGTGATCGCGTTGCGGGTGTCGACGGTGCGGAAGAACCGGCTCCAGTGCGGCGGCTCGGAGGCGGAGCCGTCCAGCCCGCGCGTCACCGGGTGACGTTTTCCGGCATCGCTCAGATGCGCATAGAACGGCTTCTCGGTGACGCCGACCGGCTCGGCCGGCAGCACCGCATCGAGCGGCGTGCGCCAGATGCTGGTGGTCGAGGCGTAGTCGGGGCCGGCCGAGACCAGGACCGCGCCGCCGGAGCGGACATAGCGCGCGATGTTGTCGAAATAGGCGATCGGCAGCACGCCCTGGCGGGCATAGCGGTCGAAGATGATCAGCTGGAATTCGTTGATCTTCTGCTGGAACAGCTCGCGGGTCGGAAACGCGATCAGCGACAGCTCGTTGATCGGCGTGCCGTCCTGCTTCTCCGGCGGCCGCAGGATGGTGAAGTGGACGAGGTCGACGCTGGGGTCGGACTTCAGCAGGTTGCGCCAGGTGCGCTCGCCGGAATGCGGCTCGCCGGACACCAGCAGCACGCGCAGCTTGTCGCGCACGCCGTCGATGGCGACCACCGCGCGGTTGTTGACCGGCGTCAACTCGTTCTCGAGCGGCGAGGCCTCGATCTCGACGATGTTGGGGCCGGCATGCTTGATGTCGACGTCGACGCTGGAGGTCTGGCCGCTGCTCAGCGTGCGCTCGCCGATCACTTCGCCGTCGCGGCGGATCGTGACCTTGGCGCGCTCGCCGGTCACGCCCTGGTCGTCGAGCCGGTAGGTGATGGTCTGGGTCTGGCCGACGATGCCGAAGCGCGGCGCGGCCGTGATCGCGATGCGGCGATCGCGCTCGTCCTTGCGGCCGGTGATCAGCGCATGCACCGGCGCCTGGAAGCCGAGTGCCTGGGCGTTGGCGGGAATGTCGTGGACACGGCCGTCGGTGATCATGAAGGCGCCGGCGACGCGCTCGACGGGAACATCCGACAGTGCCGAGGTCAGCGCGCCGAACAGTTTCGTTCCGTCGGTTTCGCCGTCGGCCTGGCCGGCTTCGACGACGCGGACCTCGAGGCCCTTGATCTGCTTCAGGCTGTCGACCAGCGCTTGCCTGGCCTTGTCGGTCTCCTGATTGCGGGTGCCGAAATTCTGGCTCGGGCTCTTGTCGACCACGACGGCGGCGACCGATGACAGCGGCTCGCGGTCCTCGCGGGTGAAGGACGGATTGGCGAGCGCAAACAGGATCAGCGCGAGCGCAGCGACGCGGACCGCGGCGCCGCGGGCGCGCGACAGCAACAGCAGTGCCGCGATGACGACGATCGCGCCGAGCGCGAGCCACAGCACGATCGAGGGAACCAGCGGCGTGAACGCGATACCGTAATTCATATCATTGTCCCAGCCGCTCGATCAGAGCGGGCGCGTGGACCTGGTCGGCCTTGTAGTTGCCGGTCAGCGTGTACATCACGATGTTGACGCCGGCGCGGAAGGCGAATTCGCGCTGCCGCGGTTCGCCCGGCGTCAGCGGCAGCATCGGCTGGCCATCGGGGCGGATCGCCCAGGCGCCGGCAAGATCGTTTGACGTGATGATGATCGGCGAAACGCCGTCGCCGCCGCGGGCCGGATGGGTGGCGGCCTCGTCGTCTTCCTCACGC